>Ga0082212_10000913_pt1 | contig 43485 bp, 40 predicted proteins | sample TergutNt197P3_FD_71548 | JGI IMG/M metagenome (GOLD analysis project Ga0082212, IMG submission 71548) | Neocapritermes taracua P3 segment gut microbial communities from Petit-Saut dam, French Guiana - Nt197 P3 | ecosystem: Host-associated > Arthropoda: Insects > Digestive system > Gut ...
GGAGGCCCCGACAATGGCCATATATTCACCCGGCTCAATCTCCAGGTCAATCTCCCGCAGAATGACCAGGTTCTCGGCCGGGCCGCTGTAAATCTTGCTGAGTTTTTTTAGGGCATAGACCGGCGTATTCATTCCGCGCGCAACGCCTCCGCCGGTTCCAGGCCGGAAGCCTGCCTGGCGGGATACAGGGTGGCCAGGTAACAGATTAGCACCGCGCCCAGCGTGATCAAAAAGAGATCCTGCCATTGCAGCAACACAGGAACATAGTTCATGGGGTAAGCCTTTTCTGGGAGCTGGATGAATTTATAGCGCCGGAGCAGAAAACAGAGCAGGCAGCCAGCGGCGAAACCGAAGGCCGTGCCGGTAAGCCCGATGATCAGCCCCTGCAGACGGAAAATTTTACTGACGGCCTTGCGGGTGGCGCCCATGGACATCATCACCGCTATATCTCTGGTTTTTTCCATCACTAGCATGATCAGGCTGGCAATGATGGAAAAGGAGGCCACCAGCACAATGAGGGAAAGCACTATGCCCATGGCAAGCTTTTCAAGCTTCAGGGCGGCAAAGAGGTTGACGTTGCTCTCCATCCAGGTGCGGACGGTATAACGGTCGCCCAAAAGGCCGCCCACCGCCAGGGCGGCCTGATCCGCCTTAAAGGGATCTCCTAGGGTAAGTTCCAAGCCGTTGACCCGTTCATCCTTGATGCCCATTATTTCCCTGGCCGCCTCCAGGCTGATGAAGCCCAGGGAACCATCAAAATGCAGCATGCCGGTGCTGAAGACCCCGACCACCGCGAAACTGACCACCCGCGGACTGACCCCGGCCGCGCCCCGGCGTCCGGAAGGCACCAGCAGGTTCACCCGTGATCCCACCCCAACCTGGAGATTGTCGGCCAATTCCTTGCCGATGATGATTCCCCTGGCGACTAGGGGAACGGAATCATCCCCGCCCTCATCGACATCCGGCGGATGGTTCAGATAGCGTAGGTCTCCGCTGAGCAGGTTGTTCAGCATGGCGACGGAAGATGGGCCGCCTTCGGACTCTATGCCCCTAGTCATCAGACCCTTGACCCCCCTGGGGGAAGAGATCGCCAGCTCGGTATAAAGAAAGGGCGTGACGCTCAGCACGCCGGGAACTTCCAGGATCCTCAGGCGCAACTCCTCATAATCCTGCATGCCTTCGTACAGGTTGTAGATCACCACCTGGGGGGTGGCTCCCATAATTTTTTCCCGCAGTTCCGTGGTGAAGCCGTTCATAATGCCCATGGCCACAATGAGCGAGGCCACGCCAAGGGCCACGCCGACCATGGAAAAAACGGAAATGACCGAAATGAAGGTCTGCCTACGCTTGGCCCGCAGGTAACGCAAAGCGATAAAGAGTTCAAAGCGCATAGGCTAGGACTGACCCTCGTTCTTCAGGGTCGGGAAAAGAATGACCTCGCGGATGGAGGGCGAATCGGTCAGCAGCATGACCAGGCGATCCACCCCGATGCCCGCGCCGGCCGCCGGGGGCATGCCATACTCCAAAGCGCGCAGGTAATCTTCGTCCATGAAATGGGCCTCTTCGTTGCCCGCGGCCTTTTCTTCCGCCTGGGCTTCGAAACGCGCCCGTTGATCCGCCGGATCATTAAGCTCTGAAAAGGCATTGGCCATTTCGCGCCCGCAGATGAACAGTTCAAAACGATCGGTCAGATCGGGCCGCAAATTGTTCCTCCGGGAGAGCGGGGAAATCTCCGCCGGGTAATGGCAGATGAAATGGGGCTGGAGCAGTTGCGGTTCCACATCCAGATCAAAGAGTTTGGCCTGAAGTTTGACCAAGCTTTCGCCCTCTACTATTTTTTCGCCCCGCCCACGGATGTGCCCGCTCAAGGCCGCGTAATCCTCATACAGATCCGGGGCATGCCCCCCCACTTTCTGCAAGGACTCGTAAAAACCGAGCTTCTTCCAGCCCGGACTGAGATCAATTTCCCGCCCGGCATAGCTGATGCGCGTATCGCCACAAATCTTGAGAGCCAGGGTGGAAAAAATTTTTTCCGTGAACTCCATCAGGTCCTCAAAAGTGGCATAGGCCCAGTAGAATTCACACATGGTGAATTCCGGGTTGTGCCGGGTGGAGACGCCCTCGTTGCGGAAATTCCGGTTGATCTCAAAAACTTTTTCAAAACCGCCCACCAGCAGGCGCTTCAGGTACAATTCCGGCGCGATGCGCAAATACATGGTCATGTCCAGGGCATTATGGTGCGTTTCAAAAGGCCTGGCTGTGGCCCCACCGGGAATAGGCTGCAGAATGGGGGTTTCCACCTCCATGAAGCCTTCTTTCTCCATAAGCTGGCGGAATTCCCGGATAATCCGGATACGCTTTTCAAAAATATCCCTTTTCTCCGGGTTGACCAGAAGATCCAGATAACGGCGGCGATAACGCTGCTCCTGGTCCTTCAGGCCATGATATTTCTCCGGCAGAGGACGCACCGACTTGGTCAGCAGGATCAGTTCACGGCAACGCAGGGTCAGCTCGTTCGTGCGGGTGCGGAACAAGGAGCCGCGCACCCCGATAATATCCCCCACATCCAGGTTTTTGAAGACGGCATAGGAGCGCTCGTCCGCTTCTTCCCGGGCCAGGTATCCCTGGAGCTTGCCGCTGGCGTCATGGAGATCGAAAAAAGCCACTTTACCGAAAGAACGCATGGTCATAATGCGGCCGGCCAGGCTGAAGGTCAGCCCGCCCGCCTCCAGTTCGGTCAGATCTTCCGCTGGGCATTGCCCATAACGCTTCTCAAGCTCCAGACAATCCACGTTCTTGGAAAAACCATTGGCATAAGCCTGTTCGCCCTGATCCAGAAGATGGCAAAGCTTGACTACCCGGCTCTTGATGACCTCATTGAGCTCCCCCTGCCGGTCCAATTCCCGCAACATGGGCATAAAGGCCGCGGCCCGCGGCGATTTTGTGCCCAGCTTGACGTCGGCGCCACGGGTTTCCATATTTTTATTCTCTTCCACAGGTTTTCTCCTGAACCCAGGCAATTCCCTTTCCCAACTACGCGGAATTACACCCCATCCACCAATGCGTCAAGAAGAACCCGGCCCGGAACCATTGCCGGAAGCCCGGCTGCGATCCTTTTCCTTCCGGGGATCCGGAAACTGGCAGGCCCCGAAACAGCGCACCCCTCCGCAATGCGGACAATAGCGGCGCTTGGGCGGGGGAGCGAAAACCAGCCACCGCAAAAATTTTTTCAGTTTTTCCAACATGGCTTCAGTACCAAGTTGCTTATCTCTATAAGGTATTTTCCCCAGGGGCAATGGCCGGGAATATTTGGTACTGTTCCAGTTTGGAATTTCATAAAAACGCATAAATTTGCGTTCCCCGTATAATAGGGGTTTTGCTTTTTTCCGTTTTGGCGCACTTGGCGCGTCCGGCTGTATTTATTAACCTTTTGTCCTAACCACGTTACCTTCCAGTGTGCCCCGCGCCATCCGCAAGGTTCTTTCGGCAGCATATTCCTTTAGCGCACGCGCATGTTCTTCATGCGACATAGGCTGCGGGGTGGGTGGTGCGGCCTGTTCGGCTTTGCACCGTTCAAGGAATGCTTGGTTCCCGGCATCTTTTTCGCTGGACATGCTTACCTCCGGCGCGCCCGTTTGTTGTTTAATCAACGTTTATGGCAAGCGCCTAAATTTAATAGACAAAACTCGCTCGCATGATACTCTAAACCAAAGCACAGGGCGGGGCCATACACCGAAATCCCCTAATCTTCATGGTGCAGCCATGAAAAGGAGGAAACGTATGGCTAAAACCGATAACCGCCCAAAGACGGTTCCCGTTCGCAAACACACCCGTGAACAAAGTGGCAAGCGCGTTCAGGTTGGCCCCCACAAACGCCGCTCACCCAAGCAGTAGCCCAACTGGCCCCGCCCTGTGCTTTATTTATACGTTTTTTTGTAAAAATAATAAATAAGATCACGCCCTTGATAGACACGCCGAGGGCGCGGGTTGTTTGTAGTTGGTGGTGCCTTGGCTAGTGGCGCTCAATTCCATCCATTGCTTTTCAATATTGACATTTGCACAATTTGTACCTAACTATATGATTGTGCTCGTTGGCAAGCCCGCTCGTCCGTGCAAAGATTTCATCAGCCACCACAAAAGGTAATATAACCCTTCCGAGTTTATTATCTGAACTAAAAGATTACGGACGCCAAAAACTACAGATAATAAACTTGGGCAACATTAAGGAGTTATATTATGACACCTATTGCCTACTTCAAATTGCAAGCTAAAAACCTCTTCCGCGATTATAAAACTAAGTTCATCAAAGATGAAAAAGTATTAGAAGGACGCGCTTTTTCTAATCATGATCTCTATGGTTATAAACCAAAATATTTTAATATAGAGCTGATTAGAACTAAGTTTGACATGGACGAAGATAACTTTAGCCTAATGAAAGCCCAACATATTATTGCACGTATGGTCGGGTTTAATAAGTGGGCGGATATGATAAAAGCCTCTGGGCCAGAGTTAGAGCTTGCAAAACTACTATTTGAGAATCAAGACTACATCTCTTTCGATGACTGGGAAGTATACATCGCATCAGCAGCGTATAAAAATAAAACATATTTTGAACCAGAAGCGCAGCTAGAGATACTTAAACGCGCATTCGCCGTTCAGGAGCAGTACGATAAGAAGCAGTCCTTGGATAACGACGATTTTAAAAGACTCGAAGAGATCATGCACGAACATTATGTGCCTTTTGGTTCCAGTTACTTCTTCCATGAACAGCCTGAGAATAGTAGGTTTAGCACTGAGGAGTCTTTACGGGATATTAACTTGTTCACTGCGCCTACTCTGAAAAGGGATATTCTGGCGGAAGCATCTAAGTTTGCAAATCCATCTTTAAAAGCGTAGACTAAAAGAAATGGGTTGTTCCGTTATGGGGCAATACGCTTTACGAGCAATGCAAGAGTGAGTAGCCCAAGCATTTGGTAACACTGGAAATGATTGCCAAATGCTTGGGCTGTAAAGTCAAAGACCTGTTTGAAGAAAGCTAGGCCGCCAACTTTACTATGTCCTCAATGTCCCACACGCGCCTTTCAAGCCCTGCCGCCTGTGCCGGGGTAGTGCGTAGGCTTGAATGAATGCGACAGTAATTGTAGTAAGCGTAAAATATGGCTGTCATGTAGTGGTGGTTCGCAAGTTTTTTGCTATGGGCATCGGTTCTCCGCGCCAGGCGTCGCACCCCTGAACGCGAGGTGCGGTTCACCCGTTCAACGCCAGCGGTGGTGATGTGGGCAAAGTCTGGCCTGCCGCAAACAACTTCCTTACTAGAACCGCTAAATTCATTCGTTCGGCACCTTTTGGTCGTCCCATCCTGGAAAACACGGACGCCGCCATACCTTTTCTTCAGCATGGCAAAATCAACATTTCCGCCAAAAGCCAGTTCCACGGCTTCCTTGTATATGGCAAGCCCATCGCTGCTTAGTTGAACTCTGCTACCGAACCGCCAGCTCAAATCATCTATAAACCTAATGGCGTTCTCGGTGTCCCTGCGCCCTACCAAAAAGCATGGAACCAATTTGCTGTCAGGGCAAAAGGCAAGCCAGGACCAAGTATCGCCATAGCCAAGCTGCCCTTTAAGGTAAGGGGGCACATTTTTTTCCTTCATTTTTACAAATGACCACATTTCATCGGCCTGAATTTTAGTGCATGGCAGCTTAACCATGTTGTAATGCAGGTAAACAGCGCATTCCGCGCCAATTTCTTCCAGTAGCTTCAAAACGGTGGTGGGGGATACCTTGGTAAGCGCCGCAGTGTCCCTTACTGAAACGCCCCTAACCAAATGCGCTATAACGTCAGCCCGCTTTTCAATCTTCAATCTGTTCATACTAATCGCTCCTGCCGTATAACCAAAAAGAAGCTGGTGAAGGGGGTAGCCCTTTGGAGCTTGGTTACAAACCAAGCGCACTGCGCCAAGCAGCACCGGCGGTTTCGGTGGCGGGGTCTTCCGCGTCGGCAAAAACAGGAAAGACCCCGCCATATTCAGTTATACGTTGGACGCAAAAACGGCCTGAAGAATAAAATTCCCAGGCCGTTTACAAGCAAAGTTTAAGAAAAGCTAATAAATACAGCTAGGCGCGCATGTGCGGCGCAAAATAAAAAAAGGTAAAACTTCTATTATACGTTGGAGCCATTTTTTATATGAATTGTGACAACGCAAACTGGAACAGTACCGAATATTTCGGGCTTCGTCCGGAATATTCCCGCCTTTCCAAGTTGGGGATTCTCAGGTATGGGCAGGCATGGATCAAGATAAGCTCCCTGATGGCGCCTTCGCCGCACCCCTGCTCTCCAAGATGGACCTCGTGGGGCTGGAGGCGGTGATCTGCGCGGGCTTGCGTGAAATATTCCCTTTCAGCGCGCACAGCTTTTATTTTCCCCGGCCGGTCCTGGACGGGGAAACTCCGGCGGACACAGCGGAATATCTGACGCGGGAACGCAAGCTCCTGCTGCCCCTGCGCCAGACGGGCGGAGAATTTCTCGGTTTTTTCGTGGCCCGTCTGCCCAAGGGCGTAAAAATCCGCCCCCTGCTACCCGCCCTGCCCGCCCTGGCTGGCCTTTGCCTGGACAAGGCCGCGCTCTTCCGGCAAACCTTGCGCGATCCCATCACCGGCCTGCACCATCGACAGGCCCTGCTGGAGGCGGTAGCCGCCGAACTGGGACGCCTGTCCAGAATTATCCGCTCTCCGGAGCGCTCTTCCTTAAGGCCTGCGGCTCCTTGGCTGGAATATGAACTAAAAAATCCCTCCGGCCGCTCCGCCGGTGAATTCAGCCTGCTGATCTTCCGGCTGGACGGGCTTGGGGAACTGGCGCGCCGGCACGGCCATTTACGGGTGGAAGGACTGCTGGCCATGCTGGGTCGCACCCTGGAAAACCTGCAGCCAGGGCAGGGTTTTTCCGCCCGTAGCGGGGATGATGAACTGGCCCTGCTCCTGCCCGGAGAAGGCCATCTGTCCGGCAGGGAACTAGGGCTGAACCTGACGGAGAAGCTGGCCGGGGTGGAAAACCATGATGCTTTGACCGGCCGGATATGCAGAGCGCGAATCAGTCTGGGGCAGACGCGCTGCCCGCTGGATTTACGCGGCCTGGAAGGTTTATCCCCTGCGGAACAATCCCACCGCCTGCTACGGCGTGGACGCTTGGCCGCGGATCTGGCTGCGGACAGCGCCTTGCCCTCCCTGGCCTATGCCGATATTCTGCACGAAGGCGGAAGGGTGCTGGAGTCCCGCCCCTTCTCCAGGGTCTTGATCAACTTGGGGAGCGAAACCGGAGCCAAACCCGGCCAGGGCTTCACCGTCTGGGAGGCTGGCGGAGATCGCCTCCCGGTCTACAAAGCCGACCTTCTGCTTCTGGCCACGGAAGAAAACAATTCCCTAGCGGAGGTGCTGCACCTGGACGACCCGGCCTCTCCCCCCCTGCCCGGAGACTACCTGCGCCTAGCTGACCAGGAACAAAACGACCCCCGGCACGTTCTCCCCGCGGATTTCCTGCGCCACTGGAGCCGCGAACGCGAAAAATGCCCGGTTTCAGCCCTGGTGCTGGGGCGTTTCGTCCCGCTCCCGCCACCCCTGCCGCATTCAGATAATACCGTAGATCCGGATAGCCAAGCGCAGCCATCCCCGGAAGATCTTCTGGCCCCGGTGGCGGACAGATGCCGGGAGATGTTCGGCCAGGACCTGCTCCTGGGGCGCTACGCCCTGAACAGCCTGATCTTCTTTATACATTCCCTTTCAGACGATCCGGAGGACTTTGCGCGGATATTGTCCGTACGGCTGGAGACCCTCAGTCTGGCCCTGGAGCTGGATTTGGGGCTGGAAAGCGCCTTCGGGATGGCCCAACACCCTTTTCTTGATTTTCACCCGGCTGACGGCTTGGAAAACGCCCAGAAAGCCCTGCGTTACGCCCTGCTTCTCCCTCGTCCCCGCCTAGGGCGGCTGGATTCTCTGGCCCTGAACATCAATGCCGACCGCCTGCTGCATCTGGGCGGCGTGGAACATACCCTGGAGGCCATCTCCGAGTACCGCCGCTCCCTGCTCTGCGACCCGGACAACATCCCTGCCTGGAATTCCCTGGGGCTGGCTCTGGCCGGCCTGGGACGGAAGGAAGAAGCCCGTCGCGGCCTGGAAGAGGCCCTGCGGCGATCCCCCGATGATTTCAATACCCTCTACAACTTGGGAACCCTGGCTCAAAGTCTGGGCTCGCCAGCCGCGGCCGGAAGGTATTTTCAGCGCTGCCTGGAGCTGGACGCTGGGAATGTCTTTGTGCTGCACCGCCTAGGGTGGCTTGCGGAAGAAGAGGGCCGCCCGAATGAGGCAACCAGGTATTATCTTCGGGCCGGCGAGATCCCGAACGGGCAAGGCCTGGCCCGCCGCGGCCTGGCCCGTCTAGCCCTGAAGAAAGGCGACCCCCAAACAGCCAGGGAAGCCCTGTATGAAGCCCTAATCCACGATCCTCATGATGCCCTGGCCCTGCAAATGCTGGCCCGGCTTTACCTGGAGGCCGAAGAAGACCCGGCGGTAGCCGAGAGCCTGGCCCGGCAAAGCTTGGCCCTGCGCCCGGATCTGCGCGAGGCTTGGCTGGATCTGGCCAAAGCCCTGGAGGCCGCCGGACAGAAAGAGGCCGCCGGCGAAGCCATGAACCAAGCCGGAGAATTGTGAGCCGGCGCGTCTTCCGTCTAGCCGGATCGGAAGAAAGCTGGCCCATGACGGAAAAACTGCTCCTGGCCCAGGGCTATGCCTTCAGCCCGGCCCCCTTCTACCAGGGAGCCAGGCTGCTGGACCACGAGCCCCTGCCCCTGGGTGCAAGCCTGGCCGCCCGCTTCGGCTATATCTATATCCAGGACGCCTCCTCCATGCTTCCGGCCCTGGCCTTGAACCGGCTACGCAAACCCGGCCAGGATCCAAATCCGTCCCCCACGCTGGCCCTGGATCTCTGCGCCAGTCCGGGTGGAAAAACCTCCCTCCTGGCCAGGCTCCTGGGGCATACAGCCATGGTGCTGGGCAACGAACCCGCTCCCAAACGCCTGGGAGTGTTGCGCAACAACCTGCGCCTGCTGAATATCTTCAATGCCGCAAGCCTAGGCTGCCCAGGCGAGGCCCTGCCCCTGGTCCGGGAAAATTTTGACCTCGTCCTGCTGGATCCCCCGTGCAGCGGCTGGGGCACGGCCGAAAAACACCCCAAGGTGCTTGACATCTGGCAGGGATCAAAACTTAAGCCGCTCGTTTCCCTGCAAAAACGGCTACTGCGCGCAGCCCTGGACCTGCTCCGTCCCGGCGGCCTCCTCCTCTATTCCACCTGCACCTTAAACATTCAGGAAAACGAGGAACAAATCGCCTGGGCCCTGGATAACATTCCGGGGCTGACCTCCCTGCCCCTGGAGTCTTTCCCCGGTTTCAGCTTTGAAGCGCCTGCCCCCTGCGCCCCGGAGAGTCTCAGAATAACCTCCGGAGGCCAGGGCTTCTATCTGGCTGCCCTAGGTAAAGCCAAAAAACCGGGGGTCGCGCCCCCGCCTCTTCCCGGCTCCGACCTCTCCACGGGCCTCAGCCCTTCCGGCCTGGCCGCTCCCCTGCTGGATCCTTCCCTGCTCCCGCCGGGCTGGATAGAATCCCGGCCCGATGGGCTTTACTTCCAGCACGCCGCCGGCACAAAACTCCGCCCCTTGGATCCGTATAACGCCCGAAGCGGCGACCCCCGGGCGCAATCCGGCGGAACGCAAGGCCGCCGGACCCGCAAGAACGCTCCGGACGACTCTCCTCCCTGGCAGGGCTTTTTTATCGGCAAACGCGGCGCCGGACCCCGTGACCTCCTGCCTCCTCCGACCCTGGCCCTCCAAAACCGGGCCGCCGTCCTGCAAGCCGAAAACCTCGCCCCGCTCCTGGCCCTAGTTTCCGGCCAAAGCCTGCCTGGCTTCGCGGGTGAAAAAGAGGCCGGTCTATATTACCGGGATCTCCCTCTGGGCCGCCTCAAATGCCGTAACGGCCGGGTTTTTTTATGATTCAGGTTTTGCTTGACAGGCTCTCCCCCTAAAGGTATCTGCTGACCAGAACAGAGCACGACAAGGCGAGGGATCGCCCGTGCGGCACTAACCGGCGGCCCGGGCCGCCAGATCGTCTGGAGGATGCAATGGCCTATAATGTTCTGGTGGATACTGATAAATGCAATGGCGACGGGGAATGCGTGGATATCTGCCCGGTGAGCGTGTACGAGATGCAAGACGGCAAATCCCACCCGGTCAACGCCGATGAATGCCTGGGCTGCGAATCCTGCGTGGAGGTTTGCCCCACCAGCGCCATCACCATCGAAGAATCCTGAGCCTTAAACGCGATCAACAATTCATCATGCCGGACGGCTCGCCTGTCCGGCGTTTTTATTTCCGGGACAGCCCACCACCGGCTTCACCGGGCAAGATCATTCCCAATGACCCAAATCCGGCGGATCCGCTTCATTCCATAACAGGGAAGGAGTCTCCGGGGGCAGGGTGAAGTTTTCCATGCCGCGCCAAGGCGAACCCTGCGGAAAGCGTATCTTCCTGACCTTCAGCGCGCCTAGGCGGGTGTCCTGCGATAATCTCACCTCCGGCAGGAGTTCGACATCTTCCCATTGCCCGGCCAAAAGGCGCAGTTTGGCGAGGTCCGCGCCTTCCAGGCGCGTCCGGCGCAGGTTCAATTCCCGCAACATGGAACCCTGGGCCCTGAAAACGGGATTCTGCAGGGCCAGATCCAGCAGGCTGATCTTGCCCTGACTTTTAATGTTCAGGCGTTCGGGCGGGCTCTCCGGCCCTTTGCCTCGAATATGCATGCCGGTTCCGGCATCGCCGGTCAGGTTAACAGGCCCGTCTTCGCCGCCCAAGGTACAGCCTTCCAGCCACCAGAGGCTCCGTTGAACGCTTGCAAGAGTGGAATAATCGCTGATCTTGCCCTGGCGGATCAACACCAACCCATCGCTGCTCAGGTAGCAGTCTTGCAGTTCGCAATTTTCCAGGCGGATCACCCGCTTGAGCTCGCCGGGGGGAGAGCCGTCGTTGTAGCCGTTGATATGGAGGTCGCTGCGCCTGAAAAGGCAGTTCCTGGCATAAACGCGGTAATTACCGGTAATGCTGCAGGAAATGCTGAAGCGGCAATCCTCCATGAGGAGTTCCAGGTTATTGCCGTTGAGCGTAGGAAAACTCGGGTCTTTATGGACTTCTACGATTTTTCTGAGGATCAGGCGGCCGCTGATCCCTTGCAGGCTCGCGCCGTCAAAAACAAAAGCCTCGAAAAGCACGTCTTGCAACCGGCATTCCTTGAAGGCCGCCGGCGCCCGGTCTTCACCCGGCGTCTTCACCCCGGCTAGGCACCCGCCCAGAAAACGGCAATTTTCCAGATCGGCCTTTTCCAGACCGGCGTTTTCAAAGCGGCAATCCCTGAAGGTAACATTTTTGAAACGGACGTAGCGCAGATGCGTCTGGCGGAAGGTAACCCCGACGCATTCCACGTCTTCCAGAGTCAAACCGCCAAGATCGCAGTTAATGAAGCTGGTTCCCTCCAGCTTTTTGCCCTTGATCTCCAGATAAGGCAGGACGGCGTTGCGCAATTCGGTGTTGTTCAAGCGGGCGGGATCTTCGCCCAGAGTCCGGATGCCCTCCTCGTCCCAGCGCTGGCGCAGGACTACCAGCATTGCCGGATGCGCGCCCAGGAGATCCTTGGGCGGGGTCGATAGGGAGGAGGCGGATTCAGGATCCGACACGGTCGGCATAAGCCCGCGAGGCGGGGATGTCAACGAAGCCGGGGGCACAATAAGCGGGGTTGAGGGGGTTTCCGTAACGATCCGGGAAGGCGGCGCTGTTTGGCGGGTGAAGATAAAATGCCAGCCGGTCACGGCGGCCAAGGCCAGGGGCAGGATCAAAATCTGGGAGGACGAAAACTTCATGCCTCAACGCCCGTCCATCTTCAGGAGCTTGTCCAGGGTATTCATTTCAGCGTTAAAACGCATGAGATCATTACGCAAGAGATGCCCATGCTCCTCCTGAAAAGCGGCGGCCAGCCGCTCCAGCATGGCCGCGCCGCTCTCCAGTCCATCTCGCATGTGCGCATGCCCCGCTCTCTCCTCCAGGCGCAGGCGCTCATCCAGAATCTTGTGCGCCGACGGCAGGTAACGGCTGAGAAAGCGCCTTCCGGCGGGGCGATCTTCCAGATCTTCGCGTATGCAGGCCAGGATATCGGCGGCGGCCACGGCCAAGGTCTCCGTGTGCGTGGCCAGTTCCTGAGGAAGACGGTTTTTTTTCTCCAGCAGGAGGCTGATAGAGGCCTCAAACTCGTCCGGCTCATATGTTTTTGGGCCCGCTTGTTCATTATCCCACGCCTCTGATGATGCGTAGCCGGCGGCGCAGGCATAGGCCGCCACGCCGCAGAGGGTGGCAAAGGCGATGGAGGGGAAGGGAAAAGCGTCACGCAGGATCATGGCCCCGACGAGCAGGGCCGGAAACACCAGCCAACCGGCACCCAGGCGGAAACGCCGGATGATTGCGGCCAGCAGCCAGCTTTGCAACCCGGCGATGAACAAAACCTGATCCGGAGAGAATCCTCCCCAGATCCAAAGCGGGAAGAGATGCCCCAAGCCGATAGCTGTGGGAAACAAAAAACGGCTTTCCCGCGGGGAAAAACCCGGCGGCAGGAGGCAGAGCAGGCCGATATAGGCAAGGAAAATGCCGAAGCTCTTGCCCAGAAGGGCAGCGCAAATCAAGGCCACCGCGTGAAAACCCAGTCTCCTGCCCAAGCCGGACAGGCGGTTCTTCATTTCCCGCGCCGCCCCTTTGAGCCCTTCGGGGATTGCCGCCACCTGTCCCGGCGCTCCTTGCCCGGACATGCCCCTTACCCTTTGCTTTCCTGTGTCAGAGAAGCCTGTTCAGGAAGCGGCGCTTTTTCACGGGCGGCTATTTCCAGCAGGCTGGAGCGCAAATTGTCTTCCATTTCGCGCAGCTCTTTTTCCGCATTCCGGCGGTTGGTCCGGCCTTCAGCAGTAATTTTCAGACTTTCTTCGATGGTGGAGAGCAATCTCTCATGCACCTCCCGCAGGGTTTCCATATCCACAATGGCCCGCCCGGATTCGCGGGCCACCCCCAGACTGACGTCTTCCAGCATCTCGGCGTTTTTGCGCAAAAGATCATTGGTGGAGTCGGAAACCTGCTTCTGCAAACCCAGGGCCTTTTTCTGGCGGTACATGGAGAGGGTCAGCACCATCTGATTTTTCCAGATGGGGATGTTGGTGAGAATGCTGGTCTGGATCTTTTCCGCCAGGATCTGGTCATTGTTCTGGATCAGGCGGATCTGCGGCACCGACTGCACCGTGACCGTGCGAGAGATGCGCAGGTCATGCAGCCTGCGCTCAAAACGATCCAGGCGACCAGCGAAATCACGTACTTCCTGGGCCTTCATGCTGTCGCCGCTCTCTTCGGCTACGGCCAGCATACGGGGCAAATCCGTGTTTCTGGCCGCTTCCAGACGTTTTTCCCCGGCCGCGATGTACACGCTTAAATCCTGGTGGAACTGCCTGTTGTTGTTAAAAAGCTGTTCCAGAATTTCAATATCGCGCAAAAGTCCCACCATGGCCTGATCCAAGCTAGCTGCAATGGCATCCACCTGATCGGTGATCTTCTTCATCCCGGCCATGCGCCGCTCAAAGGAATTGAACAGGGATCCAAGCAGAGGCAGCCTGCTTAACAGACCTTCCTCTCCGACAAATTTGCCAGCGTCCGCAGCCTTGACCTGGATAAGCAAGTTGGTGAGGATTTCGCCCACCGGGCCGGTATCTTTGCCCCGTACCTGCCGCAACAGGTTGTCGGCAAAACCGGCGATGGCGTTCATCGTGCCCGCGCCATAAGAAAGGGTCAGAGCCGGATCGCTGAAGTCAATGGCCGCCGCCGCCTTATCCACTTCCACAGCCAGAGCTTCCGGCGAGGTCTCCGTGACTGTCGCCAAGTCCTTGAGCATAGATTACTCCCGGTATTTAATAAAATGCATGGCGCGCAGGATTTCCGCCAGCCTGAAATACCCATTATATTGGGGCATATATAGCTATTCTTATACCACTACCCAGGCACAGTCGATATAAATCTCGCGGGACGCCGCGGTCCGGCAGAGCACGAAGTCGTCATAAGAACAAACAAATCTCAAACTAGGGCATTCAAGTCATAGGTGAAACTCTCGGTGACTTCCGCCCGGACCAGTTGGCCGGGTTCAAGATTTTCACCGCTGAGATAAACCAGGCCGTCGGCCTCCGGGGTCTGGAACCAAGCCCGTCCGCGCCAGAGTCCCGGCCATTCCGGGTGAGCGGAATCCACCAGCACCTCCAAGCTTTGCCCCACATAGCCCTGCAAAATCTCCCCGCTGATCTCCGCCTGCATCTCCATCAGGCGGTCCCTCCGAAAATCCTTGACCCGCCGGGGGAGCTGATCCGGCAGCCTCGCGGCCTCCGTTCCCTCCTCGGCATAATAGGAAAATACCCCCAAGTTATGAAAGCGTGTCTCGCGTACAAAGGCACAGAGGCTTTGGAACTCTTCTTCGCCTTCGCCCGGAAAGCCGACGATCAGGCTGGTGCGCAAGGCCGCTTCCGGCAGCACGCTGCGGATGCGTTCAACAATCTTATAGGGACTCTGGCTGAACGGCCGCCCCATGCGCCGGAGAATCTCCGGGTGGGAGTGTTGCAGGGGCACGTCAAAATAAGGCAGCAAGAGCGGGCCGGCATCGCGTACAAAACGCAAAAAATCCAGGCTGAGCCCCGCCGGGTAAAGATACATGAGGCGCAGACGCGCAAGCCCGTCCAGTTCCAGGAGCCGCTCCAAAAGGCGGACAAGGCCGGGGGCTCCGGGCAGATCCCTACCCCAAGTCGTGAGGTCCTGGGCTACCAGGATGATCTCCCGCACTCCCCGCACCAGCAGAGAGGCTGCCTCGTCCGCCAGCAAATCTTCGGGGTCGCTACGCACCGCCCCGCGGATCATCGGGATGGAACAAAAGGCGCAGGACTGCCCGCAGCCCTCGCAGATTTTCAGCCAGGCGTAAGACGGCCCGGTGGAAAGCAGCCTACCGGCGACCGCCGACGGATCCGTCCGGAAGCCGCGCGCGGACATAGCCTCGTTGATCAGCTCGGGCCAGGAGGACATCCGCCTTGTTTCCAGCCAGATATCCACCTCCGGCAAATCTCCGGCCAGGGAGTCCCGGCCATAGCGCCCCGGCAGACAACCGGCCACGGCCAGCAAAGGACGCCTCCCGGAAAGGCCTTTCAGAGCCTCGACCTGTTCCAATATGACCTGTACCGATTCCCGCACCGCCGGTTCAATAAAGGCGCAGGTGTTCACCAACGCCAAATCTGCCAGTTCCGGGCGATCCACCAGAAGCACCGTCCCCAGGGTTCCCAGCAACCGTTCTGTATCCACGCGGTTCTTGGGACAACCCAAGCTTATGGAATATATCTTGAGCATGGCGTGTTCCAGGTTTATAAATAACTATAATGGAAATATCCGTGAAAGGCACCCTTGTTCTGGCCACCCGCAACGCGGGGAAGACCAGGGAGTTTTCCCGGTTGCTGGCCCCTCTCGGCCTGAAGATCTTGAGCCTGAAAAATTTTCCGCATTTGCCCGAAGTGGAAGAAAGAGGGAGCACTTTCATGGAAAATGCCCGGCTCAAGGCCAGGTACTCCTGCGCAGGCACAGGGCTGCCGGCGGTGGCCGATGACTCAGGATTGGAAGTGGAGGCCTTGGGCGGCCGCCCCGGGGTATATTCGGCCCGTTTTAGTCTTCCGGAAAGGGCGGAAGGAGCAAGGGGCAAGGATGAACCGTGGAACAGCCAGGCTTGCGCCGCCCTCAGCCGGGATGAACGCAACAATGCCAAGGTTCTGGCCCTGCTGGAGGGACTGTCCCTGGAAAAACGCCGGGCCCGCTATGTCTGCGCCCTGGCTGTGGCGGCCCCAAATGGCGCGCATACTGAGGCTCAAGGCTTCTGGGAAGGTTTTATTCTGGAAGAGGGCCGGGGTAAAAACGGTTTCGGCTATGACCCGCTTTTTTTTGATCCGGAACTGGGACGCAGCGCTGCGGAAATATCCCTGCGCATAAAAAACGCCCGTAGCCACCGGGCCATGGCCTTGCGGCAACTCTTAAAAAACTGGCCCGCTTTCAGGCGCGCGGCCGGGGAGTGACACGGTGGAGATGAACCTGGAAGAAATACGTGAAAAAAACCGGGCCGCACTCATCTCGATGCTCGCAGCGCTGGGGATGACCGCCCTCAAGCTGGGGGCGGGCCTATACTCCAACAGCTTGGGCGTACTGGCCGAAGCCGCGCACAGCGCCCTGGATCTCCTGGCCACGGGCGTCACCTTATGGGCCATCCGCCTTTCTTCCCGTCCGGCGGACCAGGGGCACGCCTATGGACACGGCAAGGCGGAGAACCTGGCCGCCCTAGCCGAGACCCTCATACTGCTTTTTATCTGTGGCTGGATCCTGCAGGAAGGGGCAAACCGCTTATTTTCCCCGCATGTAACCTTACGCCTGGAGCCCTGGGTCATCCTGAGCCTGCTGCTCTGCATCCTGGTGGACTTAAACCGCGCCCGCCTGCTCCGCCGCCTGGCCAAAAAATACCGGAGCCAAGCCCTTGAGGCGGATGCCCTGCATTTCTCCACCGATATCCTGTCTTCCACGGTGGTGTTGCTCGGCCTCGGCGCGGTCTGGACCGCCGGTTTCCTTGATCCAGGTTCCCTGCCCGGACGGATCCTGCTCCGGGCCGACGCCCTTGCCGCCATAGCGGTGGCGGTGATCACCGCCCACCTCAGCTTGCGCCTGGGCAAAAAAGCCATAAATCTGCTCCTGGACGCCGGTAGCGCGGATCACCTAAAACTGGTGGAAAAAGCCGTGGCCTCAGTGCCGGAGGTGCTGCGCCTGAACAACCTGCGCCTACGTGAAAGCGGGCCGTCGGTATTCATCGACATGCAGCTCACCCTGCCTGCCTCAGCCAGTCTGGAAGACGCCCACAACGTGACCCGGCTGGTAGAACGGGCCGTGCTGGAAGCGCTGCCCGGAGCGGACCTGACCATCCATTACGAGCCGGAAGAATCGGATCTCCTGACCAAGTTGCGGAACAGCGCCCTGGAACACGACCTGGAAGTGCACGCCATCACCCTTTATACCTCGCAGGACAAAGGGCTGGTCACCCTGCATGCCGCCGTGCCGGAAGAAACCCGCCTAGCCGAAGCCAGCCGGTTAGCGGACAGATTTGAAGAATCCCTGCGCTCGCTGGGACATGAGTTTCTGATTCACCTGGAGCCGAAAAAGGAACAAACCCCTGAGGGTGCCCTCCTAACCCTGTCCAAGGGCATGGAGCAGCGCCTGCTGGAAACGCTGGAAAGGATCCGCGCCTCCGAATCCCAAGTCAGCCGCTTTCATCGCCTGCGCCTGCTGAAAATTTCCGGGCAACTGAACCTTAGTCTGCATTGCTGCATGCCCGGAGAACTTAAGGTCAAGGAGTGCCACCAGACGGTCAGCCGGATTGAAGGGCTGGTGCAAAAGGAAATGCCCGAATTCCAGAGCGTCACCATCCACGCGGATGTGCTGGAAGAAACCGACCAGGAAGCATGGCTGTCAAAACCACTGGAAATTTAAACGGACTCAAGCCCAGCCAGCTCAAAGCCCTTAATCGCCTGGGACAGCGCCGCTACCCCAACCAAGGCGGGTACAGCCTGGAACAAGCCCGGGAGCTGGCGGCCCTGTCCCGATCCTTGGGCCGGCAGATCGGCTTGCTCATAGACCGCCAGGGACGCCCTTTTTTGATCCTGGCGGGTGACGCCGGGAGCATCTATATCCCGGAACTGCCCAGAGCCAAGTCTTCCGGGCAGCGCCTACGCGGCCTGCGCCTTTTGCACACCCACCTGGAGGATCATCCTGCTCCCGGCCGGGAGCGGGATGGCAAACGGAACCTTCTCTCGCCGGAAGACCTCATGGATCTGCTCTTTCTACGCCTGGACAGCCTCTCGGTACTCACCGTCGGACCCTTGGGAGAACCTCTCCTCTTTCAGCAGGCCCACCTTCTGCCGCCAAACCCCGCCGGCCAGCCCAGCATGCCGCACCCGCCCCGGCCCTGGGAGCGGGTGGATACGGATTTCGCGGCCCAAACTCTGGCCCTGGAAGAGGAACTATCCCGTCTACACGCCCCTCTCCACGGCTCCGGAGTGAAGGAGCAGGAAAAAATCCGCTGCCTCCTGGCCCACATCTCCGGTCTGCCCAAGGCGGAGCAGGAATCCAGCCTGGAGGAGTTGCGCCGCCTGGCGGAGACCGCCGGACTCAGCGTGGCCGGGATCTTGCGGCAGCAAATCCGTGGCCCGGACCCCAGGCAGGCGCTGAGCCGGTCCAAACTGGCCGAACTGGAGGTGCTGGCCCTGCAAGGAGACATCCAACGCATCGTCTTTGACCTGGAACTCAGTCCCCTGCAACTGCGCAACCTGGCCGAAGCCACCGAGCGCCCGGTGATGGACCGCACCCAGCTCATCCTGGACATCTTTGCCAGCAGGGCCGGAAGCAGGGCCGGCAAACTCCAGGTGGAACTGGCCCAGTTGCAATACCGTCTGCCCAGGCTGGCACAACGGAACAAGGCCTTTGACCGTCTGGCCGGGGGTATCGGCGGACGCGGCCCTGGAGAGACCAAGCTGGAAAGCGACCGCCGCCGTCTGCATAAACGCATCGCCAAAATCAAGGCTGAACTTAAGGAGTTGCGCCGCCGCCGCGCCTTCGCCCGGACCCGTCGCGCCCGCTCGGGGCTGCCGGTGGTAGCCTTGGTGGGATACACCAATGCCGGAAAATCCACCTTGCTGAACATCCTGACCGGGGCGCAGACCCTGATCGAGGACAAACTTTTCGCCACCCTGGACCCCTGCTCCCGCCGTCTATGCCTACAGGACCGGCACGGGAGCCTGGATTGCATCCTTACGGACACGGTGGGTTTCATCCGCAGCCTGCCCCAGACCCTGCTGGAGGCCTTCCAGGCCACTCTGGAAGAGCTGGAAGCCGCGGATCTCCTGCTGCATCTAGCCGACGCCGCCCACCCGGAAGTGGAAAAACAAATCCGCTCCGTGGAAAAAATCCTTGATGGCTTAAAGCTCCAGCAGATCCCCCGCCTGCTGATCCTGAATAAAAGCGACCTCTTGCAAGATCCCCTGGATTTGCCACCGGATCTCGCGCCGGACCTGCATATCTCCGCCAGTCGAGGCCTGGGGCTACCGGAACTGGGCAGGCTGATCCTGAAAAGGATCAGGTTTCAAGGAATGTCCGTACGGAAAACGGACTCCGGCATATCGATGCCCACAGAGTAAGGCGCGGACCAGTCCGGGAAAGAATACAGAGTGAGGGGGAGGGGCAGGTATAGACGGAAGGCGTGCAGGAGCAGGCAGGGGAAAGCTGGACCCTTATAGCGGCGGTCGCCGACCAAGGGAAAACCGCGCCCGGCCAGTTGCTTACGGATCTGGTGCTTACGTCCGGTACCCAGTTTGACCAGGAGCAGGGAAGAATCCCCCACACCCCCGATCCGACGCTTTTCCAAAAACCGGCAATAAGCCAGGGCTTCCCGGTCCGGCGCACGCCCCACCCCACCTCTTACCTTTTCAACCCCTGGAAGCAGATCCTTCATGGTCAGCCAGCCGTTTCCCTCTACCAACGGCGAAAAATCTCCCTTGACCCAGCCCAGATATCCTTTTTCCCATTGCCTTTCCATTTGCCAGGCATGCAGACGGCGCAGGGCGGCCTGGGTCTTGCCGGCCAACAGCAGTCCGGAAGCGGGTTTATCCAGGCGGTGGGCCGGGGCGGGGACAAAACAGCCCGCGCCGGTGCAGATCCGGCGCAGACGGGCGCAGACGCTATCAGTCTGCCCGCTGCCTCCCTGCACGGACAAGCCCGCCGGTTTATCCAGGACCAGCAGCCCCTCGTCCTGGTACAGGATAGGCAGATCCGCTCCCAGTTGCTCCTGGACCAGCCGGCAGATCCGCCCTCCGCTTCCAAGGGCGGCGGCGGGAGCCAAGACGCCGGCCAGGGGAGGGAGACGGAGCGCATCGCCTTCCTCCAAAAGTCGATCCGCCTTGCAACGCCCGGAGTTAACCCGGATCTGCCCGGAGCGCAGCCATCGATAGAGCAGGGCCTTGGGCAAACCCAAACGCCTGACCAAAAAACGCAGCAGTCTTTGCCCGGCCTCAGCCCGACCTATGACAATCGGTTCAGTTCCGCCCATGTCCGGCATGTAAACCACAAAACCGGCAAACGTCCAGAAGGGTAACCAAGGCCAAGGGATTGCCTTTTCAGCGGAATTATTCCAATATCGTACTGGTTCAACAAATTCTTCAGATACGCGGAGCGACTATGAAAAAATTATTCTTTTTCTGCTTGGCCCTTCTCATGGGAAGCCTGTCCGCCCAAGCGGCGGAGATCAAAATCGGCCTGATGGCCCCCCTGACTGGAGCCTATGCCAGCGAAGGCGAGGATATGCGCCGGGTGGTAGAATTCATGGCTGAAGAGCTGAACAAGGCCGGCGGCATCAATGGCGCGCAAATCCGGTTGGTGATCCAGGATGACGGAAGCGACGCCCGCACCGCGGCCCTGGCCGCCCAGCGCCTAGTCACCGATGGCGTGGCTGCGGTGATCGGCACTTACGGCTCGGCGGTTACCGAGGCCTCGCAGAACATATACAACCGTAACGGCATCCTCCAGGTAGCCACCGGCTCCACGGCCATCCGCCTTTCCGAGAAAAGCTTCAAACTCTTTTTCCGCACCTGCCCGCGGGATGACGAACAGGGCCTAGTGGCGGTGAACACCCTGCTCCGGATGGGCTACAAGGACGTGGCCATCCTACATGACAACACCGCCTATGCCGTCGGCCTGGCGGAAGAGACCCGCGACGGTCTGCTCAAGGACGGCAAAACCAACCTAGTTTTTTATGACGCCCTCCAGCCCAATGAACGCGACTACAACGCCATTTTGACCCGTTTGCGCGGCACCAATCCGGAAGTAATCTTTTATACCGGGTATTACCCGGAAGCCGGCATGCTCCTGCGCCAGATGCGCGAAATGGGCTGGCAGATCCCCATGCTGGGCGGCGATGCCCAAAATAACACGGACCTAGTAAAAATCGCCGGTGTGGAGGCGGCCTCCGGCTTTTACTTCGTTTCCCCGCCCATGCCCGATGATCTGGATTCCCAGAGCGCCAAAAATTTTATGAAGGCTTACCAGGCCAAGTACAACGCCACGCCCAGGTCCATCTGGTCGGTGATTGCCGGCGACGCCTTCTCGGTGATCGTGGAGGCCCTGCGCGTGACCGGAGCGGATGCGCAGAAAATGGGAGCTTACCTGCGGGACAACCTGAAAGACTTTGACGGACTGACCGGAAAAATCTCCTTTAACGCCAAAGGGGACCGCGTGGGCGACCTCTACCGCCTCTACCGGGTGGACGATAAGGGCAATTTTGTGCTCCAGCCCAAGTAATGCTTGAGCTTATACAGCAGCTGACCAATGGTCTGGCCGTGGGGGGCATCTACGCCCTGATTGCCTTGGGCTATACCATGGTTTACGGCGTGCTCAAACTGATCAACTTCGCCCACGGCGAGCTTTTCACCCTGGGCTCCTATCTGGGGATGAGCCTCCTGGTTTCCTTCGCCCTGGCCGGGCGGCTCTCCCCGCCTCTAGCCGTGCTGGTGATCATCGTGCTGATCATCGGCCTTTCGGCCCTGTCCGGATTTCTCCTGGAAAGAGTGGCCTACCGGCCCCTACGCCAGTCCAACAGGCTGGCCGCAGTGGTTTCCGCCCTTGGGGCCTCCATCTTTCTCCAGAACGCCATCATGCTGATCTATGGCCCCAACTACCAAGTCTATCCCAGCCAGATCCGTCTGACCATCGCCGTGAGCCTCTGGGGGCTGAACATCCCGATGATGCGCATCCTGCTCTTTGCCGCCTCCGTTATGCTGATGATCGCCCTCTACCTGTTCATCAACAAAACCAAAACCGGCACGTCCATCAGGGCCGTTGCCACGGACCAGGGCGCGGCCAAGCTCATGGGCATAGACGTGAACCGGGTGATCTCGCTGGTTTTCATGATCGGCCCCGGGCTGGGCGGAGCCGCCGGAATGCTCCTGGGACTGTATTACGGGCAGATCCGCTATGACATGGGAACGCTGTACGGGCTGAAAGCCTTTACCGCCGCCATCATCGGCGGCATCGGCAATATCCCCGGCGCCATGCTGGGCGGCATCCTCCTGGGCGTGGCCGAGGCCATTGGGGCGGCCTATATTTCCCCGGCCTGGAAAGACGCCTTTGCCTTCCTGGTGCTCATCATCATCCTGATCTTTAGACCCACCGGACTTTTGGGTGAAAGGGCTGCGGATAAGATATGATTCCGCCCCGCCTGCCCAAATCCGCACTCCGCGCCGCCATGGTCATGGCCGGCGCGGGTATGTTGGCCCTGCCCCACCTGCTCGGCCCCTATTGGACAAACCTGCTTAATGACATGGGCATTTACGCCATTTTGGGCCTGTCTCTGAACATCATCCTCGGGCATTGCGGGCTTTTCCACATGGGACACGCCGCTTTTTATGCTGTGGGGGCCTATACCGCAGCCATCCTCTCCACCCGCTTCTCGGTGCCCATCCTTTGGTCCATGCCCCTTTCCGGATGCCTGGCCGGACTTTTCGCCCTGGCGGTGGCCAGGCCGATCATCCACCTGCGCGGCGACTACCTGCTAGTGGTGACCATCGGCATTGTGGAAATCGTGCGCATCGCCCTAGTGAACAACATCTTCGGCCTGACCGGAGGATCCAACGGCCTGCTGATCACCGAGCCTATAAGCATCTTCGGTTACGAGATTTTCCGGCCGGCGCATTTTTACTATCTCATCTGGAGCATGGCCGCCCTGACCATTTTGCTCTTTTACATGCTGCAGAACTCCCGCTTCGGCCGGGCTCTCAACTATATAAAGCAGGATGACCTGGCCGCTGAAGGCAGCGGGATAAACACCGCCCATTACAAACTGGCAGCCTTTGTCCTGGGCGCGGTCTGGGCCGGGCTGATCGGCGCTGTTTTCGCCGCCAAGATCGAGACCGTTTCTCCCCAGTCCTTCTCCTTCAGCGAATCCGTACTTTATTTCGCCATTGTCATCCTTGGAGGAGCCGGAAGTATCCCCGGCGTGCTCCTGGGCGCCTTTTTGATTACCGGGCTCCCGGAAATTTTCCGGGAATGGCAGCACTACCGCCTCTTCCTTTTCGGGGCAGCCATGGTGATAATGATGATCTTCCGGCCGCAGGGGCTTATTCCGCCGGGCCGCCGCCATTACAACGTCTGGCCCTACCTGGGCAGCTTTCCCCGCGGCGTCGCCTCCAGAAACCGGGAACCGCGCTGATGGACATTCTGCGCCTGAACGGATTGAGCAAACGCTTCGGCGGACTGGTGGCGGTGGATGATGTCAGCCTCCAGGTGGAAGAGGGCGGAATCATCGGCCTCATCGGACCTAACGGAGCCGGAAAAACCACGCTCTTCAACCTGATCACCGGCAACTACCGCCCGGACGAAGGCGAGGTCATCTTCTCCGGACAAAACATCACCGGACTTTTACCCCACCGCATCGTGGAATTGGGCGTGGCCCGCACCTTCCAGAATATCAGGCTCTTCCAGGAAATGAGCGTCCTGGAAAACGTCCTGGCCGGCTGCCACTGCCGACTGCGCGCCGGCCTCCTTGCCTCCATGTTTCACCCTCCCTCCCAAAAACGCGAAGAACGCCGGGCTTTGGAACGAGCCATAAAAGAACTGGCTTTCGTAGGCCTGGAGACGCAGTACGCCAACTACGCCAAAAACCTGGCTTACGGCAGCCAGCGCCTCCTGGAAATCGCCAGAGCCCTCGCCTCCAGCCCCCGTCTGCTCATCCTGGATGAACCGGCCGGAGGCATGAACGACCAGGAAACCCATAATCTCCTGGCACTCATCCGGACCATCCGCGACTTGGGCATCAGCATCTTGCTCATCGAACACGACATGAACCTGGTCATGAAACTCTGCGACCGCCTGGTGGTGCTGGAATACGGGGCGGTCATCGCCACCGGCGTCCCGGGGGAAATTAAAAAAAATCCGCGGGTAATCGAGGCCTACCTGGGGACCGAGGATCCGCTTTGAGCGGCGGGCGTCTCCCCTGAACCGCCGGAACGCATGTCCGTAAACCCAGCAGCCTCAATCTGCTCTTGCTTAAAGATCCGGGCTGGTTTAGCCTGAAGCGATGTTGGCCTATCCGCGGATCGATCCGGTTATCTTCACCTTGGGGCCTTTGGCCGTACGCTGGTATGGCCTGGCCTACCTTGCGGCCTTTGCCACGGCCTGGTTTTTGGGCGCACGCCGAGCCGACCGCCGGGACAGCCCTTTCAGCCGCGAACAATTTCAGGAAATTCTGGCCCTGGGTATGCTGGGAGCGGTCCTGGGCGCACGCCTGGGCTATGTTCTCTTCTACAAACCGATGGAATACCTAACTAACCCATCGGAAATCCTCGCCCTCTGGCACGGGGGCATGTCTTTCCACGGCGGACTTCTTGGGGCGATTTGCGCCGTCTGGTGGCTCTGCCGCAAATTCCGGGTGGATTTGCTGCGCGCTCTGGATTTTTTCGCCCCCCTGACCCCGCCCGGCCTTTTTTTCGGGAGACTGGGCAATTTCATCAATGCCGAACTCTGGGGACGGCCCACGGATGCGCCCTGGGGCATGATCTTTCCCGGGGGCGGCCCTTTGCCACGCCATCCTTCGCAGCTCTACGAGGCCGGACTGGAAGGACTGCTCCTCTTCATCATCCTGTGGCGCTTTTCCAGCCGCGAGAGGGCACGTGGGAGCGCCTCCGGCCTCTTCGCCCTGCTCTACGGCTCCTTCCGCCTGCTGGTGGAGGCCTTCCGTGAGCCTGACCGGCATCTGGGCTTTATACTGGGCGACTTCGTCACCATGGGCATGCTGCTCAGCCTGCCCATGATCCTCGCGGGCCTGCTGCTCCTGCGGCTTCCCCGCAAGGAGGCCGCTCCAGGCGCGCAAACTCGCCTCACCGGCCGGCAGCCCGGCCGGAAGGCCGGGACGGCCCGTGGCAAACGCGGATAGAAGACGGCTTGTCCTACTGCCGATCCTGCTGCTCTGCGCCGCCCTGGAAGGACAGGCCAAGGCTGAAAATTCCCTGCGCCTCTTACGGGAAAACACGCAACAACAGGGCTGGACCCTCCGGGCGGATCGGGTATCCAGTCTGGCCGAAGGAACCGTGCTGGAGGCCGAAGGCCGGGTGGAGCTGCGCCTGGGTGAAGATCTGATTCAGGCGGATTTTGCCCGTTATTTCACCCGGACCAACTGGGCCTACCTCTCCGGACAGGTACGGCTTTTTCTGGGAGAAGACCGGCTGGAGGCGCGGGAAGCCGAGTTCGATTTGCACGGGCAAACCGGCTGGCTTACGGACGGCCGTATCTTCATTACTCAAAGCCACAGCTATTTCCAGGGTGAACATATCACCAAGCATCGCGGGAACATCTACAGCTTCCACAGGATCAAATACAGCGTCTGCGACGGTCCGGTTCCGGCCTGGTCTTTTGAAGCCAATGACGGAGTGCTGGAGATAGACGGCTATGCCCGGCTCCGGGGAGTGAACTTCCAGGTGGCGGATATGCCGGTGCTTTATTCCCCCTACCTGCTGGTTCCGGCCAAAACCGAACGCCAGACAGGCTTTCTGATGCCGGATTACCTGAACAGCAGCCGCAACGGCTTGACCCTGACCCTGCCTTTTTTCCTGGCCGTGGACTCCAGTCGGGATCTGACCGTTTACGAAAGCTATATGAGCCGCCGCGGGCTGATGCATGGACTGGTTTACCGCTCCAAGGCCTCGGAAGACGAATACCTCTGGCTGGGCCTTGATTATTTGCATGACCGCGAGATCATCCAAGCGGACGCGAATGACCGCCGTTACGGCGGCGACGGGCTTATTCGCACGAACCGTGAACGCTGGTGGCTGCGCGGCATGTATGAAGAGCGCCTGCCGGATCATCCCCAGTGGCATCTCAGGGCCGACCTGGATTATGTTTCAGATCAATATTTTTTGCGCGACTTCCAAAATAACCCAACCAGTTTCCAACGTAACAACAAATCGCTGTTCAGCGCCTTTTCCCGTGAACTGAAGGCAGAAGACAAAGACCGGGTCAGCGGCCTGCTACTTTTCAGGAATTGGGAACGGCTGGGCATGTATCTTTCCGGGGTCTACACCCAGGACCCCAGGCTGGGGAACAGCGACCCGGCTCTGGGCCATACTCCGGCACCGGTCCGGAGTCAGGACCCCACCGTGCAGCAACTCCCGGCCCTGGACTTTTATCTGTATCAAGGAAGGCTCTGGTCCGGCCTGCCCCTAGAGTTGCAAGCTCAGGGCCAGGGAGCATATTTCTACCGCCGAGCCGGAGAGAGTGGCACGCGTATGGATTTGAGCCCCAGGCTGCTCTTGCCCTTATCTTCCCCTTATGGCTCTTTCTACATGGCCGGACGTCTGCGGAGCACCTGGTATGAAACGGAAGACCGCGCCCTGAACGCGGAGCACGACGACAAGCTGCGCCTGCTGCCGGATTTTGAAACCCAGGCATCCACGGAATTCGCCAGGGTTTACCAATTGTCCGGAGAGGACTCCCCCGGCGAAAATGCCTGGCTGGGCATGCGGCACAGCATCCTGCCAAGTCTGGCTTACCGCTACACGCCCTACCGGGCTCAGAGCCGATACCCCTCCTACACGGACTATGACCGACTGGACCCCATAAATGAAGTGGTTGTTTCCCTGGATAACCTCATCACCCTCAAACGGGCGGCAGCCAAGGGAGGCTTTGCCTACCAAGATCTGCTCCGCCTGCGCCTGGAGCAGGGCTATGACCTGCGGGAGGCCTCCCGCGACGAGGATCTGCTCGACTACCCTCGACGGCCCTGGAAAGACCTGTTGCTTGAACTCGTCCTTTATTCGCCCGGAGGGATGTTCAGCCTGCACAGCGCCAATTATTACAATCCGGCGGAACGGTACTTCACCAGACAAACCCACGGGCTGACCCTGCAAGAGAGGGAACAGTGGCAGCTTTCCGCCAGCCTGAACCGTTATAAGCCCGTAAAGGATCATAACCCGTTGCGCCGGCGTGACTACAACCTCAGCACGGCCACGCTCCACGGCAGTCTCCGCCTAGGAGAATCCTGGGCCGCCGCGGCTTACCACGACTGGCCCCTGGAAGGTACAGGCCGGACCCAGGGCCGGAAAGAGAGCGGGCTAAGCCTTACCTATCTGCACCAATGCTTTGAATTGGGCGGCGAATTTATCCGCTCGGAAAACGAGACCTCTTTCAGGCTCATGTTCAGCCTGTACAGACTGGGAGGTCTGCCATGAATACCAGCAACCTCAAAGGAACCAGCCATGCAGATTACCCTGCCTGACCCCAAAAGCCCCCTGGCCGTTCTCCGGGACTTCGGACTCTCCCTGCGCTGTCCGGAACTGCGCCTCGGACAGAGCCTCTTTCTTCTGCCTGAAAAAAACCCTTCGGCACCCCAGCCCCAAGCGCTGATCCCCAAGCCGCTTTTTCTGCCCGGCCTAGCCGGCAACCCCCTGGCCGCGGGCATGCTCCTGCTGGATGGAGATCGCCCCTTGTTCAGCGTGGACCTGCGCCTGGAAATGCCGGTGGCCGGCCAGGAGCCGGCCCTTCCCTGCATCCGTCTCTCCGCCCTAGCCGCCCTGAAGCCCGGGGAATACCACCTGACCGCCATGCGTCCGGGACCGGCCCTGGCCTGGATCACTGTCTCGGACAAAGGTTCTCTGGGCGAGCGCCGGGATGAAAGCGGCCCGGCGATCCATGAAACCATCCGCAAGGCTATGCCCTTGCGTTGCGCCAGCGGCTATCTGGTCCCGGATGAAATCTTCCGCCTGCGCGCTTTGGCCGCCGATCTGGCCCTAGTCCAAGGTTACGACCTGGTTATAATCAGCGGCGGCACCGGCCTGGCCCCCCGCGACCAAACCCCGGAAGCCCTGCTCCCCCTGCTGGAAAGACGCTTGCCCGGTTTTGAGCAGGCCATGATCCAGGCCTCCCTGCGGAAAACCCCGCACGGCGCCATATCCCGCGCTATTTGCGGAACCATTGGACAAAGCCTGCTCCTGACCTTGCCCGGTAGCCCCAAGGCCGTGCGCGAAAATCTAGAAACCGTGCTGCCGGCCTTGAGCCACGCCCTGGGCAAACTCCAGGGCAACCAGGAAGATTGCGGGTGAAAGCAATATCGCCCTAAAGGAGATCTTTATGGAAAACCTGCGCCCGCCAGTGGTGGCCGGCAAATTCTATCCCGCCAATCCCGTGGAACTGCGGGAAACAGTCCAGGCCTGCATGAAACCGACGGAAGAGCCCACAGAGGCTCTGGCCTGCATGTTGCCCCATGCCGGCTACATCTTTTCCGGGGCCGTGGCCGGGCTGACCCTGGGGCAGGTCCGCCCGCCCGCCGCCGCGCTGCTCATCGGCCCCAACCACAGCGGACGGGGGCCGGAACTATCCCTCTGGCCCGACGGCGTCTGGCGCACCCCCCTGGGTGACGTGCCGGTTGATGCGGACGGGACGCAAAGCCTGCTGCGAAAAGAACCATTATTCCAGGCCGATTGCCAGGCCCACCGCCTGGAACATTCCCTGGAGGTGCTCCTTCCCTTTTTGCAGTTGCTCCGGCCGGATCTGAAGATCCTGGCCCTGTGCGTGCGTTCGCATAATCTGGCGACCCTGGACCGGGCCGGGCAGGCCATCGCGAGTTTCGTACAGGAACGCCGGGAAGAAGGAGAGGCTCCGCTCCTGATCACCAGCACGGACATGAGCCACTACCTGCCCCACGACCAGGGGCGGAAACTGGACGCCCTGGCCCTGGAGCAGGTGGAAAAACTGAACCCCCAGAGTCTCTTCCAAGTCTGCGTCGACAATAAAATCAGCATGTGCGGCTTTACGGCCATGACCATGATGCTCTTCGCCTGCCGCAGTCTGGGCGCTTCCAGTTGCCGGATTACCGCCCACACCAATTCGGGAATCACCGGCCGCGCCTACGGCGCGGGCCTGAACAGCGTGGTGGGATACGCCGGGGCGATTATCCGCTAATTTTTCGTGCGCAAAAAACGCCGGACCCAGCAGCGCCCTTGCCCTTAAGTTCGCGCCTCTTTATCCGAAGAGAAAGGAGAAGGAACAGCTCCCTCTTTTTACGCGGATAAAACAATATGCCCAACTTCCTGACGGACTACTCACTAAACCTATTGCGCGGGCAGATGCTGGAGCAACTGACCCTGGGCGGAATTTCCGGCGGCATGAGTCTGCTGGGTTTTACCCTAGGACAGCCGGCCAGACGCAGCGGCCGGGAGATGATGAACGACGCCCTCACCGGCCTGATGCGTAGCGACGCGGCCATGCTGCGCCAGGGGGCTAAAAACCTGGATCAAGGCAAGGCCTTGCTGGAGACGGGCATTGCCGCCCTGGAGAGCATGCAGGCCCAAGTGGAGCGTATGCGCGATATTGTGGGGCAATTCCGAGCAGGCGAAGGCACAGCGGATCTGGGGGCAGAGTACGCCAACCTGAACCGGAACCTGAACGAAACCCTCGGCGGGACCTCATTCAACGGCCTGAAGCTCTTTGACGGATCCGGCTGGGATGAAGATGAACGGGTGCAAACGGACGGAAACGTGGGACGGCTGGAACTGCAGGCTGGACAAAGCCAACACGGGTTGACCCTTTATGATTTGAGTGAGCATAAAGACATCGGCTATAACAAAATCACGAACCCAGACAATCCCAGCCAGACTGAACTCGCGGACCAAGACGCTGAACTCGCGGGCTTTGCCCAAAGACTGGCCGGAATCCAGGAAAGTTACCAGGCCAGATCCGGCCTGCTCGCCTCCGAAGGCGCGGCTTTGGAGCGCCAGGCCGATATCCTGCAAGAAGCCACCAGACGGGCTGGCTCCCAGGATCAGCAGACCATGCGCCAGATCCTCATGGAACTCCTCCTGCGGGAACAGGGGGGCCTAGCCGACGCCCAAGCCTGAAAAACGCATAAAATACCCCGGCGCGGCCACATGGCCGTACCGATATGTCAGCGAACCCAGTCGCTGATCTTGTAAAGAAGCTCATGCCCGCCCTGACGGATTGCAAGATCCGCTCCTTCAAGACAAAGTTCTGCGCCCTCGGAAAGCATCCGCGTCAGCAGGCTTTCCAGTTCGTTGAGATCCGGGTCCGCGCAAAACATCTTTGTAGAGGCCAGTTGCTCCACGGTCAGCAGGTTGCCGGCAAGGCGTCCCTGGCCCGTGAAGCGGTTGCAGACAACGCCGGACACACGCAGACCCTCGTTAAACTCTATGGCTGGAATACGCTCCTTGGCGCTGAAATTTTTGCCATCGGACGAAACAAGCACAAACCGATGATGCAGGAGATCTTCCTGGGTAATCACATAGTCCACGCCGGGATTTTTCCAGCAGGCCACCGTCAAGGCCAACAACGCCGCACAGAACACAACTATATATTTTTTCATGAACATTGCCTACGTAAGTCTATTACGAATAGTGGAAGCGGTACGACGCGATGAGCAAGGTGTCGCCAACGATTTTGTAAACTAACCTATGCTCGCTACTGCTCCAGCGCGACCAGTAACCTTATAGGCTGTGCTTTGCCGCGTAATAATCACCGATTCGTACCCATCGCACACAGAGGACATTATTTGGGCGAGATCTCGCCGCGCCTGGGTATATTGTTATAGCTTACATGCCCGTCTCCTTGGCTATCGTACATAACAATAGTACATGTGCTGATTTTTGCCCCTGACTGACGCTAGGGGCAACAAGGTGGCGAGATTATTATAACCAGTCACGACCGCATAACTCCCTGGACTAGGTGAGCCATGAAGAGTACTATGAACAACATCAACCCTATAACCCGGCGGGAACCACTAACTAAACTTGGTATACAAAATGGGGCAGGGTCACATTTCATTACCGTTTTAGTCTGAGCGAAGCGAAAGGAGCAAGCATAATAGTGGACATTATCAAGACAATCAAAGAACGGAAAAGCATCCGAGGTTATCTACCGAAACCGGTACCTGTTGAAATCGTGCGAGAGATTTTGGACATCTCCCGTAGGGCGCCGTCAGCGCTCAACACGCAGCCATGGGAAATCACCGCCGTAGCGGGGGAGGCGCTGGAAAAAATACGGCAGGAAAACGTCAAACTGCTCGGGGCGCAAGCGCCTGCGGAAGAGCACTCAGATTATCCGGCTTTTTACAAGCCGCGCTCCCGCGAGTTGGGCATCGAACTCTTCAGGCTGATGAGAATTCAGCGGGAGGATCAAGAGGCAAGAACTCAGTGGGTTCAACGTGGATTTCGCTTTTTCGACGCCCCTGTGGGAATTGTGATCTCCGTGGATAAATCGCTGCTTGAAGGTGGCGCGTGGGCGACCTGGGCGATTTACGATTGTGGAGCCCTGGCGCAAACAATTTGCCTTGTAGCAATGGAATACGGTCTTGGAACATGCATTGAAGCGGCCGCCGTAGCTTATCGGGATGTAATCAGAAAGCACACGGGAATCTCTAAGGACAAGGAAGTTGTCATTGGGATTTCCTTGGGGTATCCAGACCCGAATTTCCCGGCCAATGCCAACTACAGCAAAAGGGTTCCCTTTGACGAAGTTGTTTCTCTGCGGGGTTTTTGATGTCTTGGGGTAGCCAAACAAAATCCTTCTTATCCTAATAATATGTTGATTTTTCGTCAGAGCACATCAACATGCAGCCAGGGCTGAAGGGGGGAAAGCGGAGACAACTGTCAGATCACGTCTGAACTACTACATTTTATATCCATCGGTAAAAAAGTATGCCTGTCGCGTCCGTTTTGTTTTGATGTATATAACGCTTCGTCTGCACGTTTAATATAATCCTCTCCATTTTGGCTTTGCAGCACTTTCCCCGTTGTGACCCCGATCGAAATGGTAACATAATCGGATGCCCTACTTCCTTCATTTTTAATGCACAACGCTCTAATTCTATAAAGTATTTTTTCCGCAATTTGTATAGCACCGTTTTTTTCCGTGTTTGGCAGGATAATACAAAATTCTTCCCCACCGTACCGTGCGACAAAATCATCTTCTCTTGTTATACTGTCGCTCAAAGATTTCGCGACATCCTTCAGGCACTCGTCGCCTTTAGTATGTCCGTATCTATCATTATATATCTTAAAATAGTCTATATCAAGCATTATCAAACTGAGAGTACCGCCAGAGCGTGAATGTGTCCTCATAATACGGTCAAGATTTTCATCTAAATACCGTCGATTATAAATCTTTGTTAATGTGTCATAGTTCACTTTTATCAACAAATCAAATTTTTCCAGTTCCGCTTTATGGATTATCTGTTCCGCTTGGATTTTGTCATTTATGTATGAAGTAATGTTAGCGACCATATTGTTAATAGCGTTTTGAATTAAAGCAAATTCATCCGAATAATTGCCCTCGATTCTTGTATCAAAATTACCCTTTGAGATCTCTTCTAAACCTATAGTAACTTTTTTTATCGGTTTAAGTATCCTTTTTATAATATAGGACAGCACGATATATACAATCGCCAAAAAGACCGCGATAAACACCACCGTATAGCTGAGTGATTCCCATAGCACCGCGTAGTATTCAGTCTTGGGTAAAACACCGAGGATTGTATGACCGGGCATATTATTATATGAAACATAATATTCCGCGCCGTCAATATTTTTCCACGCGAATCCTTTACCCGAGTTTATATTCTCAAACCAACTTTCATGCTTTAAATCCCTGCCGAGCATGTCTTCGTCAGGATGAGCGCTTATAACTCCGTCTAATATAACAATTCCGTAGCCTGTTTCACCGACCTTGCTCTCTTTGACAATCTGTTCTATGTCAATTACAGTGCGTAACTGTGTAATAGCGTCTATGTCATAGCCAATCTGGATAAATCCTCCGCTTTCACGAGCAATACCTGTATAATGACAAAATATCTTAAATCCTGCATCGGATACAGATAGTCGCGGCTCCTCCTGTAATTCTGTAATTGTGCCGTTCGCCAATTTCATATATTTATTAGTTTCATCATGCATTTTATAATCAAATCCAATATATTCATCAAAGTTACTGTGTGTAATAATCCCATCAGAATCTGCGATATTTATTTCCATAACGCCAAAGCGTGAACATAATTTTAGCAATACTTCTTGTGTCAAATCAGCTTCGTCTTCACGGCTTAATATATGCAAAATTGCTCGTGCAGAAACCAAATGCTGCGCACTCAAAGTTTTTTCTGTCACCGCTATAACATTATCTAACTGGTGTAGCTGTACCATGAGATTGTCGTTAAAAATACGCAATTCAGATTCTATCTTGGCGCTTACAACGCGGTGCAGTAAGCTATACCCGTTTATCGAAACAACGAGCAGAGATATGACAAAAATAATTATTGTCGGTATCAAAACTTTATTTTTAAATGACATTTTCATATTTTTAATTACCACGTTTACCACGTCACTTTTTGTCGGGTATTCCGTGACCTAATGCGTCAGGGACATAACGCTGCCCGGAATCTATCAGACAAAGGCTCGCAAGTCAAAAAATCCCTATTCGCGCCGCCTCCATCCTTTCGGCCTCCTGATGAATGAGGTAGGTCGCTCAAGAGGCGGTTTTGGCACAAAAATCCATGCCTTGGCGGATGCCCTGGGCAATCCCATAAAGTTCATTCTTACAGGCGGAAAACAAGCGGATTGTTACAGGCGCGCCCTCTCTTGGCCGGGCAGACTGCAAGTGCAGTCTTGGCCGATAAAGGATACGATGCAGGCCATATATTTTTGATGGAATTCAGAGATAGGAGCGGAGGCAGTCATTCACCCAAGATCGAACTGCAAACAACAATGGGGATATGGTGACTTTCTTTACAGAGAGCGAAATGTTATCGAAAGAATGATGGGCAAAATGAAATATTTCAGAGGAATAGTGACTCGTTATAACAAACTTGCCGTTTCGTTTATGGCCTTTTTGCAACTTGCAGCCATTTTATTATGGCTTAAATGAATATCGACAGAACCTAGCTATGATTTCGATTGGCTGAAAAATCTATTGGAATCTTCCGGAGCTTCTGACCGTTCACTATTGCTATAGTTGCGAATTTGGGACGCCACAGTAATAGTATAGCTTTCAAACATTGAATCTCGTCCATGTCGTTGGCTCATACGATGCTCAATTTGATTGCGCCATTTGCTTACCGCTTCCTCGTTTTCCCAAACGGACAGGCTAAGCAGTTTACCTTCATTTACAAGGCTGGTAAAGCGCTCTGACCGTATAAATCCTTCGTTTTTGACAAGCTCGTTTTTAAGATTGGCGGCTAAAGCAAGATAATCGTCCATGCTGCTATTTTTTACTGTAACTTCAAATAAAACCAATATCATTACATACACCTGTTTCCTACAAATCGAGAATATTGGTTATAACTCTTCAATATTTATGCCTAAAAAACCAGCAATTAAGTGGCGGTGACAGTTTTCAGGAGGAGCTTCGTAACAAAGTAATAGCAAGGGGAGATTGTCGTGTTCTGAGCTGATCTTATTCAACAGTCCAAGTGTATCCACTTTATCTAATGCGCCCAATATTTCATCTTTGTAGCGTGGCTCGAACGTTCCCCAGTCTTTTGTGGGATGACATTCTTCAAGCATTGCTTTGGTTGGCCCAAATATATCAGATAAATCCACATATTGACTTATGGTTTTCGAGAGCCATTCTGGAGGCTCGGCACGTGAAACGCGTACAAAAGTATATACGTTTTTGTCCAACTCGGGTACTTTGTCATAATAGGTTGAAAACACTTTCATCAATAGACACCCTTCTTTCATAATTTTAGAGCGCTATCCCTTTTTGGGGAACGAAAAACATGGACATATCTACGCCTTCCAAGTATGTTCAACGGTATGTTTTTTGTCTATGATCAATTTCCTCAAAGTCAACATTCTGAAAAAAGCCGCCGGTAAAATATGGGACTAGCCATAATGCCCGGCGCACTCACCGCAATAGGCGTTGTTGCAACAGCACACCCACGTTCCGCCTGCCGTCCAGCACGGCTACCACACCAACACGATCCCGATTGATATAGTAGAATATACGCCAGGGTGAACATTGTATTTCGTGGTAGTCGGTAATGCCCAAGGTCAGCATTTCCGGTGAGCATTTTCCTCGGGCGGGAAACTTTTCCAAGGCGAGGATTTCATCCATCAGTTTGTCCTGAATGCGCGTAGCCTGTTCCACGCCGTCAGCAAGGGCAATGACGTCGTAAATGGCGTCAAGGTCTTTTTCGGCATCCTCGGAGATGATGACCAAGAATTTATCCATTGTGTTTTTCCTCGCGCTTGGCGCGAAGACGGGTAAATACTTCACCGGCAGGGCTTCCCCTGCCTTCTTCAATACTTTTCTTGCTCATAGCCAAAATTTTCAGTAGCGCGAGGCTGTCATGGAAATTTTCATAATCCGTAACGCCCATTAGCACAGCGGCCGCCTCTCCGTTCTGTGTAATGACCAGCGGACCTGACATATTGACTTGTTCCAGCACTTGGGCGCTGTTGGCCTTTACGTAGCTGATGGGTTTAATATCCTGGCTTGGACGCATATGTTCTCCAATTTTGACCAAATATAGTTTAAATTTAGTCTCATGACAAGCCTCTCCCACTATTTACAAATACCGGCAAAACCATATTGAGGCTGACGTGATCAGAAAAACTATAACCGCGCTCCCCAAGGGCGCACGATAAGGGGGACGATTTATGGCTCTATTTGGGCGGGTTTTTCAGGCTACCGTGTGCAAAATAGTGTGCAAAGAACAAAAACCCGCCCTGGAAGGTGGTCTGCCAAAACACGGTAAGCCGTTGAAATTATTGGCGGGAGGGTGGGATGACAACTTGACAAATAACTGACTGTACTCATAGAAATTAAACGTAAGAAATGTTTTCAATACCCCCTCAAATACCCCCGAAACTGCCGGATGAAAAAAATGTTTGTTGACTGTTTTTGGACAGATACCTTGGTAACATGAAAAATATACCATGCCATACGTTGAGCGTCAAAAAGCGCCTCATCCTGCGGCATCAGCCCATCCGAAGAAATTCCGCTGCCGTGAGTATTTTGGGATGAGTTATGCCGGAGTCCAGAAAATCCTTGTCTCCGGTGATTATGCCGTCAACTTTGGCAGCGATGGCTGCGCGATAAATGGGGCGATCATTCACATCGCGGATTTTCTTTTCACAGTCGGCATTTTCCACTGCTTCCTCCGGCGTGGTGATAATCTCGACCGAAAGAGTCAGCAAGGAAAGAAAGCGTTCAAAGTCCGGTATCTTGTGAGGGAATTTTCTGTTGTACACCCGGCGCATTTCATCCAGTGAGTAGTCGCAAACTACAGCAGAATACGGCGGATTTACCGCCCTCATGAAGGCTTGCGCCGGTATGCTATCCGGGAACAGCGCGGCGGAAATCAAGATGTTTGTATCAATCAGGCAGCGCATCAAGCCTGTTCCTCGGAGCGCATTTTTCCGATCAGGTCAACAACATCCTCATCCGAGCGCAGCCCGGCCTTTTCCGCTTCGCCCGTCATGGCGGATTGCAACATATTCATGGCATAGACAGCGGAATTCATCATGATCACCTGATTATCCCGGCTGATAAGCGTCACCCGGTCACCCGTCTTTACGCCCAACGCTTCTCGGATGTCTTTGGGCAGCGTGATTTGCCCCTTTGCCATAACCTTGGCATTATCGACGAGCATAGTAGTCATAAGGTCTTGCCTCCTTGCCAACAAAATCCTATTTACCCTGAAAGTAGGGTAACGGCCTTTGAATAAAAAAGCAAGGATGCTCCATCATTGCCCAGGGCGGCTAAATTATATTATCTACATAAATTTATTAACTAAAAATATTTTTGAAAATATTTTACCCGCGCTGATACCCGCGATTACGCAGGGCTACAAGGGACATGTACCTTGCCTGTCCTGCCCTAGCAAGACAACATTCAATAACATTATATTAAGGCGAATAAAGGCGAATTACAGCCGGAATGTAATTGAATGTAATCCGATGCAATAAAATGCAATCGGCTGCAATCGAATGTGATTGATGCATCATCCGATGTAATTGAATGTAATACGCTGCAATCGGATGCTTACGTTCCCTCTAAACCGACAAAATGGGCTGGATTGTGGTTGCATAATGCTGGCACACCCGACAATGGCTGTTTCCTGCGGTAGCGTTAGTGAGAAGAGTGTGTTATGCGTTGCGTAACTCAAAAGAAGTCATTTAGGCTCCAACAAAAAATTCCCAAAACGAGGTGTCTGAAGAAATGGAAAACGATGGATTCATGGGAGCCGAGCATTTTGAGGGAATGGGCAATGTCTGGGCTGCCTTGTTCGGGGATGCAAAGGCAGGTACGGAAATCCTTCCAATCATAGTAGCGGAAGGGAAACCCCTCTCTGTCGTATCCGGAAGCGATGCGGGCATGGATGTGCTTTTGTTGCAGTATCCAGAGGCTGGAAGCGTCCGCGTAGCGGCACTGTTGGTGACCACGCCGGAAAATACAAATTGGGAGTTGTGGTCTGCCTACCCTATTCTTGAAGGAAAACCAACGACCCTGACCATCAACCAAAGGCATACATGGTCTAACGGAGTGGAAGGTGTTGTTGCCGCGCATATGGCAAATGTAGAGGCTCCGATTTCGTTTTTTGCCCCGTTCTACCTCCGCGATTTTGCCAATTTGGAGTTGGATAGCGATAAAGTTGTGCATCTCAGTGCGCTGGCTTTCAGCCTCAGCCAAGCTGCACCCCAAGAATATACAATCGACAAGGGTGGTTTTTATGAAGACCGCCTCCAGGCATTTCTCGAAGAAAATCCTGGAAAAACGCAAGCCGATTTTTCACCTCCGACAGTTTCGTTAAACGGAGCCAAAATTTTATTGCCCGCCGCATATTCCTGCGAATGGCAATTCCGATTCCCGGTTCTTGCCGTTGAAGTCGTGTTATTTAGCGATATAAAGCTCTATAAACTGACGGTTGACTTTATCGGTTATGATGATGACGTGATGAGTGGATACCTTTATGTTTCCGAGAAGATATTAGATGGATATGTGCCATTAGCAGGTCACGAGGTGGAAGGTATTATGTGGGTCACAGGCTCACTCGCTGACGCATAAACGCAAGCTTATTCTTGGTCAATAAGATACCAGCAAAAATGGTTATATAGCTTGCCGTGAGGAAATTTGAATGAACTTACCTGAAATAAAAGTGAACATAGACGTAAAAGCAGATTTAACACAGGCTTTCACTGAATTATCCAGTTTGCCAGGCAAAGGGGCTGGTAAAGTCTGGGCAATGCTTATGGGAGACAAAGAGAACCTTGCTGAATATCGAAGAAAATGCTTAGAAGCGAAGGCTGAACGTGATAGCCAGCTTATACGTCGAGGGGAACTGGACTTCGATCCGCGCTCAGGCAAGGTGACTCCAACCACTGACGATCAACTCATGCCGCTGGCTTATGACATCATTACTTTGGTGGAACGCCAGCAGGAGACGGCAAGCCTTATAGGCAACTTGCGTGTAGCCTTGGCGAGAGTGCAAGAATATAGTGATGAACAAGTATCTGATGAGCCGGTGGCTCCCGATTGGTTTACGCGATGGCGGCATGAAGCTAAAATGATTGGTAATCCAGAAATGCAAATGTTGTGGGGACGAATTTTGGCGGAAGAAGTGGTCAAACCTCAAACAATTTCTTTGCGTACTTTGGATGTTCTAAAAAACCTTACTCCGATTGATGCTCACTTATTTTGCTATATCGCAAGGCTGCGTCTTAACACTATATTAGTATGCACAACTGACATACTTAATTCTGATACAAATAAATATGGATTAAATACTGATGCAAGTATGCGACTTATAGATGCAGGACTAGTGTCAAGTATCCAACTAATGCGTATTGATGGAAAGATACAAAGCAAAACAGTTCAACAATTTCAACGAAACGACGCTTTAGTATCCATAGAATTTAACAATAAAGGAACATACGGACTTGTGCCGGGTTTGGCGCTAACAAATGCTGGCAGAGAGATAGCTCAAATTGCGGATATTGCACAACTTGACGCAAGTGACTTACAATATTTTGCGGAGTGTATTGCAAAAGCAAACCCTACAGCGGTTATTAGGCTCCATGCAGTACCGATTAAAGAAGCAGCGACAGATATTAAATGCATTATATGTGAGTACAAACCTCCATGTCCTTCTGCATAGATTCTACGCTTTTCCTTGATTGCAAATAGTTTAGTTATGCAGAAAAATATAAATATATTTGTGCAAATATAAACTTTACCGCGAAAAGGGGTCAAAACAATGCCGATGCCAAAGCACTTAAATAGTACCGGCCTTGGGGTGTTTATTTCAGAATATGAATTTTTTGCTACCCGCCCAAAACGCGCTGATGCAATCAAATACCTAGTTGATAAAGGAAAAAGTAATTATGGTGGTGCAGAACGCCGTGCAAGCGCGGCAAAATACCTTTTTGATGACCCCATCCTGTTACGCGAGGCACTTGAATACATAGCTCATACAGCGCCAAAGGCTACAGCACAACAAAAGTCAAAGGCCGCCAGACTGCTAAAGAGCCTTGATAACAAATCATAGATAGCGCCTTTTATATACACCCCCACTGGCGTTCAGGTCAGGGAATAAGGAAGTGTTATGCACCTTGCTGAGTCCGGCTCTGTACTGTTCTCACCGTCCGATTTGGTGTCTTTCCTGGAATGTCGTCACGCCAGCCTGCTTTCCCGGCTGGCCTTGAGTGCCGGAACCGAAAAGGCCAAAGATGATGCCGGTCTTGAACTTTTGCAAAAAAAAGGAATTGAGCATGAACGCGCCTACCTTGGCAGATTAAAAGGGGAAGGCCGTCGTATACTAGAAATTCCGGACAATATCGACACACAGGCGCGTGTGGAGTGCAGTTTGAAGGCGATGCGCGAAGGGGCGGATGTCATTTATCAGGCCGCGTTTTCCTCCTTCGCCTGGATTGGCTATGCCGATTTCTTGATCAAGAGCGCCAGACCATCATCTTTGGGAAACTTCTCCTACGAAGCGCTGGACACCAAACTGGCCCGTAATCCTGACCCCAAACACATTATCCAGCTTTGCGCGTACTCCGACTTTCTCGCACAGGTGCAGGGCTTTGTTCCAGAACAGATGCATCTCTTCTTGGGAAGCGGCCAAAAGCAGTCATTCAAACTCGCTGATTTTTTTGCATATTATTCACTCGCCCGCAAACGCTTCGATGCATTTCAGGAAGGGTGCGCCACAATAACCAGTCACTTGGATGTCGCCTGTCCGCTGCCCTGTGGTTATTGTGATCTTTGCTCATGGCGCGACATGTGCGCCGAGCGATGGGAACAGGAAGACCATTTGTGTCTTGTCGCCAATATTCGGCGCGTACAGATGGAAAAATTGCAGCAATTCGGCTTAGGAACACTGGAGCAACTTGCCGCCGCTCCTCCAACCACAAAGGTTCCGGATATGCAGCCGGAAACCTTTGCTGTGCTGCGCTCTCAAGCTTCCTTGCAGTTGAGTAAGCGCATATCGGGCGAAAGCAGGATTGAACTCCTGCCGCAAGAGCCTGCCCGTGGTTTTACACGTCTTCCCCGACCGGACGCGGGCGACTTGTTTTTTGATATGGAAGGCGACCCGTACTACCCGGATGGCCTGGAATACCTTTTCGGCGTCTATTTTGCCCAAGGAAAGGATTATACCTACCTGCCCTTCTGGGGACATGACCACAAAGAGGAGCAAGAGGCTTTTAACGCTTTTATGGCATTTGTGGCAGAACGTCTTTCCCGTTACCCCAAAGCGCATATCTACCACTACAGCCACTATGAGCCTACCGCGCTAAAGCGTCTGGCCTGCCGCTATGCCATGCATGAGGAGCAACTGGACAATTTGCTGCGCCAACAAAAGTTTGTGGATTTATACAAGGTTGTCCGGGAAAGTATGCGTGTCTCCGAACCGGGATATTCCATCAAAGACCTGGAAGTATTTTACCTGCCGAAGCGGGAAAATGTCATAACAAGCGCCAGCGATAGCGTCGTAATGTACAACCGCTGGCGTGAACTCGACGATCCTTCCCTACTGCGGGAAATCGCCAACTACAACGAGGTGGATTGCGTTTCCACATGCAAGCTGCGCGAATGGTTATTGAAGCAACGGCCCGCTGGAACTGCATGGGCTGGCGAAAATGAAGATGTGGCCCCAGTAAGCACTGAGCGCAAACCCTGGGAAATCGAATTTGAAGAATACAAAGAGCGGATTTTGGCGGAATCTTGCGGCAAGGAAGGCGATGCTTTTGCTACCGAAGGCGAACGCTCCCTGCTGACGCATCTTTTGGAATTTCATCGCCGGGATGCGAAACCGCAATGGTGGAACAGTTTCGCCCGACAAGATAAACTTGAAGATGATCTGCTCGACGATAGTGAATGTATCGCCTGTATGCGTTTGCAGGGCAAACCGAAGCCCGGCCTCTATGCATACCGCTTCCCAAGCCAGGAATACAAAATTAAAGTGCATGATACCGTCGTCGATGTGACGGATATGCAGGTAGCGGGTAAAATCATAGCCCTTGACGACAGAGACTGCACACTCCAGATACAACGATCCGCATCCAAACCCCCTCTGCCCGACTATATGCACATCGGCCCAGAAGGCCCATATAATACTGGCATTATCCGTAACGCTCTCTACCGTTTTGCCGACAGCATACTTGCCGATCCGCAAAGAAAAAGAGCGGGCCGTGAAATTATGCGGCGCTCTTTGCCGCGCATAGCGGGTAAACAACCGGGCGCTCCCATAATTACCAGCGCGGATATGCTTGATGAGTCCATTGAAGCCGTGGCCGGATTGCAGGACAGTTACCTTTTTATCCAAGGGCCTCCAGGCACGGGGAAAACGTATGCCAGCAGCCGAATCATTGTCGAACTTATTTCTCGCGGCTATAAGGTGGGCGTAAGTTCCAATTCACACAAGGCCATCCATAATGTGCTCCAGCAGGTAGAGAAGATTGCCGGAGAAGCAGGCACCGCCTTCACCGGAATAAAAAAATCCACTGCCGGAGCAATAGAGAGTGTTTTTAACGGCGCATATATCCGTAGCGTGGACAGCAAGAGCGATGTTCCCCTGAATTGCGATCTGTACGCCGGGACAGCATGGCTGTTCACAGATCCAATGTTTGACGGCCTTTTGGACTTTCTTTTCATTGATGAAGCGGGACAGGTGGCGTTGGCTAACGTGATCGCCATGTCCTTGGCTGCCAAAAATATCGTTTTGGTGGGCGACCAGATGCAACTCGCCCAGCCGGTGCAAGGGGTACATCCTGAAGATAGCGGAACTTCAGTGCTGGAATACCTCTTGCGCGATGAAGCAACTATACCGCCAGAAAGAGGTATTTTTCTCTCAGAAACGTGGCGCATGGCTCCTGGTGTGTGTGGCTTTGTTTCAGAGACCTTTTATGATGGAAGGCTAACCGCGCATCCTGATACCGCTTTACGCCGTCTGGAGCCTCCTGAAACCGGCAATGCCACGTTATCCGGTGGCATTGTGTTTGTGGAAGCGAGACATCTCCAATGCGGGCAAAGAAGTCGGGAAGAAGGCGAGATTGTCCAGCGCCTTTATCAGCACATGCTCTCCAGAACCTTCCATGACGGCAAGCACGACCGCGTACTCACGTCACAAGACATCCTGATTGTGTCGCCCTACAACATGCAGGTCAACTTGCTTCAATATCTGTTGCCGGAAGCCAAAGTAGGCACGGTGGACAAATTTCAAGGGCAGGAAGCTCCGGTGGTCATCTTTTCCATGACCACTTCAAGCGCGAAAGATCTATCGCGCAATATGGAGTTCCTTTTCAGCAGAAACCGTCTTAACGTAGCCATATCACGCGCGCAATGCCTTGCGGTGGTCGTTGCCAGTCCATTACTGGCGGAATTTCCCTGCCGCACTGTGGCGCAGATGCGGCTTGTGAATACTTTTTGCCGCCTTTATGAAGAGGCAGAAAAACATTTGGCACATGTCGTTTAGCTACATTGGAAGCGTTTTCATGAGTACGAAATACTACATTGCGTATGGCAGCAACATGGACAAGGATCAAATGATGGGTCGCTGTCCAAATGCAGCTTACATCTGCGAAACATACATTGAAGATTGGCAACTTACCATGCCTTTCTATGCGAACATCGAACCCGTAAAAGGAGAGCGTACCCCTGCGATTATCTGGAAAATTGACGCTGATTGTGAATCAGAGTTGGATAGACGCGAAGGATACCCAAAATGTTATTACAAGACTGACATACCTGTTACCGTGAACAACATAAAT
>Ga0082212_10000914_pt1 | contig 43479 bp, 17 predicted proteins | sample TergutNt197P3_FD_71548 | JGI IMG/M metagenome (GOLD analysis project Ga0082212, IMG submission 71548) | Neocapritermes taracua P3 segment gut microbial communities from Petit-Saut dam, French Guiana - Nt197 P3 | ecosystem: Host-associated > Arthropoda: Insects > Digestive system > Gut ...
CAGTTGATGCTATCACCCTCACCGGCAATCTCCGTTATCAATCCGGCTATTTTGCGGTTATCTATGTAGATGTCGTTAGGCCAGCGCAGGCTCACCGGCTTCCCGCACAGGGATCGAATGGCGCGGGCGGCGGCGATTTGGTACACCATCACCGGCAGAAAATAATCGCCGAGGGCAATTGCCGGCCGTTCAAGGATCGTGCAAAACAGCCCGCCCTGGCGCGATGCCCATGCCCTGCCGTTACGGCCCCTCCCGGCGCTCTGCCGTTCCGCAGTAATCACCGTTCCGGCGGGAAACCCCTGCAAGGCACATTCCCGCGCATTGTCCATGGTGCTGGTCGTCCCGGCAAAGTGGCGGAACATCGCCTCTTTTTCGCCAAATTCCCAGGGGTACAGAAAATCGGCGGCCTTGCCTGGCTCAAGCGCGTAGCCGGAATCGTTGGTTTCAACCGGGTATCCCGCCTCGGTAAGCGACTGTACTCCCTTCCAGACGGCAACCCGCGACACGCCGATAGCCGACGCCAGCACGGTTCCGCTCACCGGTTCCCCCGCCCTTTCCCGCAAAGCCATGAGCAATTTTGCCTTGGTGGAAATGTTAACCATAACGAATCACAGGTTAACAGGTTAAATTACCGGGGTCAAGGCTGCGCGGCACCGCGTCGGATATTTCCATCTGTACTGAAAGATGCAGTTTCCGTATTCAGCTCAATTATGTTGCTATGATCATGAGAGTCGATACATAGAATTTTTGTTTTGGAATAAGGAGATATTCTGAATTGTAGTTCGTCGAGTTCAGAATGTCCGACAACCTGATTATACCCTTTGACCGCAGTTTTCAAAAGGGCGGGAATTCGTATCCATAAACAGCCTTCATTTTCGTTATTTCCAAAACCATCCGGTCCGACCCATCTGAAATAATCCGGTTTTTCGATAAACAACTCGTTGATTTCTTCTACTGACTGTATTCCGGCACATTTCATCCATTTATGCGACACTCCGGCGTGAGAAAAAAGCCACCCATCATATACCGCTGCAACCTGCATATATTGACTGGCGCTCATGAGCGCTTTTACTATTGCAATGGCATGGTGGAATTGAAATCCGCTGCACTGCTCATTCAGAAAATACGAAGTTTCATGATTGCCAAAGAGGACGTCAACTTTATCCGGGTTCCTTTTTTTGAGCTGTATTATTTCCAAGAAATTATTGATTTGGTCAGGCCATTTATTTTCCCAGCAATCAAAATAATCCCCCAGAAAGATAACTTTATCTGCAGAATCAATATTTGCTTTTTTCCAGTGAGTAGATTGATGAACATCCGGAATAACGCATATTTTCATAAAAACCGCAAAGCCTTACATCTTGTCACATAAAGGCGCCGATCGGAATCGAACCGATGCATAAAGGTTTTGCAGACCTCTCCCTTACCGCTTGGGTACGGCGCCGATTACCAGACTATACCAAAAACCGGCCTTTTGTTCAAGCCATAAGCAGCAGTTGACCTTGCAGCCGTATCCGGTTTATGATGTTATTATGGAGGATATGATGAAAAAAATCAATCTTTGTCTTGTTTTGGCCGTACTGGCTGCGGCTTTTGTTGTCCTGGCAGGCTGCAACAAGAAGCCGACCGCCAATGTATCCCACGTTTCAGAAACGCTGGCCCTTGGAAGCGGCGACATTACCGTGCGGCTTTTAACCGATGCCACGGGTATCGACGACAAATCATTTAACGCGGCAGCCTGGCGGGGCATTCTTGAATTTTACGGCGACAACTGGACGCATCAGACAAAACGCGGCATTGCCTACGATGTCGTAACGGCGCAGACCCAGGATATGTACGTCCCCAACCTCAGACAGGCTACGGACGAGGGCTACGATCTCATCGTTACCACGGGGTTTACCTGGGCGGAAGCGATGGGCGAGGTTGCCTCCGGCAATCCCCGGCAGAACTACATGATCGTCGACGTTGACTGGCTGGGCGGCGCGAATGTCATGCAGTCGGCCTATGCCGAACATGAAGGCTCCTACCTTGTAGGCGCGGCAGCGGCGCTTAAGGCCAAAGAAGACGGCATCGCCAATCCCCGCTTCGGCTTTATCGGCGGAGTTCCCGGCGCGGTCATCACCAAGTTTGAGGTGGGCTTTGTCCAGGGCGTACTTTCGATAATCCCTGATGCTCAAATCGTCGACTACTATGTAAACAGTTGGGGCGAACCAGCGCTCGCCAAGACCCAGGCGAAAAATTGGTACGATTCCGGCGTGTACGCGATTTATTCGGCGGCGGGCGGCAGCGGCAACGGTACCATCGCGCAGGCAAAAGAATACCGCGCTGCGGGGCGGAACGTATGGGCCATCGGCGTCGATTCCGATCAGCATGAGGAAGGGTTGTTCAACAACACCGATTCTGCCGTTCTTACCTCTATGCTGAAGCGGGTGGAAACAAGCCTATTGTACGCACTGCAGGCAGTCAAAAACCACACATTCCGGGGCGAGATCGTCACCTTTGACCTTGTCAAGGAAGGCGTTGGATATTCCACCAGCAACCACGCTTTGAGCAACAGCATCGTAACGCAGCTAGAGGCGCTCAAACAGCGGATCATCTCGGGCGACATTTATGTAGCAGCCACCAACGCCGAAGCCAAAACGCTTCCCGGCTTCCCCCAGGACCTAAAAGCAATTGATGATTAATTAATACAAGAGTCAACGAATGACGCGAATGTAAACGAATGGAATATTAAAGCAATATTAAATATTCGTATTTATTCGCGTTCATTCGCGCAATTCGTTGATCTTTTTCAATTCCAAGGAGTGATTTGTGCGGGCGATTGAGATGCTTGGTATCAGCAAGGCGTTTCCCGGGGTTCTGGCAAATGACCGCGTGAACCTGCTTGTTGAGCAAGGCGAGATACACGCCCTCCTTGGCGAAAACGGCGCCGGAAAGTCAACCCTCATGTCGATTCTGTTCGGCCTGTACGAGGCGGATTCCGGCATCATAAAAATTTGGGGCGAAGAGGTGAAAATCCGCAGCCCCAATGATGCCACCGCCCTGCGCATCGGGATGGTGCATCAGCATTTCAAACTGGTTCACAACTTTACCGTTACCGAAAACATCGTCCTTGGCATGGAGCCGTGCAGTTCCATGGGAAATGTCGATTTGCACAGTGCGGAAGAACGTGTCGCCGAACTTTCCGAAACCTACGGCCTCTCCGTCGATCCAAAGGCGAAAATCGAAAACATCACCGTGGGAATGCAGCAGCGGGTGGAGATTCTCAAGATACTCTACCGCAGCGCCGACATCCTTATTTTTGACGAACCGACCGCCGTGCTGACCCCGCAGGAGATCGACGAACTTCTGGCGATTTTCAGCCGCCTGAAAACCGAAGGAAAAACGATCCTCTTTATCACCCACAAGCTGCGGGAAATAAAGGCCGCCGCCGACCGCTGCACGGTGCTCCGCCGGGGAAAGTTCATCGACACCGTCGACGTTGCGGCGGTAAGCGAGGCGGAGCTTGCCGAAAAAATGGTGGGACGGGCGGTGACGTTCCGAATCGAAAAAAAGCCGGCAAAGCCCGGCGGAGTGGTGCTTAAAATCGAGGACCTTACCGTTTCCGGGCCAAAGGGCGCGCCTGCGGTTACCGGCCTTTCGCTGGAGGTACGCGCCGGGGAAGTGGTTGGCATCGCCGGAGTCGACGGCAACGGCCAGTCGGAACTGGTGGGCGCCATTGCCGGTTTACTGCCGATCCGCTCCGGCCGGGTGCTGCTGCGGGATCACGATATTTCAAAAGAAAGCATCAGAAGGCGGAACGAAAGCGGGTTGGGGCTGGTGCCGGAAGACAGGCACAAGCATGGACTGATTCTCGACTTCCGCGTGGACGAAAATCTGATTCTAAAAAACTTCCGCCGCCAGCCCTATTCAGGTCCGCTTGGTTTTCTCCGGTTTCCCGCAATCGCAAGGCACGCCGAAAAACTTATTACCGACTATGATATACGGGCTGGACACGGTCCGGCGACTTTGGCAAAGGCAATGTCCGGCGGCAACCAGCAGAAGGTGATCATCGCCCGCGAGATCGACCTTTCCCCGGAACTGCTTATCGTGGCACAGCCGACACGGGGCCTGGACGTAGGCGCCATCGAATACATCCACCGCCGCATTATCGACGAGCGGGACAAGGGGCGCGCCGTGCTTCTCGTGTCTTTTGAGCTGGACGAGATACTTGGCCTGTGCGACCGGATCGCCGCCATTTCCAAGGGCGAGGTGGTGGGCATCCTTCCCGTGGAGGAAGCAGACGAGCGGCGAATCGGCGCGATGATGGGAGGTATCCGTGCCTGAAAAAAAGCGCCCGGCGATAACGCCTAACGATATAAAAAACCGGATTCTCGATGCGTTTACCGGCTCCGACGCGCTGGTTTCCGTGGCGGTAGTGGCGCTGGGTTTTCTCGTGGCGACATTGCTCATCGCGATCATCGGCAGGAAACCCGGCGGCATGTACGAAGCCATCATCCAGGTGGTCACCGGCATTTCGCGCAACCGCAGCATGGAATGGATATGGAACCCCCGGTACATCGGCGAATGGCTGGTCAGTTCCATTCCCCTGATCCTCTGCGGCTTTTCGATGGCATTTGCCGTCCGCACCGGGCTGTTCAACATCGGCGCGGAGGGGCAGTACATCGCAGGCCTTACAGCGGCGCAGCTTATTGCGATACATTTTCCGCCTATTCCTGTGCTTGCCTGGATCGTTGCGGTGCTGGGCGCAATTGCAGCCGGTGCGCTGTGGGGAGGCATCGTCGGCTTTTTCAAGGCAAAGTTCAGGGTTTCCGAGGTTGTTGCGACGATCATGATGAACTACATCGCCTTCTACCTCCACCGGATTATCACGCTGAGGATACCGGGCAGCAACACCCACCGCACCCCGGCTTTTTCACCGGAGGCGACTCTGGCTAGCCCCTTCCTCGCCTCGCTGACCAACGATTCCCGCCTGAGTTACAGTCTGTGGCTGACTTTGGCGGCGGTTTTCATCTACTGGGTGATCATGAGAAAGACCCGGCTGGGCTATTCCCTGCGCGCCACCGGTCTGAATAAAAACGCCGCTTTTTACGGGGGCATCAGCGTAAACGCCAACATTACCGCCGCCATGGCGATAGCCGGCGCCTTTGCCGGGCTTGCCGGGGCTTCGGTTTCGCTGGGGGTATTTTCATACGGGCGGGTGCTGGCTTCTTTTGAAAACTACGGCTTCGACGGCATCGCCGTAGCCCTTGTTGGCAACAGTACCGCGCTGGGAACCGCCCTTGCCGGCCTGCTGTTCGGTATGCTCAAATCCGCCCAGCCGCTGATGCAGAGCCGCCAGATACCCAAAGAAATTACCGCGATAATCATGGGCCTTATTGTGGTTTTTATTTCCCTGCGCGCCGGAGTCCGCCTGCTCATCGAATGGCAGATGAAGGAAAAGGCCCGGCGCACAAGTGCGCCCCGAGCCCAAGCACACGATGTGCCGACACGCGAGGAGGCCTAGTATGGACTTTTTTCTGATTATCTGGCGCATGCTTCCCTCGACCTTCATGATTGTTTCCCCGATTTTAATCGCGGCGATTGGGGGGATGATCTGCGAGCGCTCCGGCGTTGTCAACATCGCGCTGGAAGGGCTGATGGCGATGGGCGCGATGACCGCCGCAGTGTTTCATGTCCTTTTGGAAACCAAAATCGGCTTTTCGATACCTCTGGCGCTGCTGCTGGCCGCTGCCGCCGGCGGCCTTTTCTCGCTGATACACGCCTTTGCCTCGATTACCCTGCGGGCCGACCAGGTGGTTTCGGGGACGGGGATTAACCTCCTTGCCAACGGCGTCACGGTCTTTGTCTGCCAGTTACTGTTCAGCATGGACCGCAGCCAGAACTACCGCATGGGGATGCGATCCGACCGAATCGGTATTTACCCCACGGTGTGGATAGCCCTGGCAATATTGGGTATAAGCTGGTTCATGCTGTACAAGCGTCCCTGGGGATTGCGCCTGCGTGCAGCCGGCGAGCATCCACAGGCCCTCGCCTCTGCGGGCGTTAGCGTAATAAAAATTCGCTACATCGCCGTTTTAATTTCGGGTATTCTTGCAGGGCTTGCCGGCGGCTGCATCGTTCTGACCCAGGACATCCAGTTCACCGTCAGCACAATCAACGGCAAAGGTTTTATCGCCCTTGCTGCGGTATCATTCGGCCGCTGGGTTCCCCTGGGCGTACTTGGCGCCAGCTTTCTGTTCGGCCTTTCCTCTGCCCTTGCCGTTAACATCATCAACATCAGCGGCCTGCAATTCCTGCCTTCAGAATTCTTCAACGCCCTGCCGTACCTGATAACGCTGATCACGTTAGTCCTGTTCAGCGGCAAAGACTACGCCCCCCGCGCCGCCGGCAAACCCTACGACAAAGGCATCAGCTGAAATTTATTTGCAAATTTTTCACACGGAGGCACGGAGGCACGGAGGGTAAGAAAAGTTAAGATTAGGGCAATATGCTATATTTCCTTGTCTTTTTCCGTGTCCTCAGTGCCTCAGTGCCTCTGTGAGATATATAGGGATATAATTTACTATATATCTTTTGGGCGCAGGTCCTGGACGCGGATGGCTTTGCCTTCGGACACGGGGAGGGCGCCGCCTTCGTGGAGTTCGACATGGGGACGGATTGAAATCGAAACCTGCAATGTCTGCATGATCCGCTCCTTCAGGGCGTTGAGGGGGCGGGAGTCGTCCATAAAGATGTCCTCTCCGATTTCGGTCTTTACCGTTAGGCGATCCATCGCGCCGTCTTTTTCCACCACGATGAGATAGTTGTTGCCAACTTCCTTCATGCCCATGATCACTTCTTCGATCTGGCTGGGAAAGACGTTCACCCCGTTGATTATCAGCATGTCGTCGCTGCGTCCCCTGATTCGGCGGAGGCGGCGGTGGGTTCTGCCGCACGGACAGGGTTCGGTGTAAAAGCCGGTAAGGTCGCGGGTTCGGTAGCGAAGTATCGGCGTCGCCTCGCGGCACAGTATCGTCAGGACCAGTTCTCCGACTTCGCCGTCGGCTGCCGGTTCCAGCGTGTCGGGGTTGATTATTTCGGCGATGTAGCCGTCCTCCCAGATGTGCATACCGTCCTTGCACTGGCATTCAAAGGCAACGCTGGGGCCGTTCATTTCCGACAGGCCGTAGGAGTTGTACACGTCGATGTCCAGCAGGCCTTCGATGCGCCTCCGCGTGTCCTCGGAATACGGTTCCGCCCCGGCAAAAGCCTTTTTGAGCGACAGGCTTTCCCGCGCCACGCCGGCTTCTTTCATCTTTGTTTCAACGTGCAGGAGGAAGCTCGGCGTTGCATGCACCACCGTCGTCCCGAAATCCTGCATGAGCTTGAACTGACGAGCCGTGTTGCCCGAGCCGGACGGGATCACCATCATCCCGATTTCTTCGCCGCCCTGGTGCAGCCCCAGCCCTCCGGTAAACAGGCCGTAGCTTATCATGTTCTGGAACACGTCGTCTTTAGTACAGCCAGCCCCGTAAATGCAGCGGGCCATGTTGTCCGTCCAGTTTTTTATATCGTCCCGTGAAAAATAAATCGTTGTGGGAATTCCCGTAGTGCCGCTGGACGCGTGCAGCCTGACCACGTCGTGCCTTGGAATGCTCAAAAAGCCGTAGGGAAAGCCCTGCCGCAAATCGCTTTTTCCGGTAAAGGGAATCTTTCGTAGATCATCCAGGGAATGAATGTCGCCGGGGCCTGCGATCCCCGCCGCTGCCAGCCGCTCCCGGTAAAACGGCGTACGCAGGGCAAAGCCAATCTCCGCTCGCAGCCTGTCCAGTTGCAGCACCTCAAGCTCCGCCCTGGGCATTTTTTCAATCCGCTCGTTCCAGTACTGAAATTGCATTTTAACCTCTATTCAAAATTCCTCACGCCAAGGCGCGGAGGATTAATTCACAATAATTTCACGCAGAGGCGCAGAGGCGCAAAGAACGCAGAGAAGGGTGCTTTATCCGTGAACGGCGCGCATCCATCCTTGACTCCTGAAATCCGTGAGCTTTCGATAGAGGGATTAAAGCCCCCAGTCCCAAATCCCCTCTTCCCTTTGCGCCCTCTGCGCCTCTGCGCCTTGGCGTGAGAAATTCGAATAACATCTCTGCGCCTCTGCGCCTTGGCGTGAGGTTTTTAAGTAAGTGTCCCTGCCTGTCTGCCAAGCTGGAACGCCTGCGCGTTGGCTTCCAGCACTGCCGTTCCCTTTGCCGCGAACACCGCCGCGATGGTATCGTGCAGCGTCTGCGCATCTAGCGGCAGGAAAGGGGAAGCCGCCCCGACCATAACGGTGTTCACCGCCCTTGGCAGCCCCGCTTCTTTTGCCAGTTTCGCCGCCTCGACAATCCGCCACAAGGGAAAGCTTTTAATAGCGGCGATAATACCCTCCGGTTCCGGGTAGTTGGGAATGTTCACCAGCGGCTCGGCAGCTGTTACCAGCGCGCCGGAAGGGGCAAGCCAGGCCGTATAGCGGAGGCTTTCCAGCGGCTCCATTGAAATTATTAGATCGGCGCAGCCTTTGGGAACCAGGTCGCCGGCAATGGGTCTGCCGCTAATTCGCAGATGGGCAAGCACTGCCCCACCCCGCTGCGCCATGCCGTGTACCTCGGACTGCCGCACATATAGCCCTTCGCCGGCAGCCGCCTGTGCAATAATCGAGGCCACTGCCAGCACCCCCTGTCCGCCGACCCCGGCAAGAATAACGTCGCACTTCATATCGAATTATTTTCCCTGTTTTACAGGATTTTATCAATATGGTAAAATGGAGGAAGCTGGAAGCGAAGGACATAGAGGTGATCTCCTGCACCAATGGCTGGTATATTTTGACAGGAACAGCCCGCTTGAACTTGTAGAGGAGGTTAAAAAGATGAATGGAGCGATACAGATGGCGGACGAACGGATGGTATACGTCACCGGCGATGCCGAAGCTATCCGTACCTATGAAATGCGCCAAATGGCTATATATGACATACAATCAATGCAAATGGTTGACTTAATGATGTTTTTAAATAATAATAGAGTCATATTTTATGCGAGATATTAAAGAAAAACTAAATGTGATAAAAGAAGTAATTCTCAAGAGTGTTCAAGCTAAACAAATTTATTTATTTGGATCCTATGCCTATGGAACTCCGACTGAAAACAGCGATATAGACATTTATGCTGTTATTCCCGATAATTTTAACAAGGGAATAATTGACACGATGGGTGAAGTAATAAATCAACTTTACAATAATAATATATTAAATGTCGATTTGTTTTTAATAAAAGAAAGCAAATTTTTATTTTACAAAAAAAACAGTTCTTTCGAAGAAACAATTTGTAATAAAGGGATGTTATTATATGAAACCGTATGATATTGCTGAATGGTTCTGGATTGCGGAAGAAGATATAGAATCGGCAATGCTTCTTAATACGTCGATAAAATCCCAAAAAACAAATGTATATTATCATTGTTCGCAGGCTATTGAAAAATACTTAAAAGGTTATTTAGCTTATAACGATATTATATATAACAAAGATCATAATCTGTCTCTTACAATAAAAAAGTGTGTTGATTGTGATATTAGTTTTTCTGATATATTGCAGGATTGTAATAAAATGACAGCTGCAATAAAAAACTTGCGTTACCCTGGCAGAATTATTCCGACAGATAAAGATTTGAGTTTTGCATTTGCTTTAATAGATAGAGTAAAAAAAATTGAACCCATACAAAAATTGTTTAATATACTAATTAATGAATATGGGGAAAATTGGCAAGAAGATTTATTTCATAAATCCAATGATGATACTGATTGAATGCATTCTGTGAGGGCAATCTCCTGCACCAATGGCTTGCAGACAGAAGGCTTGGCAGAAGGCCGTGTAGAGGGCCAAACCGAAACTAACCTGGAAATCGCACGGAAAGCTCTGGCAGAAGGGGCTTCTATTGAGTTTGTCCAGAAAATTACCGGGCTTTCTTCGGAAACCATCGAAGCCCTGTAATCCCCCTAAACTTGACCCGCGTTTCCTCCGCATTACTCCGGTGGGGGGCGGCGCGTGTGCGTCAAAAACCTGCGGGCGACCGCCTACGGAGCCGCCTGACCACTTGATGCTTCTTGTTAGGAGTAACTATCCATAATCAGATTATCAAGTGGTCAGGCATTTTCTGTACCCTATTAGCAAATTTCCTCCCTCGTCTCCTCCGGCGAGGAGGCCCAGAAGTTTTTGCCGCCCCCCACCGGGGCTATTCTTACACAAGGCAGGGCAAGTTTAGCCTAATTCGCAAAGTGCTTTGACGTGTAAAAATCAAAAAAAATCTCCCGAACAATGACGATTTCCTTCGGATATCGTCGTCCTAAAAAAGAATTAGTCTCGGATTTTTTTTCAAAAAATCCTCGCAAACATTAAAGCAAAACGCAACATTGCGCCATATAAAGGGTATGGAAACTTTAGACACAGGCAGGCCTCCTGCCCGGCAGGATCCCCTCAGCGACTACTTTTTCATTAAAGTAGTCGGCGAGAAAGGCGACGAAGGCCAGTTGTTGGGCTTTCTCAATGCGGCGCTGAAGCGGACCGGCGATGAACGGCTCGTTGCAGTTGAAATCCTTGAAAACAAGACGTTCTCGGCGGAATACATCGGCGGCAAGGCCAGCATTCTCGACCTGCGGGCGCAGCTCGAGGACGGCAGCAGAATCGGAATCGAGGTGCAGCTCTCCAATTTAAAAAACATGGACAGGCGCAGCCTCTACTACTGGAGCAAGGAATATGCTGCCGGGATAAAAGAAGGCGAGGACTATATCAGCCTGGTCAAGGCCATCGCCATTAACATAGTCGACTTCGACTTTCTGGAAACTGATAAAGTCCACACGATCTTTCATGTATGGGAGGACGGCGATCCAAGGCTCATGCTTACGGACGTACTGGAAATTCATTTTTTGAATATGGTAAAATGGAGGAAGCTGGAAGGGAAAGACATTGAAGGCGATCCCCTGCACCGGTGGCTGGCGTATTTTGACCGGAACAGCCCGCCGGAATTGATAGAGGAGGTAAAGAAGATGGGAACAAAAAATAGCGCCCAACGGGCGTTGACTGATCATATGTTGAATGTTCCAGCGCAGAAAAATTTTACCGTCCACGGTAACAGTAAGTCGCCTTTAGGCGACTGTGCGCGCTGCGGAGCGATACTGATGGCAGACGAGCGGATGGTGTACGTTACCGGCAATGCCGAAGCAATCCCGCCTTGAAATAACGTGGTTGTTACGGTATTTGCTCTTCGCATGGTGTGTACCGATGCATTTGATTGTCGCACATGGTCACCCCTTCCCCAAATTTGTGCCTCCGTGCCTTTGTGTGATGTATTCTCAAAAAAATCATTTTTCCGCAAATTTCCCTCGCAAACATTAAAGCAAATCGTAACTTCTCGCCATATAAAGGGTATGAATACAATACAGAAGCATGAGCCGCCTGCGCGGCTCGACCCCCTCAATGATGTCCTTTTCATTAAGGTATTCGGCGAGAAAGGCGATGAAGGCCAACTTTTGGGCTTTCTCAATGCGGCACTGGACAGGACCGGCGATGACCGGCTTGTTTCAGTTGAAATCCTCGAAGACAAAACATTCACGGCGAAATTCCTGGGTGACAAGACCAGCATCCTCGACCTGCGGGCACAACTCCAGGACGGCACTAAAGTTATTATTGAGGTCCAGCTCACCAACCTGAAAAACATGGACAGGCGCAGCCTCTTCTACTGGAGCAAGGAATATACTTCTGGAATAAAAAAAGGCCAGGACTATATTGATTTGCCAAAAATCATCGCCATTAACATTATCGACTATAACTTTTTGGCGACTGAAAAAGTCCACACGGTCTTCCATATACGGGATGATAGCGAGCATGAACTTATGCTGACGGATGTACTGGAAATTCACTTTATCAATATGGTAAAATGGAGGAAGCTGAAAGAGAAAGACATAAAGGGCGATCCTCTGCACCAGTGGCTGTCATATTTGGACAGGACCAGCCCGCCTGATCTGGTTGAGGAGGTTAAGAAAATGAATGAAGGGATACAGATGGCAGACGAACGGATGGTATACGTTACCGGCGACGAAGAAGCCATCCGCGCTTACGAGATGCGGCAGATGGCGATTTACGATATGAACACACGGTTCCGCGAAAGTTTTGAGGAAGGCATATCACAAGGAAAAGCCGAAGGTCTTGCTGAAGCTAACCTGGAAATCGCACGGAAGATGAAGTCGTTGGGCGATTCTGCTGAAAGAATTCATACCATAACCGGCCTTTCAACCGAGACCATCGAAACACTGTAAAGATAGTGGTTAGCAGATAGTGGTTAGTGGCTAGTTCGGCATCCGAACAACAAGAATACTTCTATTAAATATTCCGGTTATCCGAACTGCAAAACTACTCACTAACCACTACTCACTAACCACTTCCTCCCCCACTACTCACTAACCACTTCCTCCCCCCACTAACCGCTTCCTAATAGTCCTTCCACGTTGGCCGGTAGAAGTACGCGAGGCGGAACATGTCGCTGCCGTAGCCGATGGCGGCATGCCAGCCGGGTGCGGAACCGAGCGTGCCGCCACGGACAGTGGGCGGCCAGGCCTCAATGTTCAGGCGGTCGTTATTCACCACATAGTCAGAGGGCACGGATACCGCCTCCCAGCCGGTTATGTCATGGCCGGTTATCTCGTCGGCCAGCGTTCCGATGAACCGTATGCCGCCGCTGGCTGTGTTGCTGTTGGTGCGGTACGCTATGCGCGCGCCGTCGTAGCTGCCGATGCGGAAGTTGTCCCCGTACACTATCCACGGATTGCCCTCGTTGTCTACCGAGATGTCTGTCCATACGCCGCCGGATACCACGGTGTCTACCGCGTATGCGGTAAAATTGCCGGTTCTGGTGCCCACCGCATACACTATGGTGTTATGGATAGAATTGTAGAAGGCAAGGTGGATATTATTTTCCTTATCCACCTTCATGCTGACATACCTGCCCGAGCCCTGGCGGAGCGCGTGGTTTGCGGGCAGCACATAGCGCCGGGTCCAGTTGCTCCCGGTGGAATTCGGCGTTACGCTGTTGGAATAGGCAAGCCGCAGGGTATTGTTGGCAGTATCGTAGTAGGCGACAACCAATCCTGTGCTGTCATAGTCAATCGCGCAGAACAGGCCGGCGTTGGACGAGGCAGATATGGTTCCGCATATGCTATTGTTAACAATGCCGCTTGTAGCGCCACTACCGTCAATATTCACCGAGGCAGTTATGGACTGGGAGCCACTGCCTGTGACAACGGAACCCCGCGCATAGTACAGCCTTCCGTTTACCGCGTTGTACGCTATGCCATGAGAGTCCGCACTCGTCGTTCCCGTCGCAAGGGCGCGGCTGTTTTGCCAGCGGTCATTGGCTACGGTGTTGTTTCCGCTGTTCCCTGTAGTGGATATGGGCAGATAATGTGAACTTCTCTCATCATACGAAATAAAAGGCGCGTTAAAATCGGTGCCATTCCGCAAAAGAAGCCGTCCCCCCTGAGCTTCCCATGAACAGACAATGGTACCGTTGGCGCGGCTTCCGTTGTAGAATGATACATCCGGCCCGACATACGGAGCATCCGGAGGTATTATCGGCTTTCCACTATATTGCTGATGCGTATTGGAATAGAAACCCCTGCCAACCTGATGGTTTGGTATCTGCTCATCTCCGGACCCCTTTGCGGGTGTTTCCGGATTGCGTACCGCGTGGCTATTGCGGCCGTAATAGACGTCTTTCAGGCGGTATACCGACCATACGCCGGTAAGCCGGCCGGAATTGCCTCCGGTATACTCCAGCGCCATTGACGGGCTGGACAGTTCATGGCTGCCGGCCTCCTCCGACTTATTGCCAAAGTACGTTACCGGCGTGTCGGAAGCATTCGAGCTTTCCATAGATCGCCAGATGTGGGCGTAGGGCTTGTTCGTCCACAACTGCGAGCCGGGGGTAAAGCTGCCCCCTTCCCTGTTCCAGGACTGATCGGCGTTCGTGCGGTGGTTTAGGGCCTCCTCTGAACCGTTGACCGTTACCGATGTTTCCAGCCGGATTTTGCCGCTCACCGAAGAAGTATTATTTGGTACTGCAAACACTATGCGGTTAACGGTCTGTGTCGGAACACCTGTCCCCGTCGTCGTGAGGTTATAGGAAGCCGACCCTCCTGTCTGAATGTTCATCGCGGTAGCGCCCGGACCTTTCAGGTTATAGCCGAAGGCTGCGATATTCGTCTCGCCACGGAAGAAGCTGTACCAGCCCTGCCGCGAGCGCCTCGTCGCATAGCGGGGCTGCTGGCTGCTGCTGCTCCAGTTTACGGTAAAGCTTGGGTTGTTGTTGCCGTACCTCCGGAAGCCGGTTATGTACGGCACTATGTCTACCGCCGCCGTGGTTTTGAATTTGTCCTGCGCTTCAACTTCCTGGGTCCGTTCTACTTTCGTGCTGGCAAGGCCCGCCTTGCCGTTGCCGTTTTCGTCGATGGCAGCTACCCAGATGCCGATGTTCCCGGCGGGCGCGCCGCCGGCTGGCAGTTTTTCCGTGTCCCACACATACGCCCACTCCACCGTATGCCCGTCTTTCCAGTGCATTTCCTCGACGGCCCAGGCCTGCGCACCGTTAACCGGCTGCAGCTTGCGGAAATTGGGGTTGGTCAGCGGGTCGCTCGTGTCGATCCGCAGTACCGCCATGCCCTGTCCGTCTACCGGATGGTACAGGTCGGTATTTTCCGAAGCGCCAATGTGGATGCGTATCTCGCGGATAAGCTGGTTGTCATAAGCCTGGCCGCGCAATATCACCTTGCCCGAGACCATATCCCTTGCAACCTCGACTTCAACGCCGGAATTGTCCTTAACTTTGTTTTTCCATGAATCGCCTTCAACATACCCGTCGGCCCAAATATTGTAGTACTGCCCGGTGCCGGGGTTCTTTACCCTGGGATACAGGGCCGTGTCCTTTGGCTCCAGATCGCTTGCGGCATGGGCGCTGTCCCTCGGCTCGATGTGGCCGGAAGAAACCGGATCGCGCTCGGTGTTGGCGTTGAATAATCCTCCACGCAGGATGTTGTCGCCGATGCCCCTCGGGTTCGCGGCGTTCCGTATCGTTATGTCCAGGTTGGGTATCGGGTTGCCGTCTGAATCAGTTTCCCTGGAGTCGCCGACGTTGTTTCCGGTAACGGCGTTTTCCGTATAGGGGTTCAGGTCGTACAGCCGTATGGTCGGCGGGACCGGGTCGGTCAGGTAGACGTTCATGCCGACTACGACCGCGTCGTGCAATTGGGCTTCCATCCCCTGGTTTTCAACGAGGCTGTCCCACACGGTGATCAGGAAGAACGCCGTGTCGCAGGGATCGTTGTCCTCGTTGTCCGGAAGGCTGCCGAAAAATTCGTTTATCTTATCCGTATCGACCACATCAAAATCCGCCCCCTGGAAGTTGAAGCCGTGCCCCGGCTCCCCTATTGGGGGATTGGCGTTGTTGGGCAGGACCGGCGGGTTAAACCCGTCGTCTTTCGGCAAACCGCCGGCCGGGGTTGCCTTTTTAAGCCCCCCTACCAGTTCGTACTGCCAGACTATGGCGCTGCTGTCTTCAAAGCCGGCAGGCACCGCATCCAGGGCCAGCACGAAGTGGGTCCCAATCGGCGTTTCCGCCTTGTGCGCCCCAAGGGAGCGCCACCTGGCCGGATTGGTATAGTCGCCCAGCGATGCGATGGTGTACAGGTTGGAATATTTTCCGTAGTCGGCATGGCTGGGCGTCCTGTTGTCCACCATTGCCTGGAGTTTTTCCGCAGTCAGCGTAAGCTGCTGCCTTTTTACGTACTGCAGGCTGTAGTTCAGGGCGTTGTTGCCGAACATCGTTTCTACCTTGAACCCGATAAAGCTGTTCTTGGATATAAAGCCCGAGTTAAGGTACCCGAAGTTTTTCATTATTTTTTCAAAGCCCGCCTCGGTTCCGGTAAGGTTGGTGGTCATGATGGAGCGGTATTCGGGAATGTAGTATTCAGTGGAAGCGATGTCCATGGTGTCGTGGGTCTCATAGACCGCGCCGATGCCGTTGTTGTCGGTGTACAGCGTTATCCGGTCGATCTCCGGGGAGCTGTTCCCCACCGTGATTACCTGGGTATGGTGGCTGGCGTTTCCGGCGGTGTCTTCGACAATGTAGTGCAGGGTTAACAGGCCGTCGGGCAGTTTTTCCGTGTCGAGCTGGAACATCCACGTAATATCCCAGCTTCGGGGATTGGGTATCCAGGACATTCTGGGCACCGATCCGGGGATGGCGGTGCTGCCGCTGATCTTCAGCACCCAGCCGTTTTCGTTAAACGTATCCGCAGGGGAAGTATCTATTTCTGCAGGGTAGCGTATGTCAGACGGCGTTCCCTTGTCCTCTTTGTCATCTTTCATGGGCCATTTGACGCTGACGGCGTTATCGGTTACTGGATCATAAGCAACCTCTACATTGCGGTTAGACAGAATGCCCGTTCGCAGTACGCCTTCCGAAATGAGCTTTTGCTTTTCCGTGTCGCCGTCTTTGGGCATCATCTTGATAAAGTGGCTGTCCACCTGGGCGGTCCCGACGCGCTTGGTAAGCCAGACATAGACATGGGATATGTCGCGCGGCGCGTTGGCAGAACCCATGCCGGGGTTAAGCAGATTGTCGGAGAAATCGAACACCCTGCCCATAAAGTCCTGGTTGGTCCCGGCGGCCCTGGGGTTGGTTCTGCGCAGCGGGTCGGCAGCGGGCGCGAAGTTGTCGATGTCGATCTCAAAGCCCTGTATTGCCTCTGACCACGGGGTCGCGTCGTCCTGAATGCGGATTTCTATTGGGTATTTGCCGCCGTATTCGCTCCATGCGCCTCCCTTTACCTGGTTAAAACCAGTTACGGCATCAGTCGCCCTGGAATCGAAACTCATGGTAAGGCGGTACCACCGGTTCGGAATGTTATAGTTATTAGGGGATATCGCATCGCCGTTTTCGTCTACCGGTATGATGTTTAACCCCGGCATGGTTTTATTGCCGGTGGCGTCATCGCCGATATTCCATGCGGGCTGCCAGCCGCCGCCTTCCTCGCCCAGCCTGATAAACACGGCTCTGAGCGTCCGGCCCTCTGCCGCGTCCAGAAGCGCACGCACGGCAAACCGGCCGCTGCGAAGGTCGGTGCTGCCCTGGCCCCGGTACTCCTGCCATTCGGTTACAGCGGGGCTGCCGCTTGCGAAGCTGCCGGCTTCCCGTCCTTTTATTTCGGGGGTGGTGTTCTTGATGTAGAAAATTCTAATGTAGGGCTTGGGCGTGGGTTCGGGCAGCCGGTCTATGTCGGCTATCCTGTCGCTTCCGGCAAAACTGCTCCTAAGGGCCTGCCCCTTACCACTGAACGCGAACACTTCCAGATAGACGCGGATCATGTTGTTATCTTCCGGGTTACCTGCGGGCAGCCCCGTACCAGAATAGAAACCTTCGGTTTTAATAAGGTTGGTTATTTCGCCAAGCGAGTTAAAGTTGAAATTCCACGGCAAAGACGGATTGCCCGCCGCCGATTCGCGGTTGGCATAGTACCAGCCTTTTGTGGAAACCCCGCCTTTAACCAGAACCTCCCACTCGCTCCTCCCCGCCTCCAGAGAATCACCGGTTAAGAGGCTGCCGTCGTTGCCTTCCAGCTCGATAATATTGTCTTCATCATCCGGATCGTACATGGCATACGATACATAGTTCCCGCCGGCGCTTACCTTTTTGTCTACCCTTACCCGGAAGATCACGCTGTTTACCGACTGGACGTTCGTCGCATTGCCGTCTACCGAAACCGTTCCGCCCATGGTAACGTCGGCAACGGGGTCGTCAGGTTTATCGGGATCAAGAATTTCCGGCAATCCGTTAATCGTTGTAACGGGAATGTCGCCGTCGGGGTAGAACCAAATGTCCCGCCATTCATAGCTGACGTTTCCCGCCCTGTCGGTAACGCGGATGTACAGCGGCATGCTGACTATCCCGTCTTCGCCGGAAATGTCGCGCGGAACAGGACGCACCATTTTATGGGTGGAACTGCCGTTGTAATCCCTGCCTTTTACCTCTATGGCTCTGGAGTATTGTTTTAGCCCGCCGACAATTTCTTTTGTCGTATTTTCTGTACCGGGGAATATGTCGGGTATGTCCATAACCCAGTCGTGAATGTTGGGATTAACGACAAAGCCCCTGGGCGCGACTCCTCCCAGCCTGAACCACGAGTTGCCCTTGACATCGGCATTTCCCGTCGCAACATAATCCGCGGCGGCATCAAAATCGCCGCCAAATTGGGTTTTTACAACTGCTTCGATAGCCGCCTGATTGGGCCAGTCCGTGCCGTTAACAAAGCCGATGTGGTACCACATCGACGCGATGCCGCTTTCGCTGTGGGTTTCGCTTCTGTCTGCCGCCGATCCCCGTATCTGGTTATCCTGGCCGCCGTCAATTTTTTCGCCGCCCCACTCATAGCCCGGATCCCGAATGTCGTTGCGCCTCGGCGTATCAATGGTTACCACAGGCGGGGTATTGTCCAGGGTAAAGCTCCTCGTTGCCTCGCCCCATCTGCCTGCCATATCGAAAACCGTAACCTTTACGCGGCACAAGCCGTCTTCAACGCCATTGGGAACGGTAAAGCGTACTTCCCGTTCCTTATCCACCTCTTTGGGATAAACCGGATCGGCAGTGATAGTAAATTCTCTAACCACATTTCCCGGGAGCGTCAGCTCTGCCTGGATGGTGCGGAACCTGTTCTGATCGGTTATCGTAACGGGGAATACTAATTCGCCGCCCGAATTGGCAGACGAAATAAACTGATCCACATCAAAGCTCACGGCAGGGTTGTTCCTGTCGTAGTAGAAGTACACATAGTCCGAATATACGGGGTTGCCGTTCCCGGTTGCATCCCACAGCTCTGTTCCGTTACTGATTATCGAAGAATCTTTTGCCCGCAGGTTAATCCGGTACAGGCCGTCGGCGCGTTCTTTAACCGGCACCGCAGCGCCGCCGTTAATCGCTGTATTGCCGTTGATCTGCCAGTTGCCGCCTGAAATATTTACAACATCGGCTGCGTCATAGGCGATTCCGGTATCGATCAATTCGATATGCCAGTTGCCGTTTTCGCCGACATAGGGGACGTTGTGCGTCAGGTCTTTTGTCCACTGGACGGAAGCCGATGTATTCCCCTTCAGGTCGGTTACCGCTGTCCGTCCCGTTCCCGGCGAATCCTCCTGCCATTCGGTCAGGAGGCCCCAGCCCTGCGCTTCTGCCCATTTGCCTGTCATGTAGTCCCACTGCCAGACGCTGCTTTCCAGGCGGGAAATGCCGCTTGCCGTGTCGGTAACGCTGCCCTGGATGCGGAGGCTGTCGCTAAAGAACCGGTTGTAATATGGATCCGTCGGCTTCAAATTATTCAGCGGGTCCAGGTCGTCTTGATTAACGGGAGCAAGGCTTGAGACAAAGCCAATCGCCGGCGGGGAATCGTCCTTGATAAACGACCACACCGCCTCGTCGGACTCGTTGCCGGGCGTGTAATCGGCGGCGGTGACAAAAAGATCATAGACTGAACCGGGGGTAAGGCCTATGTAATCTTCTATTGAGAGGGAGTACTGCCAGCTCATCTCAATGTATTCCGGCGGCCCGCTGGTAGCGGGGGGGTCGAGCGGTTCTGGCGGTTTGGGCAGGAACGTAATATGATTATACGAGTCGCTTTCGAGTACCCTCACCGGCGGATTTAACACATCCTTGCCTGTCGCCCGTTCCCTAATCCACAGCCGTACCTCTCTCAGATTGGCGTCGGTCGCCGTACCCCTAACGGTAAAGACATAGTTGGTAAAGCTGCCAGTTTTGCCGAAAACGGCCGGAGGATCGTTGTCGCCAATCTCGATGTCCTTTGCCGTATTCATCCTGTCGTCGGCATTATACGCCTGTATTTCTACCACCGGGCGTTTGGAATCGATCAAGAAAACATACATGTCGCGGAAATCGAAAACGTCTTCCGGCTCGCTGTCCAGCCAGTTGCCCGGCGTGTCGGCTATTCTGAACCGGATCGTGTGCATGCCGTCGTCAAGGGGGTTGATGGTTGGATTGCCGGCTGCGTCCGCTTTGGCCAGGTCTATTGTCCACCGGTAATTTCTGCCGGAGCCGTCGAATGTTGCCGCAGTGCGGAGAACAGGCTCGTTGTCTATCTGGTATTCGAACGATTCTGTGTCAATGTCGGATATACCGTCCTCGAAAGTACCGGCAAGCACGGGCATTCCGCCTGTGTCATAGTAAATAACCACCGACCGGGCATTGGGCCGGTTTTCATACTCGTGAATTGCATCATACTTGTCCTCGTTCCGGTCCTGATACTCCTGGCCGGTAAGGTTATTCGCCCACCAGCGGTTGAACGTTAACGTCGGAGCAAGGTCGGCAAGGCGCGCTTCGCCGATGTTGGTAAAGGAGAACGACGGCGGATCCATGTCCTTGATAAACGTTACCGAATCGGAACCGGTCTTGCCGCTTGAATCGGTAACGGAAAAGCTCAGCGTGTGCGAACCGGGTGATATGGCTTCAAAGTGAAGCATGTTATACACGTCAGTGGCGGGGATGGTAAAATAAACGCCGGTAACAGCATGGCCGTTAATGTCGGTTGTCGCGAATTCCCTGCTGATATTGCCGGGATTTTCGGGATTAAACGCGGCAGAAGAAAGCGAAGGATCGATCTCGACATCCAGCGGCACTGCCTGGCCCCCTTCAAGCTGCCAGTTTATTTTATATATGTTGCCGCTCTTAACAAGGTTGGCATCCTTAAAAATTCCTCTGATGACAAATTCCCTTCGTGCCGACCTGCCGTATGTCGAGCCGTTTACCGGCGTGAGCAGTTCAATTTCCGGAGACGTATCGTCATAGACAAAGTGGATGAGCTTGCGCCGTGAAACGCGGCTTGCCGTATCCTTTTCCCCATCGGGGGTATATTTATTGATGGCCGCGTCTGTCGCCTCGATAACGATGTACTTAACGCCGTCGCCGCCAAATTCCGCATCGGTGAACAGGCCCCGCTCAGAATCGACGCTCTTTACCAGGGGTATGTTAAGGTTCAGGCTGGTGCCAGCGACGGTAATTCCGTTGGCTGCTTTTACAATTATTCCGTTCCGATCCGGTCCCGCCAGGGTAAATTCAGGATCGTTTTCGACATCATAAATATTTATTAAAGCGGGATTCGGGTGGTTGTGGGCAAGCCAGATGCGGAGCGTATCCATTGAAAGATCAAAGCCGTTGTCTTCCAGCACCGCGCCCTGCAGAATAAGGCCGGTCTGTCCGACGACCATTCCTCCGCCCGGACTGACGTTGCTAAAGTACGGCTTGTCTTCTTCCTGCAAAAGGAATATTTCCTGCTGCAGGGACGCGTCGGAAATGTTGCCCGCCGAGTCGACCGCGATAACAAAAAGCCGGTACTCGCCGTCGGGATTGGGGAGGTCTTCCGTGTCAATAAAGATCGTGAAACTGCGCTTTTCCATGTCCACTTCGCCGTACGCCCCGCCGCCGCTGGCGCCGTTCGTGTAACCGCCCGTTCCGTACAGCGCGCCGGGAATGATGTGGACCGTATCTTTTTCGTCGTAACCGGGCAATCCTGCGGGGAAGGCATCGTATTCCGTTACCATCCCGCCGCCAAGGGCGCTATACAGCGAAGGCGAAGTGCCCATTTGAGCTGCGGCCACCGCGCCGTATGATCCGGCGTTGGCGGGCAAAAGCCACCAGCGTATGCCGTCTACCTTAAAGTTGTCGGTGGCGCTTATGGTAAAGCTGATTACCTTGTTTGCCAGCCTTCCCCTGTTCAGATTGTCGCTGCTGGCGGATAGCCGTGGGCCTGCAAGCACCACGTCGTTGAACCGGCGCTCGAACGTATCGATCATCTTGGTCAGCGCGACGGTGGGCGGCTCTTCGTCTACCGAGTACCGCGCGGACAGGCTGGACTGCACCCCGAAACGGTCTTCGAACGTAAGCCGGTAGTCAAACTCGCCGGAGCGGCCCTGCATGTTAATCGTAGCGATAAAGTTGTATTCCCAAATTTTTTGGTTTTCCGGCTTTCTCCGCAGATCGCCTTCGGATACTTCAAACGTAACCTCGTCGGTGATATTGTCCCGTCCTTCAAAAACCTGCATGTCGACTACTTTGATAGGCCCATTTTCGTCCGAAACGGTTCCGTGCAGGTAGACGTTGGTGCTTGCCGATATGTAGATGCTGTTAATCGGCGTTCCCCTGTTTTTGTCGGCAAAGAGGCCCGCCGATTCGGCGGCGGGCGGGCTAGAATCTACGGCGATCCAGAAGCTCTTCGTCGTTGTTGCCGCGCTTGCATGGGCGGCCCTGTCCGGCATTATCAGCTTGATCCGGGGATCGGTGTAGTCGGACACGGAGACGGTTATTTTATACAGGCCGTCGGGCAGGCTGTGGAAGTTGTTTTTAGCTGAATTGGGAGGTATCGGGCTGACTGATTCGGTATCAGGCGCGCCGAACAGGAAATTGTACGCCGGCCGTTTTTTGAGGCTGTCCAGCAGAACGGTCTGGCTTATCGTCCCCCCGCGCCGTTCCTTAACGGCATTCCGGTACACCACGCCGTTTTCGGTCGTGGTCGGCTGGGGCGCGAACGCATTCTTAATCTCTTCCTGGGTCAGGCTGATAATGTGGGCGTCGTCGTCGTAGGCGATGATTTTTCTGTCGTCGTCTACATACGAGCCAACCATGGTAACTGCCACCGAGGAATTCCCCGCATCGGTCGTCCTTGAGTCGCCCAGGTCCAATCCGTCGTCGTCGCTGAGCCGCAGCACCCGGATCGAAGCGCCCGGCCTGAACCGGTTCATTCCCGGCCATGTTTCAAAAGTATTGGGATCGCCGTAATTCGGTTCTGTTATGCGATCTTCTATGGAAAGCCCGAAGTCGATTTTCGGCTTGTCGGATTCGTAGTCAACTTTGAGGGGGAAGCTGTTATGCCCCACGTTAAACGCGTTGTCGCGGGCAAATGCGTATAACAGATACCGTTCCCCATCGGGAAGGATTCTGTCTTTTTCCCAGTCGTCGGGGATAATGTTTCCCTGCGCGTCCTGGGTAAAGTAGATGGGAGAAACCTTGAACAGGCAGGCAGAGTTAAAGATCGGGCCGTCTCGAACGATAATGTTCCTGGCGGGATTGTCCGGGTCCGGCAGGCTCATCGCGCCGGGAACGGTCGAATTGGAAATGGGAAGCCAGGTAACCTCCCTGTCGGCAGGATCGGCCATCCGGGCGATGTAGCTTTCCATAATGTCCCGGTCGTTTTCATGCACAACGACAAAGACCTGCTCGGGGTTATTTGCGTACCCCTCACGGTAAAAGTACGGGGCAGTCGCGTTGCGGAGCCGCGAATCTTCGGGCCGCATGTCGGCGATCATGAACGTCGGCTTAACGACGCCGTTAACGGTGTACACGGGGTTAAGCGGATCAAAGTCGGCAAAGCCGGGATCATCGGCGGCGGGAATGTCGACAAAGCCGCCTTCCATGCCGTTAAGCGTCACCTGCGGCGGCACCCGGTCGATGTAGAGGTCGTACGAAACCGGTTCGGGGATCGGCGTAGACGTTTTGCTGCGGGTAGTTACATAGAGGGTGTAGTGCCCTTCGTCCAGCCTGCCGTCGCTGCCGGGGTGGTCGTCAATGTCTATCCAGTCGCCGTAGCTCGAAGCTTCCAGAGCGGCGGTGTTGATCCTGCCCTTGTCGTTCAGCCAGTCCGGGCCCTGGTAGATCTGCACGGTGGAACGGCCCGCCAACGCGGCATAGGCTTTGGACGTTACCCGCTCGTTGCCCGTGTCGTTGTAGGTAAAGACAAAGCTCCGGGTGCTGGGAGTCATTTCCTGGATGTGGGGATTTTCGAGGCCCCAGTAGATGTACGGCTGGGCAAGTTCGACATAATCGCTATAAAAACCCTGGTACGGCGGTTCGTCCGCCGGGTCCCAGATAAAGCGTCCCTTATAGCCCCCGTCCCTTTCAAAATACACCGATGCGGAGGCGATGCCCCGCGAGTGGCGCGCCCGCAGGCGCAGGGTAAAGGGGCCGTTCTTGGTCGATATGTTCCGGTCGATATACCGGTGGCTGCCTTCCGGGTCTATGTCGTAATCGTTGTACCAGTCAAGGTCGTCATTCCAGCCTTCCGGCGGGGCCTTATCTATGGCTTCCAGCTTCCAGAGGTTCAGCGTGGGGCTTTCTTCCGGAGCGCTCAGGTATACAATAATCAGGCTGCATTCAAGCTGTTCCGCCTCGCTCATCCCTTCCCATTTTTCTTCGTAATAGCTTTGCGGAAAATACGTTTCCGTCGCGGCGATGTCGCGGCTCTGTGCCCGAATCTGGAAAGCGTAAAACCGGTCGGCGACATTGGGAAGGTTGAAAATAAACTGGGCGCTGTGCGGCCCAAGGTCGTTCAGGCTGTCTCCATGGGCGTGGCGGTCGGCAAAAGCCTCCCAGGGAAGCTCCGCTTCCGACGGGGGCTGGCTGTAGGGGAATATTTTTACCCCGTCCGAATTGACCGGCGCGTCTCCGTCGGCATCGCTGTAAATCTGCCAAAAGCGAATCTGCGGGGGGAAAAACCGCTGTATTTCGCCTGTTTCGGGATCTATCTCTTCGGCGCTTCTCTTGTTGATCCCCTCGTTGTCGGTGATAATGCCCGCCATCAGCGTGCTAACTTCCGCCCTGCGCGGATAGAACGGATAGTCGCCGCCCCTGTATTCGTAATTCAGCAGCGTGCTGCCCAGTTCCCCCCGGCTGATCCCCACGTTGATCGGCGGAAGGGCCAGGCTGATAAGCGGCGGATCGTTCTTGATGAAGAAGGCGATTTCGTCGGTTTCCGTCCACTTTCCCACCGAATCGGTAACCTTGAGCCGGATTTTAAAATCGCCGTCGCCAAAGTCGCAGGTGTTAATGTCCAGGTACCATGTCCAGTCGGGCAGCAGCGTTACCGTGTAGTACTCGTAGTAGGGATTGGGTATAAGAGTATGTAACCCGGTTTCCTCGTCAAAGATGGAGAGGTATTCGTCGTGGCTGGTTACTTTTAGTTCCACCTTGTCCAGCTTGTAGTCGTCGTGGGCGGTTCCATGGAACCTCCGTTCGCCGCGTATATGCTCCCCCGCCCCCGGACTTATAAGCGTTACCGTGGGATCGTAGAGGTCTACAACGCCGCCAAGGCCGGCCTTAAACGGCTGCTCGCAGGCGAGCATCGCCAGCAGCAGCGAACCAAGGCACAGCATACGGATAATTTTCTTACTTGCAATCATGGTTTTAACCCTCTTATTCATCGCCGTACCCTCCCTACTTCACATAATACGCGATTCGGAAATAATCCGAGGATAGATAGCCCACCGCCCCGTTCCAGAATTTGTTGTTATTGCCTGTAGTGGGACTGGAATTCCGCGCCGGGAAACACTCCATGCCGGTACGCCCGTTCTCCACAGAATAATCCGTGGGAACGTGCATGGTTTCCCAGCCGGTTATCGACGTACCGAACATGTCGTTAAGGTTTTTGGTATAGTCGGTAGTGTTGCGGTACGCCACCTTTACCCCGTCCTTTGAGTTTGCGTAACCCTCGTCGTGGTACGATATCCAGGGGTTGCCGTTTTCGTCCAGCGAGAGCGTACACCAGCGTCCTACTGCGCCCACATTGTCTACCACCTGCACGGTTACATTGGTAAAGGTTGAGTTGGCGGCGGTATTGTTTGGGGTAATAATGCCGGTGATGTAGACCAGCTTTTTGGTAATTTCGTTCATCGCCGCTATGTGGATGCGGTTAAATGTGTCCGGATTGGTGGCGGCTGTGCCTCTCATATCAATCTTAATACTGACATACGCGCCGGTTCCAAAATGATTCTGGTTGGTCGTCGGGATGACGTTATCTATGACGCGCCAGTTGTTGTTGCTGGCGTTGGAAGCGTTGGCAGTGGTGGGCGCAACATTGTTGCTGATCGCCATTTTTAGCTTTGAGTTGGTCGCATCGTAGTACACGATAACGGGATAGCCCTGACTGGTAACAGCAATAGCGTTGTGATAGCCGGTGTCGGGCAGCCCGGGTTTCGGACGATTGTTACCGGTATTTTTGCGGCCGTCATGGTCATAGATACGGTCAAGGTTTGCGGTATGGGTTATGCGGAAAGCATCGCCGCCGTCCAGGGTAGCGTCTACGTTCCCGGTGTCATATCCAAACTGCGTGCCAGGAGTGATTTTACCATTATCATCATAATTGGGAAGGCGTTCCCAAAATGTACCATTCATCATCTGAAAATTACCCCAGGGAGGATGCCAGACTAGATGTAGGCCATTTCTGGTAGCCGGCCTTGAAACACGTGTCATTGTTCCCGGCATTGGCGCGCGCAATTCAAATTTTTCATTTGCGGGAACTTGAGCTATAGCTGGCGTTTGTGGCTGCGGCCCTAAAGTATAGATCAACTGGTCCCGTGTAACGGTGAATGTGGTATTGATATTACTGTTACTATTTCCAACATGTGTTTCCCGCAAAGCGTCAAATTTAAATTGGTCATGATCGATTACGTCAGTCCACACCATGCTTAGTTTATAATCCCGGGCCTCTGTAGCGTTTCTGCCGTTTCCCTCTGTGAGCGGGCCGTCTTCATCGTCAAAGCCGCCGTCCAGGTTTACCCATGCCCAGGGGGCTGCGGTAAATCTGTTTATAATTCCGGGGTCTTGCCTCCTGTTATGCCGGTACTTTATCGAGCCGTCTTTGCCATCGTAGTAGCTAACATGAATGTGTTCTGCGCCGGAACCAGGCGTATAAACGACAATGTGGGGCCGTGCGAACTGGTTGGTGCTCGCAGGTTCGGTATTCCCCCATTTAAACCGCGTAGAAGAGTTATAGTAGGTTTTTTCCACCAGGTAATGGCCAGTCGCGCCAGAAGTGCCGACTACGTTGCTCGGGAAGTTTGAAATAGCTTCATTTGGATAGCCACCTACACCGCTTTTAAGATTGGAAACGGCGCCGCCCTGTCCCCAGACATACACCCCGCCAAGGTCCCACCATGCCTTGTTTGCCCCCTGCCTGCCAATAAAGCTGGAAACAACCCAAGGATGCGGGGATCGGTTACTGTTTCCGTTAGTTCCGCTGCCGACGCTAAAGTAAATATCGGACATAATAACCGGGTCTACAAAGGCGGCTACACGGCGGGTAGTATTGGAGTTGTTGCTGCTGACGGTGGTACCGTTGTTTTCATCATGACTCGACCAGAGCGTGCCGGTTCTGGGATCCATGCTCATGGAGGGGTTTTGAATAAACTGATTATCGTTGATCTTCCTGAACCGGCCCTGATCCGCGCCGGTATCGCTTGTGGTATTGTTCGACTGCCAGATATGGACACGGGTATAGTCGTCCCAAAGGTCAGAACCTTCGATGGCTGGCGAACGTTCCGTGTTCCAGGGTTGGATGTAGGGCTGTGTGCCTGACAATGGCCGGTCGGAGCCGTTATTGGCTGCCATATAGCTGCCGGCGGTTAGCGTTAGCCTTCCGTCGCCCGTTGTCGCAGCCGCTTGTATGTTTTGGGAAAGAATACGGTAGCGGGCTGCACGGTAGGCATCTGCCGCGTCTTCATTTGCAGGAATATTGCCGTCAACAATGCCATACGTAACCAGGTTCGCGGCAGTCGCGGCACCGGTCCCCCTGTTTGCAGACTCCGGCAGCGAAATAGTGGTAGTAATATCGTCCCCGCCAAGGTTAAAGCCCTTTATTAACGGCGCTTCTGCCCTGGCAAAGATGTACCTGCCCTGCAGCGAGCGGGTGTCGTTGCGGAACTGCGTTTTATTCCGGTGGAATCCGGTAATGTAGGGCCGCAGGTGCATCTCTATGGCGTTGTACTTGTGCATGCCTTCAGGGAAGCCGGGGTTGTGTATCTCGTAGCTGATGCCGGTATTGGTGTGGGCCTCTTCCCGTGTCGCATTTATCGGGCTGCTTTCCTTTCTTGGCTCGGAAGCAACGGTATTGGTGTTCATGTTATACGAAAGGGCGCGGACGGTAACATTGCCCACGACGGTGTCTGCCGGAATCGTTTCGGTGTCCCACATATACGCCCATTCCACGCGGTGGCGGTACAGGTCGATGGTGTCGGTAAAGTACACCTTCCCCGCCGCGCTTGCGGACGGTGTTAAAAGACCGGTTCGCGGCGGCGTGAAATTCGCCGGATTGGCCGGCGTTGCCGGATCGTCGGACTGCACCAAGATGTCGAACGTGCTGCCCCCTATTTGCAGGGCGACCCGCTGGACGCGCTGGTCGTCTTCCACATAGCCTCGCAGTATCACCTGGCCGCTTACCGTGTCATGGGTAAAGAATCCGGCGGGATTTGCCCAGGGCCGTTCAACAGAAGCAGTTGCTGCGCTTGCCGCCCCGCCCATCTGTACACTGGAAAGGCTGTGGTGCCATGCGTTGTATGGCGTAACGGTGTAGCCAATACTTCTTGGCTCTATGTGGCCGGGTTTTACAATACCGGTGAGGTTTACGTTGGTGTTCCACAGGCCGCCCTTGGTGCGGTTACTGTTGGGGCCCTCGCCTATGAACATCGGCGTGAGCGAACGCTGTACGGTCTGCGGCCGGTCCTGCCCTTCGGTCATGGGGTTAAGGTCGTACAACTGGGCAAAGGGCCGCGTTATGTCGTTGTTGTTTATCCGCACGCGGATAAGGGCGAAGTCGCAGAAGAGGTCCTCTTCGGGGCCGTCGGACACTTTAAGTATGAACAGCGAGTGGTGCGGCCTGTTTCCGTCCGCGTCCGCCGCCTGGCCGGGCTGTACGGGGTTAATGCCTTCGGCGGGGGGCCATGCGTTGGTTCCGCCAAAGTCGACGATCCTGGTGCCGTAGGCGGCGCCAAACGCGCTGCTTGCGTAGGCAAATTCGGCGAACTGTACATCTGGATCAACGGTGCCGCCGCCCGCCGCCGGGTATTCAACGTCGTTAATTTGAAGTGCGGCATTAACATTGTTGTGGGTCCTTCTAACATAGTCCTCGGTGTTGGCAAAGGCGCTGTAATAGCCGCTGTTCAGTTCCCAGGCAGAACCAACGCCGCTTACCCTGGGTTTCCACGTATTGTCCTCATCCTGGAACATTCCGTTAACGGCGGCAATAAAGGTATACCCCCGCTGCCAGGGGCCTTCGCCCTCCGCGCCCAAACTGCCCCATGCGATGCTTCCGGGGTTGTCGATGATGTAGACGCGCCCTGCCATAACCTGCCGCAGGCCGTTGTCCGCCAGTTCATTGCTTACTATACTGGCGAGCTTTGCCGCGCCGGAAACATATTCAACGCGGTAATTCCGTTTTTTCTTTGGATCAGGATCCGCCGCGGTCTTTATCCGCATGGCCATCAGGTCGTTGCGGACGTTAAAGTCGATAACGTGGCCAACGTTCAGCGCGTTGGAATGGATGGGGTTGGTAATGCCGCTCTGGTTGTCGTTCAGTCCGGTCACGCCGAATGAATCGCGTATCCTGTCCAGCGGCCACTTGGTTGAGGCATTATTGGGAGGATAGGGATAGCCGTTATGAGGAGCGGGATGGCTGACGTTGCCGGTGAAGGCGTTGGGAGTGTCGCCGGTAAAGACGCTGTTGCCCCGGATGTCGGTGCCAAGCTGTATCCAGTCGATCAGCGGGGCATTGTTCATGATGACCAGCGGTTCTTCGTAGTATTTGGCGTTGCCCGCCTTGTCGAACACCACATAGTGCATCGTTACCGGGCCCGATTCCATGCCGAAGCTGTTGATTTCGACGTACCAGATCATCCCCATGCCGCCGTTGGTAAAGCCCATCGGCAGCCGGTGGCCGTGGTGATCCTGGCGGCCCATCGGATCGTTCCGGTCGATAACGATGGCCCAGCTTCCGCCCGACCCTGCCGCATTGCCGGATTCAATCCCGCCTGCTATGCCCGGTATCAATATCGGCCGGCCCTGCCTGTCGGCAGCCGGAATTACGCCGTCGGTTATCAATTCGTCTGCCCATTGGACATTTGCCGGAACGGCCGGCCATGGCGTAGCCGGCAGCGTAGTAATTCCCGTCACAGATGTCTCGTGCCAGGACAAAAAGTTCCTAGGGCGGACTCCGGCTACTTCTTCGCCAAGCCGCGAGAACCACAGCACCACCCGCGCAACGCCGGACACGTCTCCGGCATCGCCCGCTTCGCCGCCGATGGGAACGGAAACGCCCGCAGGCCGCCGGTTTTGGGTATAGGCGGCGGTGGGGGCATATTCGTCGATGGGCAGGAAGGCGGTGCGCGAGGCGGACAGCGGCGTTGGCCGCGAGATGTCCGAAGCGGTCAGGTACACGGGGAACAGCACCGAAGCTTCCGGCTCTCCGGGGTCGATGCCCATTTTTTCCAATAGTTTTGTCGTGTATACGTCTACGGTAACCTGCCACAGGTAGTAGCGGTCGGCGGTTCGTTCAATTACTTTCGCCGCGCCGATACTCGCCGTAGAGCCGGTGATTACGCTGTACCGCATATAGGCAGGATCGGTAGATGTTTTTCCGGTGAATTCCTGATTCGGGATAACATTCAGCGCATCGTTCCACTCCCATATAATATAGGTACTGGCGGAATTCAGGGTTATTCCTGTCTTGAGTTGCCCCGGATGCGGCTCGGCGCGTACCGCCATGCCGGCAGTACGGGCTGCAACTCCGGCCTTATCCGTTAAGTAGGTCCCGCCGACATCATAGTAAGCGGAATCCAGCAGGTTGTACGCATTGCCGCTGCCGGAAAGGGCGCGGAAAACGCCGTCGCTATATTCCGTTCTGTTCCAGCGGATCGATCCAAGGCCGTTATCGTCTTTTACCGTTATCCGGTACGAGCCGTGCCTTCGCAGGTTGATCTCGTTAACCGAATCCCAGTCTGTTTCCGCAGGGTTAAGCTTGCGGGCTGCCTGTTCGTTTTCAAAGATAGGCGCGCCCGCCACTACCAGCGCGTTAACGGGGAGCGGCCGGCTTACCAGGCCCCGCACGTCCAAATCCCATTTGCCGGTCGCTTCGTCCATCGTAGCGTCTTCGGCGCGCACTTCAATAATAACCTTGCTTGCCCCGCTGCCCACTTTCTTTGAAAGCTCGTCGCGGACGTTAATATCGGCCCACCAGCTTGCGACGGTATTGCCATCGCCGCCCCTGTTTGCCATGTACCAGCCGCCGCTGTCATCATCGTCGCCGGCAGCAAAGCCTCCGCCAATTTCTGCTCTGGTTTTTGCAGTCTGGGTTCCCGTACCTGCCGTCCAGTTGGTCTCGTTCCAGTTGGGAATATCGTTCAGCTCATAGGGCTGCCCGTGATCAGGCTCATCGTCGTTATCGTTTATTACCCTGAACCAAACGTACCTGATCCGCTCGTTGTCCCGCGCCTGGCCCCTGATGCGGATTGGCCCGTTCAGCAGGCGTTCGGCATCCGACGCTTCCGAGCTGGGGTTGGTAATGCTTGTTATGACAGGGCGGTCCCCTTCGGGGTAGAGCCAGTACTGCAACTTTGCGGTGGTAATGTTCCCCGCCGGATCGGCTGCCATTACATGAATCGTAATTAAGCCGATCTCCTCGCCCGGCTCAATCTTCCTGCCGTCATACCGGACATCCGCATAATTTGTAGCGCTGGTATTGCCGGTATCAAATCCGCCAATAACGCCGCCCATTTCGCCCCATTGGACGTATTTGTCTTTATCTTTTGAAAGAATCAAATTCCTCGTGTTGGGTATTCGGATTTCCCAGCTAAAGGTTCCCTGCCGTACTTCGAGCAGAACTTTGCCTTCGCTGTCCTTAAGTTCGTGGTTCCCGCCGCCGCCTTCGTTGTACAGCCATTCGGCGGAATTGGGCGCCGGCGCGGGGGCGTTCCAGTTGGCGTTATTCGTCACAAAGAAAGACACCCGGTCGATAAGGTTGGAATTGTCGCCGGCGTTGCCCCTAAAGTTTACCCTGCCGGTCTGCGCATTACGGAAAATGTTCGGCGGAATTGCCGTATCAGTCGATTGCTGCGGCGGCTGGAAGTTGCTTAGTTCGGGGTCCCTGTTATCCAGGATAAACTGCCGGGTGTCGCCGCTTATCGCCTCCCTGCCCGCCGCGTCAAACACAAAGAGCTGCAGGGTATAGGACTTGGGCGGATCGCCTGGAGCCGCGCCAACCAGATCAAGCGGCGTTCCCGTAGCCGTTCCGTCGCCGGTCATGCGGGGCGATACGGTCAAAGTCCGCTCGGTGTTCCAGGCAAAGCCCGAAAGGGTTCCGTTGGCATCTGTCGTGCCTGCCGGGGCAGTAATCGGGAATCGTCCGACCTTAACATCGCCGTTTGAGTCCAGCACCTCCGCTTCAACCTTTGCGATGGTATTGGCGTCTTTCAGTTCGAACGTAAATTCTACCCTGCCTAAGTCGTTGTTCTTAAAGTACATTCTGTCTGCATCGTTAGGATTAACGGGAGCATAGATAATTTCGGGATAGTCGTTGTCAATAAAGAATATTCTTGACTTATAGCGATCTTCCGTCAGCGGATCCCTCGTATCCAGGGGATTGCCGGTTCCTATCGACCAGTCGGTAACGTACAGGTCCAGTTTGTATTGGCCTTCTTCGTACACCCCCATCGCTTTCAGATCGTTAAAGGCGATTTCCCAGTTAACCGATGTTTCGGCGTTATCTTTGGAGTAGCCGGATGGAAGCGCGCTGGGCCAATAGTCCCTGCCGACAGGATCATCGGGATCGGGCTGTATATCATTCCAGACGGAATTATAGTACCAGGACCACTTGCTTTCCTCATAGTTCCATTTGGCGATGCTGTACCGCACGTCCTGAACCTTTGTATGGTCGCTCGCCGTTCCATTCAGGTCAAAGCCCCTAAGTCCGTCTTCGCTTACCTCAAACACCGACGGCGCAGTTGCGGAAAGGTTCGAGTATTGAACAGCGGGGGGTTCCGTGTCCAGGTTAAAATTCCAGATAAAGGGGCCGGCCCTGCGGCGGGCCTTATCCCGCGCCACCACGCTGATAAAGTGCCGCCTGCCATGATTCGGCGGCGAGCCGCGCAACGCCGCTACGTCCGCTTGAAGAACGGTAAATTCCCATTCGTACAGAGGCGCGCTTCCGGTAACGGTCAGCCGGGGATCGCTGCTCTGGGGGTTATTTACATCCCCGTCGACAACGTATTTGCCGGTGATCGCGTTGTAATCGACGGTAACGGAATAGTTGCTTGCGGAGGCAACATGGGCCTGCTCGATGGTAAACGTCAGCTCGGCAAGGTTATGCTCGTAGACATAGCCTTTCAGGCTGAACGCTTCGGTACCTGGGCCAAACGAGCTGAACACCCGCTCGGTTTCCGACTCAAGGGCGGTGCCGGGCGGCGTTATCAGGAAATTCTCCACCCTGTTCTGCTGTTCCGGGGCCAGGTTTGCCATTTCGCCGGGCGTTGCTGTCCAGCCAAAATATGGATCGGCCCTGTCCAGTATGAACTGTATGCCGTATATGTACGACCAGTTCCCTGCCGAGTCGTCTATTCCGATGTCAATCCTGTTACGGCCGTCAGTAAGGCCGTAGCTGTCGGAAATCTCAATTTTCCATGACGCGGAAGATTCCTTCTGGTCTTTAACGGGATCGGCAATAGGCATGTCTTCCCAGGGCATAGGATCGAGTCTGCCGGTTGAATTGAAACGGTACAGGAATTTTTTAGGCGTTTCCATCCCCGGCGGATCGGCATTAATATCGTCCGCTTTCCAGACGTTGGAAAATTCGTCCTGGAACCTTCCCTCGATAAAGGGCAGATTATTGGATATATTGGAAATAACGGTGGGAGAGTCGGTTCTTTCGTTTTCCCGCTCCAGTTCGGCAATTACCCTTTCGGCGGTAAAGAATGCATACTCGGTCGGCCAGTTTTCGATAACGTCTTTCCAGCTTTGATCCCATGCAAGCCACTTTGCATCGCCCTTGCCGGAGGGCCAGTCGGAGGGCCATGCCGGGCCTTGGGTCGCCCCCGATCCTGAGCCGTTCGGGAAAGCGCCGGGGAGAAGGGGAAGAATGTCGCTGCGGCTGATTGCCCGCGATATGTTGTTGGTAACGATGTCCGGCCCCCGCGTGTCCTTGTAGAACATCCACGAAACCTCGGCGGGTTGGCCGGCCACGTCTACGGCTTTAATGCTGATGCTGTGCGGCCCCTGGGGGGCTGTCTCAAACTGGGCCAGATCGTCCGCCGTTACCGACCAGTAAAAATCTCCATCTGCCGGGGGATTATCGGGATCGTAGCTGAACAGCGTCCGGGTCATCTGCCCGTAGGTAAAGTACACGAATTTTAGGTTTTCTTCGATTACCGTTCCGGTCAAATCGTTGAGCAGGTCTTCCAGCGACGAGTACGTGGGGCGGGTGCCCGAATCGATTGGGTCATAGTTGTCAAACGTAATTACCGGGGGTGTGTCGTCCAGAATAAAGCTGAAATATTCGTTGTCGCCGGGGAATGTTTTTGACTCCGCGCCGATGTAGGTAAACGTAAAACCGGGGAAGTTTTCGGGATTATCACGTTTGTAGGTATCGGGGTTCTTGCCGAAATTGAGGTTGTCCGGCCCCGCGTCCGGCTCGTCGGTTATTCTAATCTGATAATGCTTGGGGCCGTCTTTTTCAAAGTAATTGTTAAAAATCGTTTCCATGCTGCCGCTGGTTTTGGCGGCGTAATCGGCAATATCAAACGCAAAATTAATCGTCTCGGCGGGATTGCGGGTTCCCGGAACATTTATCCAGGCACCCCACGATGTCGGCTCATAGGTGGCGTTCACCGAAGCGGGGAAGCGTATCTGCACGTATGGGTTTTTTGCCGGATCATAGGCATCGCTCATTTTCGCCGGGTCAAAGCGGTCGTCGTCGAACGCCCTGCCGCTTATCGTCAGGCCGCTTCTGCCAACGGCGCTTTCCCTGGAGGAGCCGCTCGGCGGGCTGATGCTGCCGACCAGTTCCGGTATGTCCCTGGCCTGGTTAACAATGAAGGGAGCGCTGCTTGGGATCAATATCCGGGTATCCCCGGTGTTGTAGTTCCCCGCGTTGTCTTCGGCCATGGCGAACAGCACGTACGCCGCCCCGTTCTCGAGCTTTGTTGAATCGATAACAGCCCGGTAGCGCCCGCCGCTCATCGAGTCGGCGTAGCGGAACTGGCCGTCAAAGCCGTCTGCCGGATTAACCAAAGCGTAATTGGTAGGGTTGTCAAAGTCGTCGGGCGGCAGGGTGCCGGCGCGGCGGATCCACCATTTTACCCGGACGCGATCATGGTCGGCCTCTTCCTTGATGCCGTTATCGTCGGAAGCGTTAATGGTAAACAGCACTTTGCCGTGCACCGCGCCATCGCGGTTGTTGTTGAATTCGCCCAGCGAAACGCGGGGGTCCGTGTTGTCTACCTGCACCTCGCGATCTTCGACGGAAGAGCTGCCGACGCTGTCCCATGCTTCAATGCTGAACCGTCTGCCGGAGCTGGTGGTATCAAGGCCGGCCGGGCTGAAGTTGACGTTATCCATGTGCCAGTTGTAGGTGTAGAACCCCTGGGGATCGGGGACGGGATTGGGAAGACCGCCGCCGCCTACAGGCGACCGCACAAGGCTTAGGGAATCGTTGTACAGCATCTTGCTGCCGGTGCTCGGCGTTGGGCTGACAACGTCGGGGGTAAAGGTGATGTACAGCGTTTTTACCTCAAAGCGGCTTCGTACCGTGCCGCTTATGGTAATGGGCAGTTCGCTTTGCAGGGAATTCGGCTGGGGAGATTCTATCTCTATCTCCGGCGTGTCGTTTAACACGGCAAAATGGTAGCTTGCCGCAACCGTTACTTCCGAAGGGTCGTCGCCGGGCTGTTCCTTTCCCGGCGGGCGGTCGATTTTTACCTTGGCGTTTTTGTCGTCGGTAACGGTAAAGTCGATTTTGTACATCCCGTCGCGCAGGGCCAGGCTTGCCGGAGGGTTGGCGATACCGTAGAGCGCCGACGCCATCAGCCGCTGGCTGAGCGTGCCCGACCAGGAAAGGCTGTTGCCGCTAAGAAATTCAAGCTGATCGTTATTGAGCGTTACTTCGTTTTCGGCAGGGCCGTTCAAATCGGTAATGGTTATGGTAATAAATTCCCTGTCCCGCCGCACGCCGTCGTCGTCGGAAATGTGTATCTCAATGCCAGCGCCCATTTCCAGAATGTTGTTCCTGCCGGACTCGCCCCAGTTGCCTTCCCTGGAAATTCTTCCGTCATTGTCGATGTCTCTGGAAACGAATACATGGAGTTTGGAATGGTGGTCGATTAATTCGCCTTCGCCGTTGTCGCCATACAGATCGGGAATGTCAAGCACGGGCTTGTCGCCCTCGTCGTTAACGCGGATCTTCTGCAAAAAATAGCCAAGGTTGTGCACGCCGTCCTGGGCGATGATGTACAGCCACAGGTATTTTCCGTTGTCGTGGGGTTCATACTTCTCCGTAACCGGGTTCCACGCCGTTAGCGGATTATCCCAATCGTTTTTGCCGTCAACCTCGTTGCGGGTGTTGAACTTGAAGTGCGGCAGCAGGTCTTCGCGGTATGCGTCTGCCGGCGGGGGAACGCTCACCGGCATTACCCAGCCGGAAACGGCGCTTTCTTCTATATTATAAAAGAAATCAAGCCCGTCTCTTGAGGGATCGTGCCGGTATTTATTGAGCAGGCTCAGCATGGTGGTTCCGCTGCGGTCGGGATCGGGGGTGGCCGTCTCGACTACCCACTTAACCATCGAGAAACCTTTTGCGGGCGGAGTTATGCCCATGCCCTCCTCGTGCCCCATGATCCCCGAATTGTCGACGCGGCTGATGGCAACCTGGATGTTGCCGTTGACGATGTAGGGATCGTCGAGGCGGGCATCGTCCTGCAAAGCGCCAAAGTCTGTATCCTCCGGATCGATTTCCGATCCGCGCAGCGAAAGTATCCGCACCTTGGGGCCGTCGCCGTCCAGGTAGAGCATGTAGCGCGCGGTGTTCTGAATGCCGCTGTCGGTGTAGACCGTTACCCGCAGGGTGTACGGCTCCGAACTGGGCGTAAAAATATAATCGCCGTAATGATCGTTGTCGCGATCATTTTCTTCCAGATGCCCGTCTGCGGTAAATTCAAAGAGCCTGCCTTCGCCCTGTTCGCCGGGGACCTTGAACTTGCCGTGGTACCCGTGGTGGGCCATTGTCAGATCGTTTCTGGGGTCAACATAGCCTTCTCCGGCCGCGCCATAATCGTCCCACTTGAGGAATCCGGTCCGGCGGGAACTTTCGTGTTCATATTCCAGTATCGCGTGATGTATCGGATTTTCGGAATGGGTCGCCACCACCCGCAGGCGGAAGTCGTTCCTTCCGGAGTGGCCGATGTGGATTTTTCTGCTTGTCGGATCGTTGATGTAGATGTTGGGTTTCGCCAGCAGGACTTCGTTGTTAATGTCGTCGTTGTCCAGCCGAATTATGGGAAGTTCCTCAACGCCGATAAGCGTGAGGGTGATGGGCGTAATGTCGGGATCAAGGGGGTCTTCGTAAATCGTGTCGTAGCCGAGCGGCGGAAAGTAGCCGATTATTTCCGTCTCGTCGCCCACAGGGCGGCGCGGCTTGAGGAATTCGTCAAAGAACGTGTCCGATGTCCGTATCTTAAAACGGTACACCTGTCCCGACGGCAGGGGAATCTGATTCCCCCCTTCCAGCTCGTACTGTATCGCTCGGGTATCCGTTACCGGATCGAGTGGGGCTATGGTGTACTGGTTCAGGTTGAAGATGAACTGCGCGACGCGGACCGGCGCTTCGTTGTAGCGGTTCACATACGATCCCTGCCCCATGGGGTTGTCGTAGCCGGAGAGGAACAGGCTCGCCCAGCCCCAGTTCGGATCATCGTCGGCGGGCTCGCCGCCGGGAAGCTCCTGCGGCCAGAATTTTATTTGGGGATAGCCGGGCTTAAGTCCCTTGCGGTCGGTTATCTGCCCGCGAATTTCCGTGCCGGTTAAAATCTGGTAATCGCCGCCGTGCCCCCGGAAGTGGGGAGAAGTAAGCCTGACATCGGAAGTGTTATTTTTTACGATGTACACCAGCTCGATTGAGTCGGCAAACAAATTGGGATCTCGGGCGCGGAACTGCAATTTTACGATGCCGTCTTCCAGCCCTACCCGGTCTTCAAAAACTTTTCTGAGCGTATCCAGATCGAAGCGCCAGTTTTTTTCCCGCAGGCTATCCGTCGGCTCGAATTCGATGCCTTCGCTGGTCCAGTCCATGATGGGCCGGTCTTCCATTCCGTCTTCCAGGTTAAATATCTTAACCTCTACGCTGGAAAGTTCCCGGTACGCCGTAGCTTTGCCGGTAAATACGGCTATGCCTTTAAGGTACGCGCCGGATACGGGATCTTCTATGGTTATCGTCGGCGGTTCAACGGTAACTTTCCCGCCCATGTTGTTACTTAGCGGATTCTCGCAAGTAAGAAAGAGCACGAGTATGGCGGCAAAAGCCGCAGAGAACCAAATTGTCTTTTTTAAAAAGGTATGCATACTACACCCCCCATGTGTCCTCATGGCGACACTACCCCCATTGTATAACCTAAGCATTAATATAGCACAATAGTTTAGAAATATCTACAATATCGGCACATACCGCCTAACACTTGCAGGCAAAACCACCCCCCCCTGGCGGGCTAAACTTGCCCCACAATGTATTTGCTCAAACCCCGGCGGGGCGGGGGGGGGCGGGCGGGCTGGCAAAAATCTGGAAGAGTCCGACTACGGAGCCACCTGACCACTAATACATGATGCTTAGGGTAACTATCCATAAATCATCTTTAATTAGTGGTCAGGCATTTACTGTACCCTAGTTTTGAAATTTACCCGCTCGTCTCCTTCGTCGGGGAGCTCCAGAAATTTTTTGCCAGCCCGCCGCCTTTGCAATACATGCCGGTCAGTTATTTACCGTGCCTCAAGTAAATAAAATTTACTCGCTCATCTCCTCCAGCGGTGAGACCCATAAATTTTCGCCGCCCCCGCTGCGCCCCCCTCGCTGCCCTCACTCCCTCACTCCTCACTCCCCATTCCACATTCCACATTCCCCTCCCCTCTTCCCCTTTTCTTTTTTCGCCGATAATATGTCATACATAAAACTTAAAAAGGTGAGTATGAGCAAATTTATTCGCGGTATTGGTGTTTTTACGGTGTTTTTAAGCCTCGCTGCGGGGCTTTGGGCAGTGGATTCTCCGGAATGGGGGGCGGACGCGGCGCCGGACCTCTATGCGCCGAACCTGGCGGGACAGGGCGGCTTTTCTACCAGCGCCGGGGGCGCGCCGGCAAGCGCGATTAACCCCGCCCAGGGCGGCGACGCGCAGCGGATAGTCTTCGATATCGGCTTTCTTGGCCTGTACGGCCTGGGAGACGAGAAAAATTCCGGCGTGGCTATTGAAGCGGGAATGTTGTACCCCACCCGTTACGGCGTTTTCGGCGGCTCCCTCCAATATATCGACAGCCCCTTCGACAGCTTTCCCATAAAGCGATCATTTGGCGGCAACCTGAACGCTGCCAAGGAAATATACCCCGGCATGTCGGTCGGCGCAGGGCTGAATTGGGGATTCGGCTCCAATTGGCTGTGGACCCTCGCCGGAGACCTCGGCTTCCGGTGGAACGTCGGCAAAGTCGGCCACCACGAAAACTTTTTTGATAACTTTACCTGGGCATTCGTAATGCGGGGCCTCGGCGTAAGCTGGACTCCGACCTGGCTCACCCCGATGGCGGGCCTTTCCGTAGACCTCCTGCGGATCTACGGCAAAGACGGAAAAAATGACCCCTTCGCCATTATTGGCGCCGCCGATATGAGCTTCCCCTCCCTGCTGTCTTTTAAAGAAATTAACTTTATCTTTAAGGCAGGGCTCAAGTTCGAAATAGCCGAAATTGTTAACGTCTCAATGTCGTGGCCGGGCGGCTCGGGGGTAAACGCCCGCGAACTGGCGAAAGACCGAAGCGGCCTGTTCACGCCGATTCCGTCGGTGGGCATCGGCGTCGACATCGCCCTCCCCTCCAGCGGCAACCGCATAGCCGGCGGACAGCTTCCCGCAGACGGCGACCTGGCGATCGACCTGGCGTTCAAGCCCCTGTACAAGGGCGTTACGGCGATAGGCGCCGGCGCGACATGGAAGGTCGGCATCGCCGACAAAAAACCCCCGTCAATCATCATCGACTACCCCGAAATGATGAACCTTGCAACGGCAAGCGAAAGCCACGACCTGTATCTGCCGGACCACGATCCGGCGGTACACGCGCCGATGTACTTTTCGCCCAACAACGACGGCAAGGCCGATTACCTGGAATTCCCCATCACCATTACCGACGAGCGGTATGTGGAAAGCTGGGTGTGGGAGATAACCGACGAGGACGGCGAGGTTGTCCGCACATTTCGCAACAAGGAACTGCGGCCCGAAACCCAGGGATTCAGAAACTTTTTCGCCCGCCTCTTTGCCATTAAAACACAGGTAGAAGTTCCGCCGACCCTCCGCTGGGACGGCATCGCCGAATCGGGGGAACTTGCCCCGGATGGCAGGTACTTTTTTACCATTACCGCGACGGACGACTCAGGCAACACCGCTGTCAGCGACACATATGTCGCCGTTTTGAAAAACGCCCCGCCGGAGATCAGCATCACGCCGATTGAAGAAGCGCAGCGGGTGTTCGGGCCGGGCGGCACGGGCGGCAGAAGCACCATCACCCTTACGCCGACCGGCTCCTTTGAGGACGCATGGGAAAGCGGGATATACGACAGCTCCGGCGAAATAGTCAGGACGTTTGAAGCCGAGCGGGGAAACCCCTCGCCGAGAATTTGGGACGGCAGAGGCGATAACGGGGCGATAGTGCGGGACGGCGTGTATACCTACCGGATTGGCACCACGGACAGGGCGCAAAATTCCGCCTATGCGGCGATGGGCAACATCGTCATTAACACGATCCGCCCGTCTGTGAGCGTATTTATTGCAGACCCCTGGTTTAGTCCCAACGGCGACGGCATTAAGGACACGGTGATAATGGCCCTGAACGTGCCTTCGCAGGAAGGGGTCATCGGCTGGTCGATGCAAATACGGGACAGGCAGGGAAATGTCCGGCGGACGATTGCCGGAGGGCCGGAAGGCGGGGTTGGCGCGGTTTGGAATACCGCTACCGGGATAGTGCCCGTCCCCGAACGGCTGGAATTCGACGGCATGGATGACAGCCGCAAGATACTTGAGGAAGGGGAGTTTATCGGAGAACTTTCGGTAAGCTACCTTAACGGATTTACCGCCACGGCGCTTTCTCCCTCGTTCTTCCTTGACGTGACCGCTCCCGCTGCGGCGGTGGTTTCGGAATACACGGCGTTTTCCCCCAACTATGGGGGCGTTCAGAGCGAGATGCTGATACGGCAGGAAGGCACGCGGGAACTTTTATGGATCGGCGAGATACGGCGGGCAAACGGCGAACCGGGCGAGCGTCCGGTACGGAGCTTCCGCTTCAGCGGTATCCCGCCCTTTGAACTCAAGTGGGACGGCCAGGGCGAATCGGGCACCTTTGCCGCAGACGGCGAATACGTCTACGAATTGTACTCGACCGATCAGGCCGGCAACACCGGGCGGTCCAACCTCCTGCGCTTCCGCCTGAGCACCGCCGACACGCCGGTGATGATCACCACCGACCACCGGGCATTCGCCCCCGCCGGCAACAGCCCGCGAACCAGCGTCAATATGGTGCCGCAGATACAGGTGCGGGACGGAGTCGTCAGCTACAAGATTGAAGTGCTGAACAGCGCGGGGAATGCGGTGCGTACATTCGAGGGCCGTGGGCTTCCCGCCGCCTCGGTTAGCTGGAACGGCAGGTCCGACGACAACGCCCTTGCGCCGGAAGGCATGTACACGGCAAGGCTTTCCCTCCGCTACGAGCAGGGGAACCAGCCGATCGCCACGTCGCTGCCCTTTGAAGTGGACAACACCCCGCCGGCGGGGACAGCATCCGCGCCGTACACGGCGTTCGCCCCCGGCTCGCGGCGCTCGACCCTTCCGCTGAACGTTGCCACCGAGGCAAACGACGAATGGGAAGCGGCAATTACCGCCGCCAACGGAACCAAAGTGCGTACCTGGAACTGGACCGGCAAAGCCCCGGAACTCAGTTGGGACGGCAGGGACGCGGCGGGCAACTTTGCCGCCGACGGAACCTACCAGTTTGTGCTTGCCTCTGCCGACGCGGCGGGCAACACCGCGCGGTACAGCATACCCGGCATCGCCCTGGACAAGCGCGTCCCGCAGGTGATACTCACCGCGTCTGCGACGGGCATCGCCCCCAAGCCGAATCAGAGCACCGACCTGGTGCGCTTCGGCATTATCTGCCCGCTGCAGGATGGCATTGAAAGCTGGCGGCTGGAGCTGAAAGAACCAGGCGGCGACATATTGAAGCGCTTTGACTCATCTCCGCCCGCCGCCAACGGCCGCGTAGCCCCGCCGCCGGCGAGCATCGGCTGGAACGGCCTGTCCGAAGGGGGCGGCATACGCGAAGGAACGTTCACCCCCGCGCTTACGGTAAGCTACCTCAAGGGAGACCTGGTAGTCGCCGAAGCCGCCCCGATTTTGGTCAACGTTACCGGGCCCCGCCTTACGATGAGCCACCGCCCCGAGTACTTCAGCCCCGACAACGACGGCGTGGACGACGAGCTGTTCATCAGCCTGCGCGCCGTAAGCCCATCGCCCATCGCCACATGGTCTGTGGAAATCCGCGAACCGGAGCCGCCCTATCTGCTATTCTACCGGGTAACCGGCAGGGGCAGCCCCACCGAAACGATACGGTGGGACGGCAGAAGCAACCGTGGCGAACTGGTACAGGCTGCCACCGACTACCCGGTAAAGTTCTCGGCGACAGACAACCTGGGCAACTCCAGCGAGATCGAGTCGAAGATCGGCGTCGACGTGCTGGTAATCCGCGACGGCGACCGCCTGAAAATTCAGGTGCCGTCGATAGTGTTCCGGGAGAACGCCGCCGACTTTAACGGCATACCGGAAGACAGGGTTACCAACAACCGCCGTGTAATCCGCCGCATCGCCGAAATACTCAACAAATTCCGCGATTACAAGATAGTGGTTGAAGGCCACGCAAATCCCGTATTGCTGACCGCGAGGGAAGAGCAGGAAGAGCTGCAGCCCCTCAGCGAAAGGCGCGCCCAGGCAGTAATGAACATGCTGATAGAATTCGGCGTTGCCCGTTCACGCCTCTCGTTCATCGGCATGGGCGGCAAACGCACGGTAGTACAGCACGCCGACCGCGACAACTGGTGGAAAAACCGCCGCGTAGAATTTATTCTAGTAAAGTAATAGGACGGCAAAGCAGAAATGTATGCTTAAAAGGGCAATACAGGAAAACACCCTGTAAGTTTTACTTCGGGGCCCGTCGGAGGCCAAGCGCACTCGTGCTGCTCGCACGGCACGCTTGCCTCCGACACCCGCCGCCGCACATTATCGGGGGATTTTTCTGCCATGTTGCAATAGTCAAACATTTCT
>Ga0082212_10000915_pt1 | contig 43462 bp, 45 predicted proteins | sample TergutNt197P3_FD_71548 | JGI IMG/M metagenome (GOLD analysis project Ga0082212, IMG submission 71548) | Neocapritermes taracua P3 segment gut microbial communities from Petit-Saut dam, French Guiana - Nt197 P3 | ecosystem: Host-associated > Arthropoda: Insects > Digestive system > Gut ...
CTAAGAAAAACTGCTTAGCGAACGCCTGTAACCGCTCCAACGTTTCCCGATAATTCTTCTCAGCCTCAGTTTCATTATTACCGAACGTGAAAGTATCTTGTATATATTCGTCTATTAGCTCTTTAAGCTGAGTGTTTTCCTGCTCTAAGTCGTTACTCGAGGCTCCTGTGCTGAGGACATAACTATCGAACTGATTGTATTGGTTATTTACCGTAGCGCTATTAACATTCATTTCAAAAATCCCTTTCATATCATAATTTTGCATCCATGCTATATACCATGCTTCTACTTATTATCATCGCGAAAAACACCAATGTGCTTTAGTATAGCTAGCTCTTCCAAGTTCGTCAGATACCCAAGAGGAATAAACCAACGGATTTGCAATGTACGCCCACTTTCCGTCGATTTCAACAGCGGCAAGCCCTTCCGAAAACGGTCGGGCAGTATTGAACTGATAGTCGACTATCAGGTTTCCATTTATATCAATGTAGCCTGATAGCCCATCTTTGCTCACTGCGATAAGCTCTTCTGACAGTTCATCTAGAACAACGTGGTAGAGTGATACGCCGAATCCTTGCACCACAATGGATAATCTATGACAAATTATTACATCGCTTAATTTTTCTCTCGTTTGGTGGTGTTCGGCGTTTATTCAGGAGTACCATACTTTTCCATGTTTGCTTTTAAGATTTTCGTATGTACTTCTCTCGCTTCATCCATGAACTGCGAAATTTGAGGATTTGCATTGAACTCCTGCATGATATTTCTCGTACTAGATATGGCGAGTTTTACATCTTCCGGCGTAGGATCGTCTTTCATATTCTTATAACGAAGCCCGCTTTTGTATCTGCTCAGAAAGACTATACTTTTTGAACATTCATCGGTCAGCTTATAGACAGCTTCAATATTTTCAAGAAGTTCTGACAAATCGTGTGCATTATCATAATAGATACTGTTGCAGTCAAGAAAGCCTTTCATGGTTTTCTCTACCGCCTGAACACATTGCCAAACCGCATTATTCGGATCGCCAAACCAAATGCGTTCCGCTGCCCAAATGTCCCAATATGCTCTGAGAAACAATACGGCTTTGTTACTAATTTCATAAGCGCTCATATACTATCTTCCCTTTTTGCAGCGCATCTTTACAAGCTCCGCCCCTTGAAGCGATTTCGACAACTTGACTATCCGTGCCGAATAACACATCATATCTTGGTCGTATCTGCCGGTGCATTCTTGCATTATGAATTGCAACTGCATAGTCCGTTTCATCATCTATTGTAAAATCCTTGCCATTTTTTATAATAAGCAAATCAATATCGCTCTTTTCATTTGGTTCACCATAGGCATAAGACCCGAACAGAATGATTCTATCCGGGTCAGTGACTTCGGCGACGAGACTCACAAATTGCGTTATTTCTTCGGTGCTGTACATTATAAACTCAACCCCTAAACCTGTTTGATTATACCACGTGCCAATGGCTAAAGTAAAGGAAAACTGTTACAAACCCTTCATTAGGCAAAACTGCTGTTTTGTACAATGCCAAAAGTGAATCAGTACCGCTTCGGAACTAGGCAAGGACGCTTTCAAGATAGCCGCCACGAGTACAAAGGCGGCGCGTCCTGTCTCTGCGCTCCTGCTTCTTCTGCTCCTGAATCAGCCGCCTGCGCCTGTTAGCAAGTTGTTCCATTTCTACGGCGATTCCCGCGATTCTTTCTGTTCTTGTTTTTGACATGGTGATTTGTTCCTTTCGATTTTAGTGTTTTGTTGTAAATGAAAATAACCACTGATGGCGGTTGATATTATTGAAAAAGTGGGGGGAAACGGAAAAAGGATTATCCATTTCTTGATATTCTGCTATAATACGAATTATGTTTAAGAAAAAACGTAACGTGGAAAAACCTAAAATTGTTAATCCCGGACAGGTTGTAATCCCCGCAGGTCATCCAAACCCGCCTGAGCCACATGAGATAAGCACCGCATGGATACTGGCGCGTCATTACCATGCCAGTGTGCAGTTCCTTATACCTGTTGACGATTACAAGCGAAAATCGGCTGACATTGTTATGCTCGGTGTAGAATGGGAGATGAAAAGTCCTGTCGGTGCTTCAAAATCCACGATTGAAAACCAATTCCGGCGGGCTTCAAAGCAAGCTAGGAACATCATTATAGATACGCGCCGGACTTCTCTCGATGATGGAGAAATAGAAAAAGCGGTCATTCGTGAAACCAAAAGGCATTCAACCGTAAGAAGAGTCATTTTAGTTGACAAATCTGAAAAAATAGTTGAAATGTCAATCTAGTTATGCTATAGTAACTGTGTAGGGAGACCGGGCTGACCGTATGGGATGGTCAAAGGAGTGCCCTGCACAAACGAAACGTCCGGTGGAAACATCGGATGTTAGTTTTTTTCCTAAGGCTTTCCCACTTCGGGCATATCAACTTCGAGCTGTTGGCAAAGCCCCCTATCAGAAAGTCACTGAAAACAGTGGCTTTTTGTGATAAAAGAGTTAATTCTCGCGGTAAAAAATGGTATAATAGAAGAAAACAAGGCGTGGTGAACTGGTATGATGACGCAACGCGAAAATATACAGATAAAGCTGCATAGTGTAACGATAGAAGACCTTATCCCTGAAGACCACTTTTTGCGGAAACTGGCTGCGCTCGTCGACTTCTCATTCATTTACGATGTGGTCAGGGACATGTATTGCCATATAACCGGAAGACCGAGCATTGACCCCGTCGTATTGGTCAAATATCTTTTGATAGGCTTTCTTTACGGAATCGAATCAGAGCGCCGGATAGAACAGGAAATCCGGGTGAACATGGCAGCGTGGCGGCGGAGTGCAAAACAGTGATGGTTTGCAGTCGGGCGGTGCGGTGACGCGAACCTATAAAAAGTGATGTTCCGCAGGGGAGCGGGACATCACTTTTTATAGGTTGAGCAGGGGAATCCAAAGGGGGCGGCGCGGTTTTGAGCGACAGGAAAACGGGGCGGGATTTCCGAGCGGTCAGCGAGAAATTCACGGCTCGTTTTCATAAGGAGGACGGCATACAGCCCTCGTCTCTCGTCTTCCGCTTGCACGAGTTGACTAATCTCAATGATTACGAAGCGCAGAAGTTTTAGGCTGTGAATTGATCAATGCTCTTATACTCTACCAATTTGTATACAATTGCGGCAAATAGAACCAATAAAGCGCGTCCTCGTCCATCATCGCATACCACGAATCGCCAGAATCGACTGTAGCTCTGTTACCGGCAGTGTAACGCCGTCAGGGAAAATGATGTGATCCACTTCATCCAAGATAATGGGGGCGTTCAACCGGAGCGTAAAAACACCGACAGATCCGCTTTGTGGCAGTAATTCCACTGAGCTACCGTCTTTCATAATGATCAGAACACCCATGAAATCTAATGCTTCAGGCGTTGCATCCGGCAATTGTTCGTATTTTACAACAGCTCCAAATGTGCTTAACTGGAATGATGTCAACAGCACTTCCTGACTGTCGCCCATAAGTCCACTACCGCAGCAAAAGACGGCTTCTGTGATAAGTTCAACTTTAGAGTTTATTGATCCACTGTTCACATTATCGCTGAACACAATATCAAAGCTCCACGTTCCTTCAACAAGTATGTCCGATAGGCCTGTCACTCCATCATCAGGCCATATGCATATGTCCGTAAGCGTAAGAGTTTTCGCTACACCGTCCCTAAACGAAAATTCGCTGCCTGGGAGCGGTATAACCGATACTTCAATCAACATACCAATTATGTTGGGCTTACCATCTTCATCCTCAAAAATATAGCAGTGCAGGCTCATGCTGGAATACTCGATGCCGAGACTTTCATCTCTGAAACGAAAATTCTCCCCGCCTAAATCCACGCCTTTTGATGCTTCGACTTTCAGTACAATATAGGCATTGTAGTCGTCGCTTAACGCAGATTCAACAGTAATCGAAATATCTCCTGATGTAACGCTTGATCCGATGTCAACAGTCTCGTCCTCGATAAGCTGCTGCTGCCAGGATGAAAGCTCTGTCCCGGCGCGTTCCTGGAAAAATCCTAGGAGCCAACTTCCCGCTCCGCTGTAAGCCATCGCGACTGTAGCCATTCCAAGCAACAGGATAACTATGGCTGCCACCAGAGCCGTGCGGGTTATTCTGTACGGTTTTTTTCTATCTTTTATCATTTTTTCAACCTCCGCAAGTGTTCCCTCAGAGGCTTTTATTACAGAAAATGTTTCCTTGAATAGTTGTTTATCATACATAGCCGTTAGCCTCCGAAAGAGTAGTTTTAAGTTGTTCGCGTCCGCGTTTTAAATGTGCGTATACAGTTGCTCTCGGAATACCGATGAGTTGCGAGATTTCATCTGCGGAATAATCCTCATAATAGTACAGGAAAACCGCAACGCGGTATTTCTTTGGTAAATCCATCACCGCGTAAAACAGTTCGCTATGCTCAGGCGTAGAAAAGGTAAGGGCGGATGCGTAGTCTTCGATTGACTCTGATCGTCGCCACGGTGAGCCGAGCGTTTTTTTGCATTCATTTATCGTTACCCTTATCAGCCAATGCTTTATATGTACGTCGCTTTCAAATAACTTGTCCGAGCGATAGAGCTTCAGAAGAACGTTCTGAGTGATATCATCGGCTTCTGCGCGGCTTTTCATGTAACTGAACGACACACGAAATATCGTATCCATATATCTCTGAGCATACCGGGTAAACTATTCATCACTTTGCATCATTTACTCTCCTTGAAAAGCTTTTCACTAATAATATCTTTTTTAAGAGCAAAATATTTCATTATCAGAAAATTTTCCTTGACACGTTAAACCCACGCTCTACTGCGTGGGCTTTATTTGTCATTTGTCATATAATGAAATAGTATGTATAAATTTCGCCGTTCATGAAAGCAGGGGGGACGGTTCATCCGCTCGAAAGAGCCCAGATAAAAAGCAGGGGGGACGGTTCATCCGCTCGAAAGAGCCCAGATAATGCCAGTCGAAACTCCCGACACTCTTGAGAGCTGTCTTGTAGAAACCCTCTCTGTTTTTAGTATGGACTCCAAAATGCGATTCCGGCTTTCTTTTGGCTCGTTCTTGATCATTGTCTCTTTCATCCTGAAGGTTTCTTCTATTTCCGCCGCCAGCTCTTTGTCCGTCATCCGCTTCCCCGACTCGGCGAACTCAAGGCATTGGCCGTCGGCATTTCCGTTTATCCCCCTCTGCATTGCATGGTAGATTCCTGTCGAACTCTTTTTCCTCGCTGCTCTGGGCATGTTTGTGCACCCCCGCGTTTTTCATTGACTATTTGGCGCTACCCCAAGAGTATCATTTATGTGCCCTAATGTCAAGCGGATGAACCGTCCCCTTGCTCGCAAAAGGCCGGTTGTAGCTGCAAACATCTAAGCAGTCAATATGTTTCTCCATCAAATCCCGCTTGTGGGCGGACTCCCATTCGATGTCAGAGTGCCTTTGGCACCGGAAAGCGCAATAATTCGTAGTAGTGAAGATTTGTACGAGAAACTTAGCGTTGGCATGGAGCAAATCAAAGAGGGCAAGGTTGTTGATGCCGAAATTGTCATGTCAAAGCTGAGGGATAAACATGGCTTTCAAGGTTAAGTAAAACTGTATGATCACCGAAGCGCCTGATGATGTTGCTCATCTTTATCAATGTGGCAAACTCCTCCCATTTGTCTGTTCAGCCTTATCTTACTACAGCGTTATCCAAAATGGTAGTCAGCAGCGCATAGTCCCTGTTATATGCGTTAATATCTGCCTCCAACAATGCATCAGGGTCGGTCGCGCTGAAATCCAATCCATACCGTGCGCGCCGGGCAAGTTCAGCAAAAAACGCCCGTTGCGTCCTCCCGTTACCTTCCCTGAAAGGATGCAGAGCGTTGAGTTCAGCCATATAATAAGCCAATCGTTCAATAAACACTGTACGTTCCAGCCCTCTGAGCCATTTCTCGCCGCGCAGTTTGCCGAAAGTGTTATCCGCATAAACCGGTATCACATCAGCAATGCAAAACATCGTATCACCTTTGGAAAAAAACTTGCCGCCCCTTACTCTCCCTGCCCACGAATAAATGTCATCAAATATAAACTTATGGATTCTCTTTAGGTAGTTGAAATCCAGCACACCTTTCAACGGCGTTTCTGCAAGCAATGCAATCCTTGCTGCTGAAAACCTTCTTTCAATCTCTTGTAGATTGTCATAATCTCGGATATTAAAGCGGTTCATCAAAACATCGGTGTCATGATAGAGGTAGAAATCACCTCCCTCATATTCAACACCGCCATATTCATGCCTCATTTGAATACCTTATGGCTTGCTCCCGAATGGATGCAAAATATGCGTCTTTATCCAAATCGCCCCTCAACATCATTCTGATGGCATTTTCTTCTTCGTCAATAATATGAAAGCCCTCTACAGCCATACTGAACTTTGTGTTTATTAGGATACGTTCAATTTCTTCGTCGTTCAAGATATAACCTCCCTGTCAGTAGATAATAATGTCTGTCCGCTGGTATCACTCATTGCTGCTTTGCCTGATTGTTCTCATGCTCCGCAGCTTCGGCAAAAACTTCCTCAATGGTCATATCATTCCACAAGCCGCGCCGCCATTCTGTATAATCAAAAGTATCACGCTTCATCATACTTATGAAACTCAGAACAAGATAAATCCGAACCCTTCTCCCATCGGGATTATTAGGTTCGGATTATCTTCTTGTGGTGGACCTGAAGGGGATCGAACCCTCGAACCTCACGGATGCGAACCGTGCGCTCTCCCAGCTGAGCTACAGGCCCATTTTCAATTTTCATGTTAGTGTTTTGTACCAACTCGCGCTCCCAACTGAGCTACAGGCCCATATAAAACACGCAATAGATCAGAGCATAAACTGTTTTGCCGATAGGGAGGCGAGGCCATAGCGGGCTCGCCTCCCGTCTTTCTAATCCTCTTCTTCTTCGTTCAAATCCTCATTGTCAAATTCAAACTCGAGTTCTTCGCCGCACGCGCGGCATCTCACAGATTCAAGCATCAAATCAGATTCGTCGATCGCGATCTCCGCACCGCAAGAAGGGCAAGTCGCCTCATATGAAAAATTGCCGCCGCTGCAAAACCCGCAGTCGCAATCGTCGGCTTCGTCATAATCGCTAAAGTCGTCGTCCTCATCATCGAAGCTCATAAAATCGTCATAATCATCGTCGTCAAGGAAGTCGTCGTCGTAAACGAATTCCTCAAGATCAGCCAAATCGCTTGAAATAGCATCAAGCTCTTCGCCGATGTCGAGCGCGTTTTCGTTCAACTCCTCAATCTCTTCCGCCATTTCGGCCAGCGTATCGATTATTATCGACAGCAGCTTTCCTTCTTTTGATTCGGAATCAAGCCCCAGCCCTTCCGCCAGGCCTTTCAGATATGCGGCTTTTTCTTTTAATGACATAATATGACCATTCCTTTCCTGCACCAACGATGCGCCTCCATAGCAACAAGCAATAAATGATTGACAGTCGTCTGCGGCATTCCTCTACCCTTTTGAGCGCTCAAGGTATTCTCCTGACCTGGTATCGATGCGAATCCTCTCGCCTTCGTTTATGAAAAGCGGCACCTTGACCTCAGCGCCGGTCTCCAGGGTCGCCGGTTTGAGGACATTTGTCGCCGTGTCGCCTTTGAAGCCCGGATCTGTAGCTGTGACTACCAGATCAACGAAATTTGGCGGGTCGACGCTGAAAACTTTGCCCTTATAAGAGTGGACCGTGCAATTCATGTTTTCTTTGACAAACTTGAAATTGTCTCCGAGCAGGCTCCGATCAAGAGGTTCGAGCTCATATGTCTCAAGATCCATGAAGTAGTACAGATTTCCGTCATTATAGCTATATTCCATATCACGGCGTTCTACAAAAGCGTTCTCGAATTTGTCTGACGGGTTGAAAGAGGTCTCGACCACGGCACCCGTGATGACATTTTTCACCTTGGTGCGGACGAACGCGGCGCCTTTGCCAGGCTTGACATGCTGGAACTCGACCACCTGCATGACTTTCCCATCCCATTCGAACGTAACGCCATTTCTGAATTCACCGGCAGAAATCATTGTTCATTCCTCCTGGCAGTCCGCTTCGCGACCTGGTTTGCGCCTATAGCCCGTTTGCGATCCTGCTGTTCACTTTATTGCGTTTAATTCTATCGCATTTTGGCTTGTAATGCAACAAAAATTACAGAATAATAAGTTCCTTGGGCAAATTTGTTATATTTTCGCATCCGGTTTCCGTGATGAATACGACGTCTTCGATCCTGACTCCGAAACGCCCCGGAATGTATATCCCGGGTTCCGCGGATATGACCGCGCCTGCGGGCAGTATGTCTTTTGACAGTGGAGACGCTATCGGCGTCTCATGCACCTCAAGCCCTAGCGTATGCCCGAATCCATGGCCGAAGTATTCGCCGTAACCTGCGCTTTCTATGACAGACCGGGCAGCCGCGTCGACGTCGAGGCCCGAAACTCCGGCGTGGATCGCTTCTATGCCGGCTTTCTGCGCTCTGAGCACTGTTTCGTAGACCCTTTTCATCTCGTCGTCAGGTTTCCCGACGCACAGCGTTCTTGTCGTATCGCTGCACCATCCGTCCAGCTTTGCGCCGAAGTCGATAGTCAGGAATCCCGCGCTGATTTTCACATCCCCCGGAACGCCGTGCGGCAGGCTGGATTTCGGCCCCGACACAATTATCGGGTCGAAAGCCTTATCATCGGCGCCATTGACAAGCAACCTGTAGGTCAGTTCCGCTGCAAGCTGCTTTTCGCTAATTTCCGTGCTAATGAGCCGCAGAATCTCCTCGAATGATTTCTCGGCAATTCTTTGTGCTTTTTTCATTTTCTCAAGATCGTCCGGCGTCTTGACTGCGCGCAATCCGCTAATGAGCCCCTGCGCCGGTACCATTTTGATTTTCAGGCTCCTTTTCCAGCCTAGATATCCTGAGTATGAAACCGCGCTGTCCTCAAAGCCGAGCGATGTGACGCCATGATCATTGAGAAGCTCCCTTATCTGCGCTTGGTAGGGCCTGTCGTTCGTGGTAAGAAGCACTTGAGCGTCTGTGACAGCAGCCTTCGCCGCTTCTATGTAGCGTGAGTCGGTAAAAAACCAAGCGCCGCGCTCAGTAACTATCAGCGCGCCGGCGCTTGACGAGAATCCTGTGGCAAACAGTCTGCTCGCGGGGCTTGTAACCATCATTGCGTCAAATATCTGCCCCGGCAATGCCTGCCTGATTCTTTCTATGTTGTTCATCCGTATACCTTCTTCATCTTCTTCCTGCCTATAGCGCGAAATGGCGCTTCCGTCGCGTATCTTAGCGCGAGAATTGGATTTGCCAGGCTCCGCGGCCGGACGACTATCGATACTATGCCCGCGCGGTTCGCAGCGAGCGCGTCCGTGAATATCTGGTCGCCGATGAATGCCGAATCGGCAGCGCTTACGCCCGCAGAATTCATGGCCCGCAGTATCCCTTTTGGCGACGGCTTTGACGCGCCCATGATGAATTCGATCCCGAGGTTTTCGGCTATGGCGTCAACGCGGCCTTTGCGCGTGCTGTTTGAAACGATGCACAATTCAACGCCGCAATCCTTCATGCTTGACACCCACTGCGCTATGCTGTCCGACGGCGTATGCTCGCTGTAGGTCGCTACCGTGTTGTCAAGGTCCAGCATAAGGAATCTGACCCCAAGGCTCTTTATAAACTCCGTGGAAACGTCGATAATCCCCCGGAAGGAATAATTTGGTATCGGAGAATAACTCATTGCACCGCCTGCCTTTCCACAGCTTTGATTCTTTTTTCGATTTTATTGCGCGGCGACATGATCTCATGCCCGCATCCGAGGCAAACGAGTTTGAAATCCGCGCCTACTCGCAGCGTACGCCACGTATCTGAACCGCATGGGTGCTTTTTTTTGAGGGTCAATACGTCGCCGACTCTAATATCCATTAATTATCCGTCTATTGATAAAGCGGGTACTTTTCGCATAGCTTTCCTACCTCGTCGCGCACATATCCGGCTTTGCTGTCATAATCTGTCGTAGTGAGGTATATAAGCTCTGCGACTTTCCGCATGTCGTCCTCACGGAATCCGCGAGTCGTGATCGCCGGGGTGCCGAGCCTGATTCCGCTTGTCACCGACGCGATCTGCGGATCGTTGGGGATCTTGTTTTTATTCGCGGTAATCTGAACAGTATCGAGCAACTGTTCCATGTCCCTGCCCGTAGTATTGAATTTACGCAGGTCTACCAGCATAAGGTGGTTGTCGGTCCCTCCGGATACCAGGTCAAACCCGCAGTTGATAAGCCCGTCGGCCAGCGCGGTTGCGTTCTTTCGGATGCAGCGCTGGTATTCTTTGAATTCCGGTTTGAGCGCCTCTCCGAATGCTATGGCTTTCGCCGCTATGATATGCATCAGCGGTCCGCCTTGCGCGCCCGGAAAGACTGCGGAGTCTACCTTCTTTGCGATCCCCTCATCATTGGTCATAATGAACCCGCCGCGCGGCCCGCGCATGGTTTTGTGCGTCGTGCTCGTGACTATGTCGGCATATGGGATTGGGCTTGGGTGTTCTCCACTGGCGACTAGTCCGCAGATATGCGCGATATCGACCATCAGATAGGCTCCGACTTCTTTTGCTATCTCTGAGAATTTCTTGAAATCAATGATCCTGGGATATGCGGACGCTCCGGCGACTATCATCTTCGGCTTGCACTCTTTCGCCAGCCGGAGCACTTCATCATAATCGATAAGGTTCGTATCCGGCGTGACGCCGTATGAGACAATATTATGGTACTTGCCCGAGAAATTTGCCGGGCTGCCGTGCGTCAGATGCCCTCCATGATCCAGGTTCATCCCAAGCACAGTATCCCCCGGCTTGCATAAAACCATGTATGCGACATAGTTCGCCGAGACTCCCGAATGCGGCTGAACATTGACAAATCCGACATTGAAGAGTTCCCTGGCGCGTTTGATCGCTATCGCCTCGGCGACGTCAACTTCCTCGCATCCGCCATAATAGCGGCGGCCCGGATACCCCTCCGCGTATTTGTTCGTAAGTACGGAACCCGCTGCCAATAAGACTGTTTCGCTGACACAGTTTTCTGAAGCGATAAGCTCTATATTTCTGCATTGGCGGGCAAACTCGCGTTCTATCGCTTCGCCGACTTCAGGATCGTTTTTCAATATCTGCGCCATCATATCTCTAATCACTGGTGTTCCTCCATATGCCATAATCTTTGACATTATACAGAAATGCCCTGTTTTTTTCAACCGATTATTGACAAATTATTCATTTATATGAAAAAATATGATATGCTATATTAGAGCAAGGGGTGCGGATATGCTTTCTGACAACGAAATACTGGAAATCATCCGGTTGCTTGAAGAATGCTACCCGGATCCGGTGTGCACGCTCGAATACGATAACGATTACGAGTTGCTGTTTGGCGCTCGTCTCGCGGCCCAGTGCACAGACGCGCGTGTCAACATGGTTACGCCGGCGCTTTTTGATAGGTATCGGTCGCTTGAGGCGTTTGCCACCGCCGATGCGTCGGAGCTCGAGGATATCATCCGCCCCTGCGGTTTTTTCAGGATCAAAGCTCGCGATATCATTGCCGCTTCGGCGATGCTTGTCAGCGAATTCGATTGCCGCGTGCCGGATACGATGGAAGAATTGCTCAAGTTGCCGGGCGTAGGGCGCAAAACGGCGAACCTTATCCTTGGCGATATTCATAAAAAGCCCGCTATTGTGGTAGATACGCACTGCATCAGGCTCTCTAACCGTATCGGGCTTGTCGATACGAAGGATCCGCTAAAAATCGAAATAGCGCTTCGCGAGGTACTGCCACCCGCCAAATCGTCAGATTTTTGCCATCGTCTCGTTCTTCATGGCCGAGCGGTCTGCAAAGCCGGCGCTCCGTCGTGCGCAAAAAAAAATCCCCTCGGCGAATGCTGCATATCGGGGATTTGCGAGACAGGGCGACAAAATCAATCCGCAATCGCCGGAATTGGAGGTTAATGCATGCTTTTAGACAGTAACATAGAGCCCAGATGCTGGTATTGCCGCTATGGCACTTCCATCGGGAACGACGAGATCATGTGCATCAAGCGCGGCATCATGGAAAGCCTTGGATACTGCGGCGCGTTTCGTTACGAGCCGACAAAGCGGATACCGGAGCTAATGCCGGATTTCAAGGCTGCGGAGTTTTCCGAGGAGGATTTCTCGATTGAGGATTAGCTGCCGAACAGACCGCCAAGGCCTCGTGATCGGGGCCCGGCTGCCCGGCGTGTTCACCTGCCCACAGCCAGCAGGTGCGTGCCATCAGGCAGAGAAAACGCCATAGGATCTATAGCGTCAACGGAGTACTCGTCGGCTGTCATCCTGTAAACCAGCATACCTGTCTCGTCGTATTCCTCGACGCCTTCCACAAGCCCGAGTTCTATCGAAATGTAGTAATTGCGGATATAGCCGAAATTACGCGAAAGGCTTTCTATGTAGATACAATCGTCGCCCCGGTATTCGGTATACCCCGCGTCGATGATATCTGTCAAGTTGAGATCGAGTATATCCTCGTACGTATCGAGCATTTGGTATTCATCGGCAGTTCTGTAGCCGTCGCCGGAAGAACTGTTGTCCCCGACGTACATAATGTCGTCGCCCTCATACCAGATATAAAGTGCGTCCGCGGTTACCACGATCCTTTTTTCTTTTCCGGCGGGGGGCTCTGTCCGTATAGACGTCATTTCGTTGTACACGACCGCGCTGATATTGAATATCGCGTGACCGCCGTCCCAGAAGCTCTCAACAACAATTTCCCGGCTGTAGATCGCCGGGCGCTCCAATGTAGAGACGACTGCCTGGACAGTCTCGCGCGTTACATCGACCCTATCGAGCGCGTCCGGGTCCGTATCGCCCGGTATTTCTGCATTTGGCGTAGTCTCGGGAAGATCTATTACTTCATCTTCCTGCATAATGTAAGAGACCAGCAGCATTATGCCTATGACGGCGACTATCAGCAAAATGCCGAAGACTGTTATGACAAGTATTCTTTTTGTGCTCATTGCGCCCTCGCTAACGTGAACCGCCGTCGTCCGGCATTTGTGCTTCGTTTTCCGTTTTCTTTGCCTTTTTGCTTTTCCGGAAACCTTTGAAAATGAAAAACGCTATGACCGCCGCTATCAGGACGGAGGCAATGAGTATTAACGCCCTGAGCTCGTCGCTCGTCGCAACAACAACGGCAACAAGGCCCAGCAGCCCGCTTATAATGTAGAGTATCACTACAGCCTGTTTCTGGCTCAACCCCATATCCAGCAGACGGTGGTGAAAATGGCCGCGATCCGGGGACAAAGGGTTTTTCCCCCTGACAAGCCGCCGCAGGAAAGCAAACGCCGTATCAAGCAGCGGCAGGGCAAGCACAAGGAACGGCACGGCAAGCGAGATAACCGCGTAGAACTTGAACAATCCGAGGATCGATACTGTCGCCAGCACATAACCGAGCAGCAGCGCGCCGCTGTCGCCCATGAATATCTTTGCCGGATTGAAATTATACGGCATGAAGCCAATGCACGCGCCCGCAAGCGCCGCCAGTATGACCGCGCCGCTCAGGTCCGATACCAGAAGCGCGATGACAAGCATCACTATAGATGAAATTGTCGATACTCCGACCGCCAGGCCGTCAAGCCCGTCTATAAGATTTACAGAATTAGTTATGGCTACGATCCAGACAACCGTTATCGGGATCGAAAATATACCGAGCGAAATGTATTCCGGGGCGCTGAAAGCAAACGGGTTCAAAAAAGCGTCGACGACTACGCCAAACAATACCGCAACCAGCGCCGCAATCACCTGAAAAATCAGCTTGATATACGCGCGCATCGGCTTGACGTCGTCGATGGCGCCTATTATTACGATTATTACGGCTCCTATGAGTATTCCCCTGATTTGTTCAGTAATATCGGCAAACAGCAGCACGCTTAGGAGGAATCCGATGAAAATCGCAAGTCCGCCAAGCCTGGGGATAGGCTTTGTGTGAACCCTGCGAGAGTCCTTCGGGACGTCGATGGCTCCTATGTGGTTTGCGAACCGCTTCACAGCGGGCGTCGTGGACAAGCTTAGCGCCAGCGCTACAGCCGCCGCGACTACTATTTTTACATAATCCGGCACTAATAAACAACTCCCAGTATAGCCGCCGATTCCGGGGCAAACGCTGCTCCCCCGTCGAAGCCAAATAATCCGGCGGTTACCTAACTCACTATGAACCCGATCTTTTTATAGACCTTCTTAAGCGTCCTGTTTGCCACCCGCGCCGCTTTTTCCGCCCCCTGCGAATACACGGTCTCAAGATAAGCCTTGTCGGCCATAAGCTTCAGCGATTCGTCACGGATCGGGCGGAACACTTCGACGACAGCCTCTCCGACGCTCTGCTTGAACGCGCCGTACCCCTGTCCGGAAAACTCAGTTTCGATTTCATTGTAATTCTTGCCCGTACAAGCGGAATAAATCTGCATGAGGTTGGATACTCCGGGTTTTGCGGCGGGGTCAAAGCGCACGCTCGTTTCGCTGTCTGTCACAGCCTTCTTGAAGGCCCGCATTACATCTTCCGGTTTGTCAAGCAGCATTACGCATCCGCCTTCGGCGATTGAAGATTTTGACATTTTGCTCGTCGGCGCCTGCAAATCCATTATTCTGGCGCCGACCTTCGGTATGTATGGCTCAGGGAGCTTGAAAACATCGCCGTACAAACCGTTGAATCGAACGGCAATATCGCGCGTCAGCTCGACATGCTGTTTTTGATCTTCGCCGACCGGGACAAGATCAGCCTGGTATAGCAGGATATCCGCAGCTTGCAGCGCGGGGTAAGTGAAGAGCCCCGCGTTGATATTATCCGCGTTTTTTGCTGTTTTGTCTTTAAACTGCGTCATGCGGGACAGCTCGCCGAACATTGTGTAGCAGCTCAATACCCATGCAAGCTGCGCGTGAGCCGGGACGTGGCTTTGAATAAACAGCGTGTTCTTTTCCGGGTCCAAGCCGCAGGCGATATACTGCGCCAGTTGCTCAAAGGGGGTCTTGCGAAGCTCGGCCGGGACCTGCCGTGCCGTTATCGCATGCATATCGACGATCATAAAATAACAATCATACTCATCCGCCAGCGTCGCCCAGTTTCTCAACGCGCCGAAATACGAGCCGAGCGTCAGCGCGCCGCTTGGCTGGATGCCGGAGAGTATGGTTTTTTTATTGTCCATTGGTATCATGCCTCATTCCCAGTTCCTTATTCTTTATCTCTAATCCGCAGTTCTGAATTCGCAATCCTTGATCCGGAATCCCTAGCTCAAAATTCCGAATTCCTTCGCAAGCGCTCTGAATCCCGGCATTGAATCCTCGATAGTCTTTTTCGCCACGCAGTAAGCGATCCGCACATATCCGGCACAGTCAAACGATACGCCGGGCACAACGAGGATCCTGTGTTTCTGGGCGGCAGCTACAAATTCCCTGTCGTCGCACGGAGATTTTACCCACATGTAGAACGCGCCCTGCGGATAGACAGGCTCATAATTTAGCTCCTTCAGCCCCTTGTACAGCAGCTTTCTGTTGACGTCATAAGCGTTTATGTCCGTTTTTTCGTAAAGGCATCTAGCGACCACTTTCTGCATCAATGACGGCGCGTTGATAAAGCCGAGTATCCGCGTGGCAATGCTCGCCGCGTCGAAAACGAGGTTGAAGTCGTCCGCTTCGCTCGGAATCAGAATGTATCCTATGCGCTGGCCGGGCAGCGACAGAGACTTCGACCAAGAGTAGCACACTATCGTGTTTTTATAAAACTTCGTTAGGAAAGGAACGTCCACCCCGTCGTAAGCCAGCTCGCGGTACGGTTCATCGGACACTATGTATATGGATGTGCCATATTCCTTTTCTTTTTCCTCCAAAACAGCGGCAAGCCTCTTGATCGCGTCTTCAGAATAAACGACGCCGGTCGGATTGTTCGGAGAGTTCAGCAGCACAACCTTTGTTCTCGGCGTCACCGCCGCGCGCATCGCTTCGTGGTCGGGCTGGAAATCGTCGCGGTTTGACGGCACGGCTATCAGTTTCCCGTCATAATTGCCAACGTAATTTCCATATTCGACAAAATACGGGGATATGGTCAAAACCTCGTCTCCGGGATTTAAGAGCGTTTTGAATACGACGTTCAAACCTCCCGCCGCTCCGACCGCCATTACTATATTATTCTCGTCAAAAGACGTTCCAAACCTTTTGTTGATCGAGTCCGCGACCGAGCGCCTCGCATCCTGGTATCCTGCGTTGCTCATATAACCGTGAAGCGCCATAGCGTCATCATTTGACACAATATCTATGATCGCTTCCTTAACGGCGTCCGGCGCGGGGAAATATGGGTTTCCAATGCTGAAATCATAGACGTTTTCCCTGCCATGAAGGGCGGCAAGCCTGTTTCCCTCCTCAAACATAGCGCGGATCGTGCTGTTGTTTTGTGTGAGTTTTATCATTTTTTCGGATATCATATCGTCCTCCGGCCATTGCTCGAAACTTTTCCACTAAACTCGTATAATACACGGTTTTAGCGCAAATGTCTATATTTATCGGCAGAAAAAGAACTGCCCTGTCAGCGACAGAGCAGGAGACAGGGGGACGCGAGCAGGGAGCAGGGGCGAGCAGGGGGACGGCAGACCGAGCAGGGGGACGCGAGCAAGGGGACGGTTCTCCTGCTTGCTGGATGGCTTGCAAGCAGGAGAACCGTCCTCTTGCTCGCCTCCCGTCCCCTTGCTCGCCCTTGCTCCCCTGTCCTTTATGCGTACGTTTTCTCCAGATCGCCTATCCCGACGTCCATTATGAGCATAATCGCCTCGTCCGCGCCGACGGGATCTCCCGTGTCAAGCGCGCGTAGCAGGTTCTCATGCAGCCGGATGTATTCCTCCTGCCGGGGCTGCAATCGCAGCCGCAATTCCATCAGACGGCGCAGCGCCGCTTCGAATCCCTTGAAAATCATGGGATACACGATATTCCCGGAAGATTGGGTAAGCAGATAATGGTAATCAAACAACGCGTCGACCTGCGCGGCCTGCGACGGGACGCGCATGCGTTCCAGAGCTTCGCGCATGCCGGAATAAGCCTCTGCGCCCCCCCGCTCGATGCTGAGGCGGACGCACTCGCGTTCCACCAGCCGCCTTGTATCCATCAGGCTCCGGAAGAGAGCATGATCCAGCTTAGAGGAATCATAGCTCATCAAGGCCGCCAGCGTTTGCGGGGTGGGGTTTTTCTTGTAGTCTGTAACGAACACCCCGCGCCGCGGCTCCACTCTTACAAAGCCCTTGCTTTCCAAATCCAGCAAGCCCATATTGACCAGGCTGCGGCTGACTCCCATTTGTGCGGCAAGTTCCCGCTCGGGAGCCAGCTGCTCGCCGGGCAGCAGCTCGCCTGAGAAAATCTTTTTCTGTATTTCGCGCGCGAAACGTTCTTTCAGTCCCGTCTGCTCAAGTTTCTCGAATACTGTTGCCATGTACGCTCCCTTTGCCTAATGCCTATTTCGACCTGGGCACTATTATTTCTATGTCCTCGATCGGGAATGAGCAACAAGGATGGATATGCCCGGTTGCTCTGTCCGCCTGACGGCGCGTTTCTTCTTCCGGCGGGATGAACACGCTGCCTGACGTCATAAGCGAGCGGCAGTATCCGCATTCCCCGCTGCGGCAGCGCGAAGGCGGGCTTAACCCCGCGCGTTCAAGCGCCACTAATAGCGTTTCGCCGCCTGATGCGGAGATTTTGTGCGTCTCAAAGCCCATCCGGACAGTAACTGCGTATGTTCCTTTTTCTTTTCCCGCCGGATAACCCGCGCACGCGGTCACGTCCTTTATCTCCCCGAAAAGCTCTTGCCTCAGGGTTTTCGGAGTCAGGCCCAGAGGCGCCAGTTCGCCTTCAAGATAGCGATACATCGCCTGCGGACCGCAGATGAAGAGCGACGCGTCTTCCACATCGGTATAGTTTTTTACGAGTTCCGCCGTTATAAAACCGCTCTCGGCGTCTGCGACTTCTTCATCGGCCGTGACGTATACCGCTTTGAATTTCCCGTCTTTCTCATATCCGCGAAATTCCTCCGTGAAAAGCATATCAGCGCCGGTATTGCAGCCGTAGAAAAGGATCATCGTCGCATCTATCGCCCCCTGTGCCACAGCGCGCGCCAGCGAACGAAGCGGCGTTATTCCCATTCCCCCGGCTATGCCGATGATGCGCTTTGCATCCCGCGCTTCTTCATAGTAGAAGTGTCCTTCCGGCCCTGAGCAGACGACTTCAGAATCGGTCTTCCAGTTCTCAAAGATCCATTTTGACGCCAGACCGCCTGTGTTCTTTACGCAGATTTCATAGAACCCTTTTTTTGAATCCATTGGGGAAGAGCAAATAGAGTATGGTCTTGTCACTGCCGCGCCGTCTATGTCGAAGAAGAAGCTCAGGTACTGCCCCGCGCGAAAATACGCGAGAGCGTTTTCTTTGGGCTCCAGCCTGAAACGGCGCACATCAGGGCTCTCGTCGCAAATGTCGGTGATTTTCAGATATTGGCGCAACGGGTGCAAGCTTTTCGCCAGCACGTTGACGTGCGGCAACGCGGGCAGCGTATCCGGAGCCGCGTCTATGCGCGCCTGACGCGTAGGCACGAGCTTTTTGAAAGCCAGCATGTCCAGCAATCCAATTGGTTTCTTCTTAAAGCTGAAATTCTCAGGCATTTTCCTGCGCCTCCTTCCACGACCTCCAGACGAGTTTTGCTGCCGTATCCCCCGAGAGAAGCGAACTGGCATATCCCTGGATTTTGGAACCGTAGCCGCCCGCAAACTCGATGCCTTTTATATACGCGTCATATTTCATGCTCATCAGGCGGGGCATGACGGAATCCCATACCGGCGCCTGGTAGCCGTAAATCGAGCCTCCGTAGGTGCCTGTGTAATTTGCGAAAGTGCAGGGCGTCGCAACTTCGAACTCTTCGATATAAGGGGTGAGCGTAAGTCCGGTGGATCGCTCGAACTGCTGCAGCAGATGCATTCCAATCTCCGTTTTTGTCCGGTGGTAGTCTGTGTCCTGCACCTTATCCCATACGCTGGTTTCGAACAAAGTGGTTATCTCGAAGATACAGGTCCCCTCCGGAGAAGCATCCGGTATGACGCGATTTAGGCATGTGACAGCAATCCCCATGTCTCCGCCCATCTGCTGGAAACTCTTGTATGTTTCCTCGGACGAGGGTTTCGGATATATGAAATAGCTGTAATCCTTGATCCCCAGTTCATCAACACTTTTGTTCAGCCCGCAATAGACGACAAAGCCGGCCATTCCCAGGTTGCGGGCATTGCAGTTTTTCAGCGCGCGCGGCGGAACGGCTTCTCTTGGAGATATTAGTTCGCCGTATACCATATGCGCGCTCGTATTTGCGATGACGTATTTTGTCTCGATCTCATCGCCCTGGCTGGTGCGCACGCCGCATACGGCCCCGTCCTCCACAAGGATTTCCGTGCATTTCGTGTTGTAGAGTATGTCCCCTCCCATGGCGCGTATCCTCAAATCGAGATCGTTTGTAAACTGGTGCGAGCGCCATTTCGGGAGGTAAGCCCCCCGGGATATGAATGTCAGGAACATGGATGCAAACGGGCTGAAACTCAACTCGCTGACAGGCAACCCCAGATAGCACCAGTATGCGGCGATGATCTTCTGCGCCTTGTCAGGCATTTTTATGGCGTTTAGCACCTCGCCAAGCGAGTACGGATTTGTTTTCAGGAAATTAGGATGGTCGCTCTTCAGGACTGCCGGGTCAGCGTTTCCTTTGCTTGCCGCGATATATTCAAACCCGGCAATTGTGTCCCTGCATAGCTGGAAGTACTTTTCCACCGACGGCCTGCAGCCGGGTACAAGCCTGACCAGTTCCTCGATATACGCCTCCTCGCCGAACGGCATGCGCACATCAAGCTCCCCGGGGATGATCAGGTGGTAGGCTTCCGGCACCGGATGAAACTCGCCAAATACTCCGAAGCTTTCCAGCATCAGGCGCACTTCGCCCTTGTTGTCGTCCGGGCCGTATTCACGGAGTTCGTGCAGCGAAGGCTCGAATTCGAACCGCCCCCGCACAAAGCTGCTGGCAAAGCCGCCCGGCAGATTGTGCTGTTCAAGCACGAGCGGTTTCATGCCCAGCAGGCATAGTGTCGCCGCTGAGGTCAGCCCGCCGTTACCCGCGCCAATCACAACAGCATCGTACGTTTTTTTTGCCATGTCCTTCTCCTCTCTTAATAATGTTTTTCTCTCGCCGGTTTTTTTGTTTCGGCTTGCTCGTTCATGCGAAAAACGAAAAATGAGTTTACGCGGAATCAGCGTGGTATGGCCACCAACCAATTATATCGTAAAACTGCGAAATGTGCAAGCGAAAAAACAGTAGTTTCGTACATAGACATTGCGATTTATTTGTGATACAGTCGTATCGTATTTTTTTAGTAGAGGACGCTGTTATGGTAGACAAAGAAAAGGTCAAAGCGGCGGTCAGGCTCTATCTGGATGGCATCGGCGAAGACCCCGACCGCGAGGGGCTGGTCGAAACTCCGGACAGGGTGGCGCGGATGTGCGAGGATATGTTCGGCGGGATCGATGAAACCCCCGGCGACCATCTGGCAACGCAGTTTCCGGCGCCTGACAGCGAGCTTGTGATAGAGAAAGATATCGTTTTTTATTCCACATGCGAACACCATCTTCTGCCATTTTTTGGCAAAGCTCACATCGCTTACATCCCCGACGGCAAAGTCGCGGGCCTAAGCAAAATCCCGCGCACGGTCGAAGTCTTTGCCCGCAGGACTCAGCTTCAGGAGCATCTGACAGTCCAGATCGCCGACGCGATCGAGCGTTTTTTATCGCCACAAGGGGTCATGGTCGTTATAGAGGCGGAGCATACCTGCATGACTATGAGAGGCGTCAAGAAACCGGGCGCAAAAACAGTGACAATAGCGACACGCGGCGTTTACATAGGTGATTTCGAGCGGCAGCGCCTCTTTCTCGACATAATCAAGGGATAAGAGCGGTCCCGCGCCGTTATTGAGAATAAACGATCGACAGTCGAGCAGCGGCGGTTCGGGGAACCGGGGGTTTGGCAATGTTTATAGGAGACCGGTATTTCGACACTGAAAACAGACGCTATATTGTGGGGATACTAAACGTCACCCCCGATTCTTTTTCCGACGGCGGCAAATGGAGCGATATCGACAGCGCGTTGCGCCACGCGGAAGATATGGCGAAAAACGGCGCGGACGTCATCGACGTAGGCGGCGAGTCCACAAGGCCGGGACACGCAAGCATATCGGAACAAGAGGAAATAGACAGGACCGCGCCGGTCATAGAAGCTCTGCGCAGTCGGATCGATGTGCCTGTTTCCATTGACACCTGCAAGAGCGCCGTGGCTAGATCCGCGATTGGCGCAGGGGCGGACATGGTCAACGACATTTGGGGGCTCAAGCGCGATCCGGGGATGGCGGGGGTCATCGCCGGTTCCGGGGTTGTTTGCTGCCTTATGCACAACAGGGACAATAAGGACTATTTCGATTTCATGAGCGATATGCTTTGCGATCTGAAAGAGTCTGCGGATATGGCGCTCGGCGCCGGCATAAGCCCGGGCAAGATCATCCTCGATCCGGGCATCGGATTCGCGAAAACGCATGAAATGAACCTAAAAGCGCTCAACAGGCTCGACATGATAAAAAGCATCGGATACCCTGTCCTGCTTGGAGTGTCTCGCAAAAGCGTAGTGGGGCAAGCCCTGGGGCTGCCTGTGGAGCAGCGCATAGAAGGGTCGCTGGCGGCGGCGGTCGTCGGGATTGTGCGTGGCTGTTCTTTTATCCGCGCGCATGACGTCAAAGAGACAAAACGCGCGCTTATTATGACCGAGGCAATACTTGGGCAGCAGTAGGCGACGAGCAGCGCTTAAGCGCTTCGCTTATTATATAATGAATTATGGCGGCGGATGTTATGGACAAGATCAACATTAGGAACATCGAGGTATTCGCAAAGCACGGCGTTGCTCCGGAAGAAAAAACTCTGGGGCAGAAATTCGTCATATCCGCCTCGCTCTATATGGATTTGCGCGGCGCAGGCATAGCGGACGATCTTGCAAAAACTTTGGATTACAACGAGACTTGCCATGTCATCAAGGCTTTTGTCGAGGAAAACACGTTCAGCTTGATCGAAAGCGTTGCCGAAAGGCTGGCGGAGAAACTGCTTATCGACAGCCCGATGGTGCAGAAAGTATGGCTGGAAGTGAAAAAGCCCTGGGCGCCGGTTTCTGTCCACCTCGAGACGGTATCTGTGGAGATAGAGCGAGGCAGGCATACGGCACATATCGCGCTGGGGTCTAACATTGGCGATCGCGAAGCGCACCTGGATTTTGCTAAATCCGAGCTGGAGAAAGCGCACGGCTGCCGCATCCGGAGCGCTTCAAGCTATATTGAAACCGCGCCGTATGGGCCGACAGATCAGGATGATTTCCTCAACGGTTGCCTGGAACTGGAGACGCTTTTACCACCGCACGAACTGCTTGAGCTGCTCCACGACATTGAGAACAAAGCCGGGCGCGAACGCAAGATACACTGGGGACCGCGCACTTTGGATCTCGATATTATCTTTTACGACGATATTGTGATATCGGTCGACTCGCTCCGCATCCCCCACGCGCAGATGCACAAACGTGAGTTTGTCCTTGCGCCGCTCGGCGAGATCGCGCCGAATAAGCTGCACCCGGTTTTTATGAAGACCGTATCGGAGCTGCTGGAAGAAGCGGCCGGAGATAGTGGCGCTCTGCGAGGGCTTTCGAAATGAGAATCGACATTATGACATTGTTCCCAGATATCGTCGGGGATATGCTTTGTGAAAGCATTCTGGGACGCGGCCAGGAACGCGGGTATATCCGTGTCGAATGCCATCAGATACGCGATTACACAGATAACAAGCAAAAACAGGTTGACGACTACCCATACGGCGGAGGTCGGGGCTGCGTGATGCTCGCCCAGCCTCTATATGAGTGCTGGAAGCATATCTGCGACGAGGCGGGCAGGAGTATCCATACGATTTATATGTCTCCGTGCGGGAAAGTATTCACCCAATCAGACGCGCGCCGACTTCAGCGCGAATACGACAGGCTGATTATAGCCTGCGGGCGTTATGAGGGGGTCGACGAACGTTTCATAGAGGAATGCGTCGACGAGGAGCTGTCAGTCGGCGACTTCGTGCTGACAGGGGGGGAAATACCCGCAATGGCTGTCGCGGACGCGGTATGCAGGCTGGTGCCGGGAGTCCTGCCTGATGAAGAATGCTTCACCGAAGAAAGCCACTGGGACGGGCTGCTCGAATACCCGCAGTATACGCGCCCGGAAATATGGCGCGAACGCCGAGTTCCGGAGATATTGCTATCCGGCCACCATGAGAACATAAAAAAATGGCGGCGGCAGCAGTCGCTCCTCAGAACACGCGACCGTCGCCCCGATATGTTTGAAAAACTGGAATTTACAGACGAAGAGAAATAACGTGAAAAATAAGCCTCAAACAGCTGGAAACAGGCAGGGTTCGACCCCCGGCTGCTTACACAGGCGCTATCCTGTTCAAGACCTCCGATATGATCGGCAGGGTAATCATTGACAACGCCGTTGAGACAAAAACCGTCTTTGAGCTGAAAGCGGCGTCATGCCCGTATTTTTCAGATAGTATCGCAGTCATCGTCGCCGCCGGCATAGCCGATGAAAGCACCGCCACGCCTGTCACCAACGGATCGACATGCAGCGCCCACAATACCACATACATAAGCGCGGGTATGGCCGCAAGCCTGAAAAACGAGAAATAGAAGCAATCTTTGTCAAAAACCTCTTTCAGCTTTACGCCGCATAGGATCGAGCCGACAATAAGCAAAGGCAGAACTGTCACGCAGTCTCCGACCAAACCGATAGTGGTCGACAAAAACGCGGGCAGTTCAAATGGGGCGTATATATAGCCAAGACCCAGAATGACCGCCCATATGCAAGGATGCGTGGCAATTACTTTGAACGTCGCTTTCTTGTCCATCTTGGTGTAAAGAGACAATCCCAACGTCCACATGGCGACCCTCATAGGGATAAGCATTATCGAACCGTAAAGGACGCCCATCGGGCCATAGACGGCGCCGAGGACAGGCAGCCCCAGGAAAGCCGCGTTATTTGTAATAGTCGCATACTGGAGAACGACCCGCCGCTCGAGCGGGATTTTTATATATAGGATCTTATTCAGCACGAAGGCAAGGACTTGCAGCCCTGTCGCTATTATCAGGACTATCAGGCACTGCTTGAGCATTTCCGGCGTGATTCCCTTGTGGAACGCGCCGAATATATTGCACGGCAGAACGACATATATGACTATGTTTGTAAGGTCCGCCCTTGTCTTGGTTGAGAATATGCCGGCTTTTGTAATGCCGTATCCTACCGCTATTATAAGCAGAATTGTCAATTGCGTGTTTAGAATCTAAATCACCAGCCTCGAAAAAAACATATGGCGCAGAATGAATGACTTATAATACGGAATGCGAAGCGCGGGGTTCGTAGCGCAGATGTTGAAGCTGTGCTCATTTGCGCTCATTTCTCCTTCCAAGATACGCCTCGCGAATTCCTTGGTACAAAAACAGCGACCCCAGCGCGCATACTATGCCTTCACTGCCAGCTCTATCAAGAGCCTCGGAGACTGCGTCATCTATCGAGCCGGCGGCGGAAGCAGGCGCTCCATAACGCGAAAGCATGTCCGCGAGCGCTTGCGGATCCATTGCGCGCGGGTTTTCGGAGCGGACTGTGATGAATGATTGCGCCATAGGCGCGACATGGCCGAGCATCGAATCGACGTCTTTGTCGGCGCTGACGCCGATAATAAACACTATTTTCCGGTCGCCGAAGTGGCGCCGCAGGCTTTCCGCCGTGGCTTCCATGCCTTGAGGGTTGTGCGCCCCGTCTAGTATGAACACCGGATCGCGCCCAATCGCTTCGAACCTGCCCGGCCAATGCGCCTCAGCAAGCCCTGAGACGATATCATCGGCGCTTATCCTATACCCCTTGTCTTTGAGCAGTTCAAGCGCTGTTATTGCTACTGCTGCGTTTTTCGGCTGATATGTGCCGGCGAGAGGAAGAGATATCGCCCCATACGGCTCAAAAACGAATTTGGCGCCGTCAAGAGAAAAATCCTGGCGTTCTATACGCGTGAAATCAGCTTTGCGCAAGAAGGCGCCGCGCTCGCGGCAAACGCGCTCGAATACGGCTTCAGTTTCCGGATCGCCGCCGTATAAAACGACGTCGCCGCCGTCTTTGATTATGCCCGCTTTTGCCGCCGCTATATCTGTTATGGCGGGGCCGAGCTCGCTGACATGGTCATAACCGATCGCCGCTATGACAGCCGCATCCGGCGCGTCGATGACATTCGTCGAATCAAGCTCCCCGCCCATGCCGACTTCGAGGACGACGATATCGCATTTCATAAGCGTGAAAAACTTCATCGCCAGCGCTGTTATGAGCTCGAACTCCGTTGGGGAATCCTCCATCAAGTCTGCAAACGGGCGAATTTCATCAACCAATCGCTCTAAAATATCGTCGGAAATATTGACTCCGTTTACCTGCATACGCTCGTTGAAGCATAGCATGTACGGGGACGTGTACAGCCCCGTCGTATAGCCGGATTTCCGCAATACAGCCGCTATGCAGGCGGCTGTCGAACCTTTGCCGTTCGTTCCGGCGATGTGGACGAATTTAAGTGATTTCTCGGGGTTCCCCAGCGCCGCCAATAACTCGCGCGTACGTTCGAGCCCCGGTTTGCTGCCTTGCCATTTTACGCTGTGGATATACTCAAGGGTTGCCGCTATGCTCATTCGTTTTTTCCGTCTCCTAGCGAAAGATTTTTCACATACCATCAATAATGCGAATTCTTATATAGCCTTCATCTATATTTGTCTCTGCTATGAATTCCGGGACTGCGGGGACGAGTATCTCCCGCGCGCCCCGGATAACGTAAACATTGTTTGCGGGAAGCGTCAAAACCTCGGCGACGATCCCAAGTTCCCCGCCGTCGACGGCGTCTAGCGCGCGGAGCCCAACCAAATCGGCGATAAAGTGGCGCCCTTCCTCGAGGCGCACGTCCTCACGGGCGACAGACACAACCTTATTCTTCAGTCTGATCGAGCTATCAATATCGTCTATACCCTCAAGGGTCGCAATGACCAAGCCCTTGTGCACCCTTGCCGACAGGACTTTTATCGGAGCGCCGTCAATGTAAAATAACTCAAATCCGGTCAGAAAACCAGGGGTATCGGCCCACGGCTGGATTCTGACCTCGCCCCGCACCCCGTGAGTATTGACGATTATTCCTGTCTCAAGCAGCTTATCCGTCATATCGGAAAATCAGTCGACAATATCAACGCTGATGCGTTTTCCCTGCCTCTGTGCAACCGAACGCATGAGTATGCGGATTTCTTTGGCAATCCGCCCCTGGCGCCCTATCACCTTGCCCATGTCCGATGGATCCACATGCAGTTGATATATCGTTTCGGATTCCGTCTCGCGTTCGGTGACTGTCACTCCGTCCGGGTTGTCGACTAGGTTTTGCGCGATATAAACCAGTAGTTCTTTCATGTGAATAATGCACCTTTCCCGTCATTTGCGCCTTTTCCGCTAGATCGCGCCGGCTTTCTTCAGCAGGGCCCTGACCGTGTCGGTCGGCTGCGCCCCATTTTTCATCCAGTACTGCGCGCGCTCCGCGTCTACCTTGATCTCTGAAGGCGACGTAAGCGGGTTATATGTCCCGATTTCCTCTATGCATCTGCCATCGCGCGGGGACAGCGAGTCCGCAACGACGATCCTGTAGAAGGGATTCTTTTTCGCGCCCATCCTGCGTAGTCTGATTTTTACCATTTTACAATCCTCCGAATTATGTTTTAAGCAATGATTTTTTGCTATAGCCTATTGATTTAGCGCTGGCGCCCCATTTTGCAAACAATTCCCTACATCCCGAACATGCTTCTCTTGCCTTTTCCTCCGAACATAGCGGGCATCTTGCCCTTGGATATCTGTTTTGTCATCACTTGCATGGCCTCAAACTGTTTCAGCAGCCTGTTGATATCTACAACCGCCGTGCCGCTTCCGGCTGCGATGCGCTTTTTGCGGCTGCTGTTCAAGACAGACGGGTTGTCGCGCTCATGCGGCGTCATCGAAAGAATAATGGCCTCTGTTTTCACAAGCATTCCCTCGTCTACAGACGCCCCCGAAAGAGCTTTTGCGTCTACTCCGGGCAGCATGCCCACGATATCAGATATATTCCCCATTGACTTAAGCTGCGCCAACTGATCGTAATAATCGGTCAGCGTAAATCTGTTCTTCATCAGCTTTTCTGTCAATTCCTGCGCTTTTTTCTCGTCGAATGCCTGTTCTGCTTTTTCTATCAGCGTCAGCACGTCGCCCATGCCCAATATGCGCGAAGCCATGCGGTCGGGATGGAAAGGCTCTATCTGGTCGAGTTTTTCGCCAGTTCCTGCAAACTTGATAGGCTTGCCCGTAACAGCCTTTACCGATAGCGCCGCGCCGCCGCGGGCGTCGCCGTCCAGCTTTGTCAGCACAACGCCGTCTATGCCGATGGCGTCGTTGAATGCCGTCGCCGCATTGACCGCGTCCTGCCCCGTCATTGCGTCCATCACAAGCAGGATTTCAGTCGGATCCACGGCTGCCTTTATTCTTTTTAGCTCATCGATGAGCTCGTCGTCGATATGGAGACGTCCTGCCGTGTCCAGAAGCACCAAATCATTGCCGTGTTTATTCGCGTGCGAGACTGCCGCTTTCGCGATTTCGACGGGATTTGCCGTTCCCATCTCAAAAACCGGGACGTCCAATTGCTTCCCGACGGTCTGGAGCTGCAATATCGCGGCCGGGCGGTATATGTCGCACGCCACCAAAAGCGGCCGTTTGCTGTAATGTTTGCGCATATAGGCAGCCAGCTTTGCCCCGTTCGTCGTTTTTCCTGAGCCCTGAAGCCCTATCAGCATCACGATGGTAGGCGGTTTTGACGCTATCTTGATTTTTGCGTTTTCCCCTCCCATGAGCGCGCATAGTTCTTCGTTTACTATTTTGATGACCATCTGCGCCGGGGTCAGGCTCTCGAGCACATTTGCGCCAATCGATCGTTCGCTGACTGTCTTTACGAAGTCGCGCACGACCTTGAACCCGACGTCGGCCTCCAGCAGCGCTATGCGCACTTCGCGCATAGCTTCTTTGATGTCGGCTTCTTTCAGGCGCCCCTTGCCGCGCAGTTTATTGAACGCAGCATTTAATTTTTCGGACAGGCTTTCAAACGCCATTTTTATTAAGTTCCTCCAGAGCGAGGACGAGTTCCCCGGCCAATTCGGCTGCCTCGCTATTCCTGTCGGACAGCAGAAGCAGTTCGCGCGCCATTGATTCGGCTCGCTCTAATTCCTTGTATGTTTCGCGCCATCTCTTGACCACGCCTGTTTTCTGTTCCATCTCTACGAGCGTTTTTTCCGCGCGCGCTATGATATCGTACACGCCCTGGCGTGTGACGCCGTTGTTAGCGGCTATTTCGGACAAAGTCAGGTCTTCATTGTAGTAGAGGTCGAAATACTCTCGCTGTTTTTCAGTGAGCAGGTCGCCGAAAAAGTCGAACAGCATTGTCCTCTGTAATGTCCCGTCGTCCATTCTCCGCCTCCGCTCGTCAAGCAAAACTACTTGACAGTGATGTATACTACCGCATTTCCGCCCACTTGTCAAGCGGCGCGTTGAAAATTATTTGCGACCCGAAAATATACTAAATATTGTCATTATTTCTTAAGAATTTTATGAGCATTGCCGTAAGAATTGTTGTATATCCTTTCAATCACCGGATCGGAGGATGTGATATAATGTTGTGAAAAAATGACGAAAAACGGAGGTCAGACGCCATGACAGACATTTTGATTTGCGACGATGACAAGGAAATCGCGGCGGCGATAGCTATCTATCTCGAAAACGAGGGTTATGCACCGTATATGGCGTCAAACGGCAAACAGGCGCTGACAGCCCTGGAAGAGCATGACATACGGCTTATAATAATGGACGTCATGATGCCTGAACTCGACGGCATACGCGCGACGATGGAAATACGAAAAAGCCGCAACATCCCGATAATCATGCTCTCCGCCAAAAGCGAAGACACAGACAAGATATTGGGGCTGTCCATCGGCGCGGACGACTACATGACGAAACCGTTCAACCCTCTAGAGCTTATCGCGCGTGTAAAGAGCCAATTGCGGCGGTTCACCGTGCTGGGCAGCCTACCGCCTCCGGAAGCCGGAATATATTCAGTCGGCGGGCTGACAATCGACGACAACCTTAAAATCGCAACGGTTGACGGCGATGAAATCAGGCTCACCCCGATCGAATACAAGATAGCCCTTCTGATGATCCGCTCGCCGGGCAGGGTTTTTTCAATCGACGATATATACGAGCGCGTATGGGGCGAAGACGCTTTCTGCGTTGACAACACGGTCGCCGTGCATATACGGCGCATAAGGGAAAAAATAGAAATCGACCCGAAAAATCCAAAATATATTAAGGTGGTATGGGGAATTGGCTACAAAATTGACAAATTGGACGGCGCGGACAGCCGTTAAAATAATGAGCTTTTTATTGATACTCGCCCTTGTTTTCATAATAATGCACAGCATGCTCAGCTTTGGGATCGAGTCCGCCAAAACAGGCGTTTCCGCAAATGTGATTTTCGCCGACATATCGACAAACCAATATTTTTACGAACTTAACATGGGGACGGCATATTATAACGCATCACGCTACTTGTACTATAGAAGCGAAGAATCGATTCTGGCGGGGGAGCATATTGAATGGTACGAGGATGCTGTTACCGTCGAACTCAGGGCGCCGGGCTTGAATATCAGTTATTTGAACACAGATAAAATAACCGGAAAAAACCCGGGCTGGCGCGCGGCAGAGGAAAGAAACGTTATCGAATGGCAGCTTAGTGAATTCCGGGCATGCGAGGAATACTTGATCTCTACCGAAGGCTTTTTATATTACATGAGCACGGGCAGCGGACAAAACGAAGCGGAAGAAAATCAAGAACCGGACCGAGCGTTTGAGAATTACGTGTTTAGCAATGTTGCCGTCGCCGAAGAAGAGCAAGCCAAAGATTTCTTCAGGTTACAGCCTGTATACATTATCGCTGACGCGGGTTCACAACCAGTGGCTTCAATCGTATCCGACTCCGGCTCTATACGTATTATGAGCTTCTACGACATGGGGTCGTATGACGACAATACAGTTGTTTACGTTGCATTCTCTTCGGACGCCGTGGATGCGAAGAATTCTGTATACTCGCATACGCAGTACGTATACAGGCATAATATAACCCTTATCGCAGTTTCAACCTTGCTTATAATTATTCTTGTTGTCGTCCTGCTGCTTGGCGCCGGGCGCACGCATGACGGCGATGGAAGCAGAGTAAAACTACTTTGGATCGACAAACCGTTTCTGGATATCAGCCTTGCATTTGTAGCAGGTTGGACAGCATTGGCCGTTTATTTATTCTATTTGCTGTTCAATGCTATGTGGTATAACAATAACACAACCAGTATGAACAGCGCATTCGCCGCGTTTTCTGTTATTGCTGTTTCTCCCTTTTTGCTATGGCTCATAAGTTTTGCGAAAAGGGTGAAATCCGGCCGGTTCTGGAGGCACACGCTTATCTATTTCATCCCCAGCAGATTTGTCCGCTTCCTCAAATCTCTTTGGGTCGGCTTCCCGCTCACCGCAAAGGTATTTCTTATCGCGTTTGCATCATTCTGTATTATGCTTTTTGTCGGAATGATGGGCGCCGCATCGGCAAGCATCAGCGTGGCGCCTCTATTGATAGCGCTTCCCGTCTGCACCGTTGTGGTCGCGTATTTCCTGTTGCGTTACGCCCGGCGTTTACAAGCGCTCGTCTCGGGAGCGCAAAGAGCAAGTTCCGGCAATTACGATACGGAAATAAGCGCAGGCGGCGGCGAACTCGGCAGCATCGCAAGTTCGATAGCGAGCATTTCTGCTGGCATCAACAATGCGGTCGAATCGCGAATGAAAAGCGAAAGGCTGAAAACCGAGCTTATCACTAATGTTTCCCATGATATAAGGACGCCTTTGACGTCGGTGATCACATATGCCGATTTGTTGAAGCACGAGGGCTTGGACAATGCGAAAGCTCCGGAGTATCTTGATATACTGATACAGAAGTCGCAGAGGCTAAAGGTTTTGACCGACGAGCTTTTTGAAGCGGCAAAAGCGGCAACCGGCAACATCGACGTAAAAATCGAGGATCTCGACATTGTTTCGCTAATAAATCAAGTCCTGGGAGAGCTTGACGGCTCGATAAAAGCATCCGGCCTCGAAATGCGCGTCAACCTTCCGGACAGGTTGCTTGTCAGGGCGGACGGAAAGCTTATGTGGCGCGTCATGGAAAACCTTCTGTCAAATGTGTTCAAGTATTCATTGCCTTCTTCAAGGGTTTACCTTAGCGCAGGATCCTATGACGACGCTCGCGCCTACATCGATCTGAAGAATATTTCCGCAACTGAACTGAATATCGATCCGGTCGATCTGACTGAACGTTTCAAACGCGGCGACGCTTCCCGCGCCGACGGCGGCAGCGGACTTGGGTTATCGATCGTACAGAGTTTTATGGCTGCCCAAGGGGGCAATCTCGAAATTGCGATTGACGGTGATCTTTTCAAAGCTTCAGTGCATCTACACACGAAATCCCAGATATAGGGTGGGGTACGACCCCCGACGCCCCGGGCAGTACAAAAGCGTCGCTCGATTTTCAAATAGTTTGCGCATGTTACGGGGCTGCAACGCTATTCTCAGCGCTGCAGCCCCGTCTAGTGCGATAAGGTTATTCTGCTTGCGGTTTGTCAGCCACTTGGCGTCCGTTTATCTGTTCCACCTTCGCTTCTCGTGTTTTCCGCGCTTTTTCATTCTGGCCTGCATCGCAAATCCTACGCAAACCAGAGAAAGCCCGGTGAAGAAGAACAAGCGCAACGGCAATTCTGTATAGCCGGTCAGCGGCAGTTCGCTGAGTGGCGGGGAGAATTCCTCATATATCCACTCTTGCAATGGCTCGTCCCAATGCCACATTCCTAACGGGACACCATTTATATCCTGTTCCAGATATGTGAACTCATCGACATAAACAATACTGGCAGTTTCATCAAATGCTACAGGCGGGACTTCGCGATCGCGGCCGCCGGGTGGCCTATAGGGAGGATCCGTCTGTTGCCCTCCGCCCCCATTGTCCGGGGGATCATCATCGTCCGGGGGATCATCGTCGTCCAATTGGCCGCCGCCGCCGGGAGGATTCCTGTCATCGGGAGGCGGTGGCGGAGGGGGTGGATCGTCATCGCCACCACCGTAACCAGTTGCCGGCAGGTAAAGCACAATTACGACATTTCTATCGTGGTCAATATGTATGACAGGATAGTAACTTCCGCCCCGGTTCTGTACCGCGCCGTTTCCATATCCCGACGGACGGTAGCGATTTATCCAACCGCTTCCAAGATCCCCGGCGACGTCGGTTTCCAGCAATTGGTAGCCTTCGACAAACTCTGTTCCCCCATCCTCAGTATTAATCAGGGTACCCGGTGATACGCTGTCCCTATAGTATTCGACCCTATACGGATGGAACAAAGCAGGGTTACGCACATATAGGACAATGACGACATTGTTTTCGACGTCTACCGTTATAACAGGGAAGTATTCTCCCTCTTGTGGCTGTACTTCACCGTTAAAATAGCCCGCCGGTCTTCTGAGGTTTCTCCACTGGGCACCCCAGTCATTTGTAACGTCGGCTGCGGTCAACGAACTACCTGTTGCGTCGAACGTTGTTATACCGGGTATTGTGTCAATCAGGTTGTCGTCTGTCACGCTGTCTCTATAGTATCTTATTATATATGAATACGATGGCTTCTGATATACGTTGGTGTATGTTATCGTTTTTGTCGTGCTGCCCGGCAGCGTTCCTGATATTGTCCTTTCCGACACAGTAAAATATTCCGCCGTATAGTTTGCTTCCACGATAATGTAGGTAGCATTGTCCGGGATGTTTGTAAAAGTTACACTTTCGTTGTGTCCCAAACTGGTGATAGTTCCGTTTTCAAACGCCACGCCGTTTATCTTAATAAGCGCCAAATCGGTCGGGGTTGCGCAATCGAATGTTATCGTAAAGTCAAACAACATTGGAGAGGGCGCGCCAACGCCAGCCACGACTTTGCTCAGAATCAGCGTACCGACGGGCGGCGGCGGCGTTGGGTCTGTATACACGTTGGTGTATACCACCTCTTTATTTACGCTGGCTTGCATAGTTCCGGATACTTCTCTCACTGTTACGAGAAATCCGTCTGCCGAATAATCATCTTCTGTAATAGTATAGGTCGCACCGTCCGGGATATCAGGAATAGTTACGCTACCGCCATCTGCCAGCGCAACTGTATTATTGTAAAAAACAGTCACGCCATCTTCTAATAAAACTACAACAGTAAAATCAAACGTCATCATTGCCGGCGCTCCGGTGCCTGATACAATTTTACTTATCGTCAGATCACTAACAAGCGGCGGCGGCGGTGTGGTGTCTTGATAATGATTATTATACACAACAATTTTGTCAATGTTCCCTTCGATATTTCCATCTACCGTTCTTTCTGATACGCTAAAGTCAAAATCTGAATAGTCCTCTTCTTCAATCACATAGTATACACCTGCCGGGATGTTAGTAAATACAGCGCTATCGCCATCTTCCAGAACCACTGTATCTCCAATAAATGGAGCGCCATCAAGCAGAATACCGCTTAAGTCACCGCCATCTGTTCTGGAAAAAGTTACAGTAAACACAAACGGCATGTCAGGCGCACCGGGATCGCCAGTCACAATCTTGCTTAACGTCAGCGAACCGGTGGGGGGCGGTGTATATTCATTGAAAAACTCAACGTGTTTCGTAATACCGCTTTCAATATTTCCATCTACTGTTCTTACTTGCGCCTCAAAACCATCTGCTGAATAATCCCATTCTTCGATGGTATAGTATACCCCTGCAGGTATGTCAGTATAAAGAACCGTTTCACCATGTTTGAGCGACGGAGTATCTGTGCTAATGGGATTCACGCCGTCCCAAAACGTCACAGTAAACTCAAATGGTATATCAGGGGCGCCGGGGTCACCAATCACGGTCTTTTTTATTTTGAGCGAACCGGGCGGAGGCACATTGCGCGTGTTCGTAAAAACAACAGGATAGACGCCGGTTATACCCCCAACACCTCCAACGATGCCGTATTGCCCATCTATTTCATCAACTACAAAAGTTATTGTAAAAGGACCGTCTATTGTATATAAACCCGGATCCGACGCCCAGTTATCGTTCGGAATTTCAGAAATTACAATAGTAAAATTACCATAGTCGCCCGGTTCCAAATAAAACGGCTGATTAAAAGTAATATTGCCGTATGCATCGCACGAACCATCTACAACCTGAGTATGCGGCCACCGCCCGCCGGTGCATTCCGCCTTAAACCTGAAATCATTGTAAACAACGGCAATATCCGCTCCGATCACTGTTTTGTGCGCTTCCAGCCAGAATTCATGCGGATACATAATGATTCCGCTTTTATTATCAAAGCAAACCCTGGTGACTTGACCCGAAATCAGGTTAAAATATGCTATAGCACTGTCTCCATCGATACTTACGCCATACTCGTGGCCGGCAGAGCAGCCGGATTCCTCTCCGGGACAATATATAGGTGTAGAAAGAAAATCGTTTGCAACATCCCAGTCTTCGCAGACGTGATATTCTGTGACATAATCCGGATCGCCTTCCATTACGCTATAATACCCCGGATCCAGCTCGTCGATTCTAAGGGTCGTTCCGGAGGGTATTACAAACCAGCCCGATGATAGATCGGATCGATTGTAGTAACTACCGGAATTGTAGGTATTATATGGTTGCCAAATACCGCCATCCGGTTTTATCCACATGGTTGTTGCAGTCAGATCCACTGTGGGATTGTCTGACATAGATTCAACGCCAAAATAAAACGTTCCGGCTTCGCCATGCTTTCTGATATCCAGCGTCGCTGGACCTCCGGGTGCCCCATCAACCGCAATCGCGGCGAAAGCTCCGCTGCCGATCGGGAGCAGCATTGCAGCCGCCAAAAATACTACCAGCAGACGATTTCTTATGTTTCGCCTCATCTTTATTTTCATATGGGTTCTCCTTTTCCTATTATCCCGGCTCCCCGTATTTTCTGTCTGTTATTATCTCTCCTTGTATTGGCTTCTTTGTGTTCATTTTACTATATTTTTCTAGTTCTTGCAAATAAAAAGCGTATTGTTTCTACTATCGTGATGTGGTGCTATAAAAAGGGTAAAACATGAAACTCTTCTACACAATGTCATCATAATAGGCGTACAATACACTTAATCCCCTGCCAAAGCTGAATACTCCGTATTCCTCATTATAGCACGGTTGTGTTACATTTATGTCACAATTATCATGCAGAAAATACTTTATGGAGCACACGCCAAGCGGGCTGCTGCCGCGGCGTCTTTGGCTAATATAGCAACAAACTCCTGAACCCGCTGCAGTGCAGCGGGTTCTTGTACGAAATAACAATTTGCACGGAGCAATAAGGCCCGGATGCTATGCCTGCCTAACCATAACAATGCGCGCGGAGCAATAAGACCCGGATGCAATCCCTATCTTATCTCACCCTTAAGACGTCGTATCCCATTTCCAGCAGAAGAGCAATAATGGAATCATCGCCAAAGTAATGCCCTGCGCCGACTACGACGAAATAGCCGCCGTCGTTTGTTTCGGAATCAAGCAACCTCGCGATTCCTTCAGCCATGCCTAAGTTTCTATGCGCCCACATTGCGGTGTCATATTCAATATCGAGCGGATCTTCGCTGCCTGTCGCTCTGCCCGCAGCCATTATAGCGCCAAAAGTCTCATCGTCGCCGGCTCTAATGGCATCCAGCAGCATCGCCATTGCCTCCTGAAGCTCCGCGTTGTCTACGTCTTCATTCTCTGCCGGCTCGCCGCCTTCTCCTCCGAAGACGGACATCAGTATCGAAAGAAGCTGCCGTTCCTGGAGCTCGCGGGAGAATGACGCCAGCATCTCTATCTGGGATACTGCGCTTTCGAGCTCGATGATATTCTTGTTCATGCTATAGGCTTTTGTAAGCAGCAGCATATCCACGCCTATTGCCGCGCTTTCTTCCACGTCGCCGGTCGACATCAGCAGCGTCGTCAGCCCCAACGTGGCAGCCCAAGGTTTGACATAGTACATATCTTCAGGAAGCTCAAGCGCTTCAACCAATATCCTGTAGAGTTCAAACGTATCTTCCGAGAGATAATCGGCAATAGTCTCGCCATTCTCAATATCCACCAACTGCATTGCGATTACATATGCCATGTCGTCTGCGCTCAGGCCTGCAATATCAACTTCCACGACAAGGTTTGCCGAACGGTCGAACGCTGACATTATCGCTCCGCTGAACGGGTAGATGGCATTGTCGCCCAAATGGATTGACCCCAGGAGGTAGACTGTGTTATTGGCGCCCCGGACTTCCCAGAAAAAGCCTACGCTGCCTTCGCCTGCCTGCCTGACCGCATATTCGTACATGCGTACCGACATAACGATCATTTCTTCCACTGTGCAAACCGCATCAAGCTGGTATCCGCCCGCAGCCCTGCCCTGGATTAGCCCCTCCGATGCAAAATACCCGGCTGCTTCATCGGCTGTGGCATCCTCGCCGGACAGCAATCCGTAAAGCGCGACAAAGAGCTGTCCGCGCGTTACAAGCTCTCCAAGCGGTAAATCCAATACTGCCGAAGAATCAAGCTCATCCGCCAGGCTCGCGTAGACAGGAGCAAACTTCTCTGTCATGAGATTGCCCCTGAAGTTGGAATACGTGCCTTCATTGCCGAACCCGTATACGGCGGAGGCCATATAGACGTCGAACTCCGCCCATGGACTGTAGATATCCGTTATCTCAGCGCCTTCGGGCGGCTCCGACGCAAATACTGTCACCGGCGCCGCTATAAGCGCGAACGCCAGCACGAGTCCTAATAACTTAATTATCCATGTCTTTTTCATATAGCAACTTCCTCTCGCTTATTTTTTTGGAGATGTTCGACGCTCATTATATAGAAAGGTTTAATGATTGTCAAATCAAGATTTTTCGCGTTTTTTTGTGGCTTTCTCTTAGTGAATACTGATTTGTGGTTGACAAATTATTAAGCGTATTGTAATATAATGCTAATACTTTCTTAACATATTTGCAACCGCCTCCCTATTACGCTAAGATATAATCCTGAAATCACATCGGGGAACGGGAACAAAAAACGATTCATTGCGTCAGAACATGTATCATACTGCATATCATGCTTTTCATGTTATTTTGAGGAGGATCCAAAAATGAAAAAAGCGATAGTTATCCTGCTTTCAGCGCTCTTGGCAATGACGTTTCTTGCGTCTTGCGGCGCGTATTATGACGGCGCTACCAATTCTTCGCCGCAGATGATGTATTCCACTTCTGCGGGCGGCAGTAGCGGTAATTGGGACATGAGCGACGACGCTTATTGGGACGAGGTGGAATACGCGGCGGCCCCGGAAGCGCCTATGGATGCATATGCAAGCGTCGTGTCGGGTTTCACGCCGGTAGTGTCAACTGTATCGACCGAAGGGCTGGCTGAAAAAATCATATACACGGTTTCGGCGGGAATCGAGACGATCGATTTTGACAAGACGATTGAAGACGTGTATAGTTTGCTGGCTTTCAATAGCGCTTTCGTTGAAAACTCTTACATCGGCGGCATAAACTATGCGCAAAGCTATCATGGATGGCAGACGTACCGTAATGCGAATTTCACCATACGAGTCCCTGTGAATAACCTTGACGCATTTCGGGCAAGCCTCGCGACTCTGGGCAATGTCACATTCTTTGAGAGACACGGGGATAATATTACCGTGCGTTTCACTGACACTCAAGCCCGCTTAGATACGCTTAATATTCAGGAGGAGCGGCTGCTCGACATGCTCAGAAGAGCCGATGAAGTGACTGATATGATCGCTCTCGAAGAGCGGCTCTCCGATGTGCGCTACCAAATCGAATCAATAACGGCAATCCTGCGCAACTGGCAAAATCAGGTTGATTACAGTACGGTAACCCTCAGTATAAACGAAGTCCAGACGCTCACAGAGATATCATCCGTTGAGCAACTCACGTATGTTGAGCAGATAAGCAGTGGATTCCAGGCAAGCCTCAGAGCCGTTGGCGAATTTTTCAAAAATCTCTTCAAATGGATCGCTATAAATCTGCCGGTGCTTGTCATACTGGCTGTGATAATCGTAGTTATCATACTTATTATCAAAGGAAGCATCAAGAGGAGCAGAAAAAAAGAGGTTCTGCGCCGCGAGCAGGCAAATCGCGAAATGACAGAGCGCGACGCCGCATACCATGAAATGCTGAATCGCAATGCTGCATACAACAATGCTGCAAACTATGGAGCGCCAAACAATGCGGCCCCTGTGCCGGCAGCCCCTGTTCCGGCGGCTCCTGTGCCGGCAGCCCCTGTTCCGCCAGCCCCTGTTCCGGCAGCTCCTGCATCGGCGGCCCCTGTGCCGGCAAGCCCGGAAACTGCGGTTCCTGAAGCAAGACATGAAGAAGATCCGGGCGATTATCAAGGATAACAAAACCGGGCGTACATACAGCGCAGGGGCAGCAAGCAAAGGCTGCCCCTGCTTTTATCGCCGCTTTTTTGTTGACTGATCGTCCGGGTTGATATATTATACAACAAAACTTGTATTTGGAGACTGTCGAGTATGGATGCCAACAATGAAGAAATAAGCATAGACGTTCTGCCGAAAGAAAGCGAGCGCGCGTTCAAGGAACTAAGCGAAGGCAATATGGTCATAGCAAGATCGAAAAACGACTTTATATATATCGTTGCGTTCGACGATCAGTTTCATGTATTCATGCATACTCCGGGCCAGGAGAGCGGCGCTCAAAAGCAATACCCTGTGGGCGAAGAAGCTTTCGCCGTCGTCCGGAGCGTGATCGATTTGGCTGACGTCGTATATATGGCATCGTTTGACCAAAGCCTCAATCTGTACGGCGTCATGTGCACGGCCGAGGAAGGCATTCTGGAAATGTTCCCCGGCGACGACAGGGACAGCGACGGCATGGTCGATTTCAGTCCGCCCGGGAATGAACCTGTGCAGTGAGCTGGTTTTGCAGCCGCTAAGAACAGTCGGGAGCCGAACACCTGCCAACTCCCGACTGCTTTACTATATCATTTTCACGACAGTTCTTTGAGCCGCCGGTAGTATAACGGAAAAACAAGTGCGAGGCCTACTATCGCCAGAACAAGTGGCAGAGCTCCGGTCATAAACATTATCGGATAACTTGTCCCAGCATACACAAATCCTCCCAGATACGGCCCAAGGAAAAGGCCTATATCGACCCCGATATATATCGTATTGCTAGCAACGCCACGGCGCTGCTTTGTTTCCATTTGTATACACATTGCCTGCAGCGCCGGCTGGGACGAGCCGAAACCGATAGCTGCCAAGACTGCCCCGAGCAAAACGACCCATAACACAGCGCTGGAGCCGATAACAAACATGGCGACCGCAAAAACCACAAGAGCGGGGAAGATTATCTTTTTTATCCCGAGCTTATCAGTCAGGAACCCGCTGATCGGTCTCGAAACCGCAAGCATGACCGCGAACACAAGATAGAACAGGCTGATATTCGTGATGCCTTGTTCCTTTCCAAATTCAAAGATGTATGTATTGATGATCGCGTATGGGATCATCAGCATTAGTATGACCATTGCCGGAGGAAATGTGTGTTTCGAAAAAATACTTTTGTACCATACGCCCGCTTTCGCGATATCCTCTTTTGTTTTCGGGTCCGGGGCAAGGATGATGGCGGGAATCGTCGCAAAAGCGAAACAGAGCGAGCCGAATAGGAACATAGCTGTGAAGCCTGCCCTATCGCCCCAAAGATTTGTGCCGATTCGCAGTATCATCTCTCCAATCGATGGCGCTACGGCGTTGGCAATAGCGCTTCCGACGCCATAAATCCCCAGACCGGACGCCAGCTTCGCTTTTGGCAGATGGTCGCCGGCTAGCGTAATATTGAGCGAACCGATAAAGCTGTATTGGACTCCGCTAAGAAACCTGAAGAGAATGAACATGGAGACGCTGTGGAACAGCGCGTATCCGAGATTTGCCGCTGCGCCGACGATGAAAACAAAAATCAGCAGTTTCCGTTTGTCATACTTGGTAATCGCCGGCCCCGAAAACGGGCGCATCATCAAAGAAACAGCGAAGAACATGCCTGCCAGCAGGCCTGTCAGCTGCACGCTCGTGCCCAGATACTTTGTATATGTCGCAACAAGCGGGTTTACCGAGGAATGCCCCATGTTCTGCATAAAGTTGGATATTATTACGCATATGAAATTCCGGTTCAGTATTTTTACCGGCTCTGCCGATATGTTTTTCCGCTCCAATATACCTTCCCCCGGCGAACTAAATGCTCCGGCTCGCGCATTTGGCCCGCGAATTTGGTCTGCGTAGTTTAGTTCGCGCAATTGTCCTATGCGCCGTCGTCGATAGAGCGCAGAGCGTCTGCGAGACGCGCGAACCCCTCTTCGCTGTCGCAAATGCTTGTCATAGCGACGGCATATCCTGGACGCGCCATCTCAAGTTCGATCTTGTGCTTTGTTCGCAGAATATCAGCCAGCATAAAGCCATCCAGAGCGGTTTTTTGCGTCAAGATAACAATTTTCCCCGGGTCAAGCGCATAGAAGCTACGATATGTTTCATCGCTGCCATAACCTAGTACTGACAGTTTTTTTAGCGCTCTGACGCTTTCGTCGAACCGGGCAAGGTTTCGCTCGTATTCGCTGAAAAGCCTGTCTTTGCCGGATAGGATCATGCGCAGACAGCGGTCGATAGACGCCAAAAGCACATAGGACGGGCTGCTTGTCTGCAGGATAGACAGCAGTCGCGCTGTTTCCGCAGCATTGGCCCTCTCGCCGCAGATATGCAGCAGCGAGCATTGCGTCAGCGCCGGCAGGGTTTTGTGCAGGCTCATAACGACAATATCGGCCCCGGCGCGAACAGCGCTGTCCGGGAATTTCCGCGAAAATCCCAGATGCGCCCCGTGCGCGCTGTCCACCAGCAGCGGGACGTCGTATTTATGAGCTATGCCTGCTATAGCAGCGATATCGCTGATGACGCCTTCATAAGTCGGGGACGTGATTACAACAAGACCGATCCCCCGCTCTTTTTCCAGCGCGGCTCCGACGGCGCCGGGATCGATGCTGCGGGCAATGCCGTCTCCGTCGCCCGTTTCAGGCTCGATGCATATGGTTTCCAGTCCGAATATGTCCGCAGCGTTTTCCGCGGATCTGTGGCAGTTGGCCGTTATTAGCAGCTTGTCGCCGCGTTTTGCATGGGCGCCGATCGCCGCGAGCATCCCGACAGTGGATCCGTTTATGAGAAGAAACGCCTTTTCGCTCCCATACAATTGCGCCGCAATATCAGCGGTTTCAAGCAGGACGCCTCTAGGGTCGTGCAAATCGTCGAATCCGTGTATTTCGGTAATATCAATATCATACGGCAACCCGGGCGGCAGCAATTCCGTATTCCGCTTGTGCCCCGGCATATGCATGGGATAAGCGCCATGCGCCGCATTGTCTTTCAGTTTATCGTAAAGAATCTCATCCCACCTCGTCCCGATTGCTACCATATCACAGGAAAACCCCATACGCAATAGCTACGGCAATGAAATACACCTGTCACTTTGCACCGCGAAAGAAAACGACAACTTGATGTTGTTTGGGACGCAGCAATCGCAGAAATCTCACGATCGCGACACAGACACCCGATGGTGATATCGACGCATAGAGAATCTGAGGTGAGACGCGATACCAAAAAATGCTGATGCTTAACTACACTACAATTGATTCGCGTTTTATAAAAGCATCAACCGTCATACGGTCAACTTTCAATATCTTAGCAATCTGTGTTTTCGAAACAGCGTGGGTAAGCAAGTCGCGAATGAAATCCTCTTTGCCGGACAGCTTCACTTTAGACGATTTGCTCCCCACAGGTCTTCCTAATACAACACCCTCGGCACGTTTGCGAGCGAGGGCTTCTTTAGTTCTCTGGCTGATGAGATTGCGCTCGATTTCAGCAGACAGTCCGAACGCAAATGCAAGCACTTTGCTCTGTATATCATCGCCCAAGCGGTAGTTGTCCTTTATCGTCCACACACGACAGTTTTTGCTCATGCAGATATTCAAAATATCCATAATCATAAATAGCGTTCTACCAAGCCTTGAAAGTTCGGCACATATTATCAAGTCGCCGTCTTTAACCTTGCTAAGTAGGTCGCCGAGTTTGCGTTTATCATAATTCTTGGTGCCGCTGATAGTTTCCTCGATCCATCCGTCGATTTTGATGCTGGTACTCTCGGCGAAACTATTGATTTCGTACCGCTGATTCTCGACTGTTTGCTTATCGCTGCTGACTCTTATGTAACCATATATCATTTCATAACCCCTCCTGTGTATTTTGATTTTAATGCACAGGAGAAACGAGCGTTTATGTTAAGCAGAATAGCGTGACAATTCCATATACCACCTCAGACAGTTGGGTTATTCTATCGCCGATTGAGTTGAGCATCAAGCGCAAGATAGAGGCTGTCGGTACTCCGTTGAAGGATTGGAATGTGAAAATCAATCGTGGCATCCTCACTGGTTGTAACGACGCATTTATTATATCAGGCGAAAAACGTGACGAATTATTGCGAAGTTGTAAAACAGACCGCGAACGCAAAATTACTGCTGAGATAATACGACCGATTTTAAGAGGCAGGGATATAAAACGGTATGGGTATGAATTTGCAAATCAATATATTATAGCTCTGTTTCCTTCGCAAAAATATGACATTGAAGACTATCCCTCAGTTAAGGAATACTTATTGTCCGCCGAATGGTCAGATGAAGTACCGAGAGGGCATGGCAAAGAAAAATTAGAGCAAACAGGGACAGAGCATATCATCGACGGTATCAAGTTCAAGGCAAGGAAATCTACGGGCAACAAGTGGTTTGAAACCCAAGACCAAATAGGTTATTGGGACGTATAATTTCCGCACTCTTAGGGTCAGCAGCGATTAAACGAGCGCGGGTAGCACCATCTATTATGAAAGCCTCATTGCACCCTGTCTTAATTCCGTAGTTAATCCGAATATTCCAATCCCTCAAAGGAGTACCAACAGCTTCTATCTTTTGCTTGATGCTCTGCTCAATAGGCGATAATATCGTCC
>Ga0082212_10000916_pt1 | contig 43447 bp, 33 predicted proteins | sample TergutNt197P3_FD_71548 | JGI IMG/M metagenome (GOLD analysis project Ga0082212, IMG submission 71548) | Neocapritermes taracua P3 segment gut microbial communities from Petit-Saut dam, French Guiana - Nt197 P3 | ecosystem: Host-associated > Arthropoda: Insects > Digestive system > Gut ...
CATACGCATTTGTGAATTCCATTATGCTTTGATCAATTGAAGCTATATCAGCATTCTTACGAATACGCTCCATATCGTTTTCTTTTGATGAAATTCCAATATTATCTCTTATGGTTTTTGAAAAAAGGAACGGCTCTTGCAGTACAAGCCCAATTCCGCGTCTCAGGTGATAACGATTGATATTGCGGATATCTACGCCGCCAACTGTTATTCTGCCATGATCAGCGGGAAGCTCATATAATCTGTTTAATAAATAAGTTATAGTGGACTTGCCGGAGCCCGTGGCGCCTAATATGCCAAAAGTAGTGCCTTTGGGGATTTCAAAGCAAAGATCCTTAAGAATCTCGGCTTCACCATATTCAAAACTCACATGTTCAAAGCGAATATCTCCGTTAAGATCCGGCGTGAGCTCTTCTGATTCCGTCCTCTCTGAAGGCGCGTCAAGTATATCTTTCAGGCGATTAATCGAGACGCCAGCTTTGCTTAACTCAGACAAAGTGCGCCCCAAAGAGCGCACCGGCCATGATATCCCATATGTATAACTGATAAAGGCTAAAAGCTCTCCAAGCGACAGTTGGCCATTCGCCGCAAGCCACGCTCCAACGCTTACTACAGCCAGTATTTGGGCAGCTGTGGCAAAATCGCCCATACCCCAGTAAATACCAAGCGTATAGCCAAGATCAAGCCATTTACTTGTATAGAAGTTGAGTTTTTTATCAAATATTTCTTTCTCAATAATTCGCAGAAAAGAATTTTTAAACTGAATTACATTTGTCCTGAAAACATCAACCGCATCATCAGAATCAGCGTCTATATAATCTTCCAATTTAACAACTACAAAATCATCTTGAAAAATATAATAGGCTTTTCCATCAACAGATACTTCTGATTTTAAATTTTTTGGATCATATGACTTTTTTATTTCGTTTTTCCAAAAATCATTAATAAAATGCTTATAACTTGTATCCAACCTGTGCGCTAAATCAAATCCGTTTCCAATAAGTACTATTCTATTCATAATGATTAACTTTAATAATTCCTATTTGTTAAATTAGGCCTAAAAATAGTATTTTATATTTACTTTTCACTTAAAACAGTGAGAAAAATCACATAAATTAACATTATCTGTATAGAATAATATAGTAATCCTAATATGGATTTTTTTCCAATTTAACCTTCTGATTGAAAAATAAGGGAATAAAAGATAAGAAATATTAACGACGATTATCTAACAAAAACACTCTTTTAACCTACTCATAGCCAATTCAAGCGTACTGCGCGAACAAGCAATATTTAAACGGGCAAAACCGCTGCCGCCCGGTCCGAAACTTGGTCCATCATTCAATCCCAACTTGGCTTTCTTAACCAATAAATTCTTAATTTCGTCATCATTTAAGCCTAACGAACGGAAATCAATCCAAATCAAAAAAGATGCTTGCGGCAACATTACCTTTAGTTGCGGTATATTCAATTTGATAAAATGAGCAACATAATCAATATTTCCTTGCAAATAATCCAGCAATTGCAAAAGCCATTCTTCCCCATACGAATAAGCGGCTTGCGTTGCCGTATAAGCAAAGATGTTACCGGCTCTGCAATCCATTCTATCAATGAACCGGTCAAAAACAGCCTTTATTTTCTTGTTTGGAACAATATAAAAAGAACTTCCCAAGCCGGGCATATTAAACGTTTTACTTGGCGCCATCAATGTAATGCTGTTATCACGTGCAACATCAGACACAGAAGCAAAAGGAATATGTTTGTAACCTGCAAGTGCCAAGTCGGCATGAATTTCGTCGGAAATAACTAAAACCTTATGCTTATGACAAATATCAGCTAATATTTCCAGTTCGTTTTTTGTCCAGATTCTTCCGCCGGGATTGTGAGGGCTGCAAAGAATATACATTTTTACTTCATTATCAATAATTTGCTTTTCAAAAAGCTCAAAATCTATTGCATATTTATCGTTTTTTAGCACTAATTCATTACAAATCAATTTACGATTATTACATTCCACATAATGCATAAACGGAGGATAAACCGGCGTTTGTATAATAATAGCATCACCTTCTTTCGTAAACGAATTGATTGAGTAAGCAATAGCAGGCACAACGCCGCCAATAAATTCAATCCACGTTTTTTTTACTGTCCACTGATGCCTTTTATAAAGCCAGTCAATAATCGGTTCAACATAATCTGCCGGCAATATGGTATATCCCATTACTTCATGTCGGCATCTTTCTTTAATTGTGTTCATAATAAAATCAGGAGTACGAAAATCCATGTCCGCTACCCAAAGAGGTAACAAATCATCTGTTCCAAAACGAGCAATAGCCAAATCTGTTTTGTAAGTCGAATATCCCTTCCTGTCAATTATTTCATCAAAATTATAACTCATTTTCAATTATTTTTGACAAAAATAATCCTTTTGATTCATACGATAGCCTGTTTTTGGTTAAATATATTTTTTCATATTCCAAAAAATCACTATTTTTACAAAAAATTACAAACAGCAATTATTACATATGTTTTATGGTATATAAATTTTTAATTCTTTCCGACGAAGACGAATTATTTTTAAGAGAAATAGCAATTGACGCAGACAGCACTTTCTTGGATTTTCACGACGCGATAATCAACGCCTGCAATTACGACTCCAATCAAATGGCTTCATTCTTTATCTGCAACGAAGAATGGGAAAAGGAACAAGAAATTACCCTGGTGGAAATGGATACAAGCTCCGAATACGATAATTTGACGATGGGCGAAACAGTGTTGAGCGATTACGTTACCGACGAAGGACAACGATTGTTGTACATTTTTGACTATATGATGGACAGAGCATTTTTTGTTCGCCTAGAAGGAATCACAACAGGCAAAAACTTAGACAAACCAATTTGTTTAAAAGCAGAAGGAAACGCACCCGAGCAAATTTCAATGGACGACGATTTTCTCAATAACGTAACAAAAAGCGTTGATTTAGATGCCGATTTTTACGGAGACGAAGACTTCGAGTTAGACGAATTAGATGAAGAAGGCTTCAGCGATGTGAATTTCAACGAAGAAATGGAGATTTAGAATGAGAATAAAAACAATTATTGTCCTTATCGCTGTTTGCGTTTCACTCAGCGTTTTTGCCCAAGAAAAAGATGTAATAAAAATTGCTGCTGTTGGCGATATTATGTTGGGAACTGCTTATCCGAACGGTGAATTTTTGCCTAAAGTAAGTCCTTGTAGACAATTCGATCCATTGCGCAAGTATCTCACAAACGCCGATATAACTTTTGGTAATTTAGAAGGCGTGCTCACCGACAATATGTCGCAAGCAAAAAAATGCAACGACCCAAAACTTTGTTACCTATTCGGTATGCCGACATCATACGCCGAATCGTTTAAAAAAGCCGGATTTAATGTCTTAAGTATTGCCAATAACCACGTAGGTGATTTTGGCGATATTGGGCGCGCATCTACTCAAAAAGCATTGAAAGAACAAGGCATTCGCTTTGCCGGATTGCTCTCCTGCCCTATCGACACCTTTACCATCGACGGTATTAAATACGGATTTTGCGCATTTGCGCCAAACCGCGGCACTGTAGATGTGCGCGACATTCCCGCCGCCGCCGAAATAGTGCGAGAATTGAAAAAAGTTTCAGACATTGTCATCGTGTCATTTCACGCGGGCGGTGAAGGAGCAAAGTTTCAGCATGTTACACGTCAAACGGAGCATTGCTTTGGCGAAAACAGAGGAAATGTGTATGAGTTCGCGCACAAAATGATTGATGCCGGTGCCGATGTTTTGCTTGGGCACGGACCACACGTTACGCGAGCAGTAGAAGTATATAAAAACCGCTTTATTACATATAGTATGGGCAATTTTTGCACATACAGCCGTGTAAATGTATCGGGTGTAAACGGTTTAGCGCCGTTGTTTCATATCTATGTGAATAAAAAAGGTGAGTTTCAAAAAGCGCAAATTATTCCTACTTTTCAAGTCAAAGGACAACCACCTGCTCTCGACAACGAAAAAAGAGTTATTACGGTTATCCAAAACCTTACAAAAACTGACTTTCCGGAAATGAGCAAAGTGATAAACATTGCTGACGATGGATGGATTACGCCAATTAAGTAGTTTTCAAAGAAAAAGAACGCAAATGACACAAAAATTTAAAAACCTCACTGTCATTGCGGGCTTGATCCGCAATCTCCCGATAAACAGGAATATCATTTGAGAAGATTCCGTGTCAAGCACGGAATGACAGGCTTTTGCGCCATTTACGTTCTAAAAAGTGAACAATATCTTACCAAAAACGTTTCATAATATAAAACAAATATTATGAATACACGTTTTAAAAACAGCAAAAAGAATACAGCGATTCTTTTTTGCATTTGTGTCATTATGATTCTTTCGTGCGTCGGAAATGCTCAAAATCCACCTGCAGAAAATAATGATACAGCTAAAAAAATAGAAGTTGTCATTAAAAAAGAATTGCTTTACGATAAGCATACATTAGCCGACACATTTCCGTATCAAAAAACATTTCGAGTATTTCAATGGTCCAACATTCACCAAAAACTCGTGTCAATCGAATCAATGCAGCAAAATCCCATCAATTGGGGAACGTTGCAAAATTACAAAAACGAAAACAAGGCGGCGCCAGTTGTGAAGCATGCACGCAACGACGAATATCACGTTATTATTGATTCGCTCAACACCGAAAGAGATCAGTCTGCTCCACTGTATGCGCTTACCGATACGATCACGCCTGTTCTTTACGGAATAGATGGTTCGTTGGTAAAAATAATAGAGCACGGCAATTCTTTTTCCACGATAGAAATGATGGACATTGACGGTTCGTGGCTTGTGCCGTCGAAATACTTGAAACCACTCGATAACACCATTTTCAATAAAGTAATTGCGATTGATAAAACCAATCAAAATATTGCTACGCTCGAAAAAAGCGATGCTGTTTGGTTGGTCAGAAGTATGAATCCGGTTACTACAGGACGGCATAATCCGCCTTATCAAAAAGAAACGCCGTCGGGAACATTTGTTGTACAGGAGAAAAAACCGGAGATTGAATATTATGTTGACGGAACGACAGAAATCGGCGGATACGCACCTTATGCAACACGGTTTTCGCGCGGTGCCTATACACACGGAATTCCGGTAAACCTACCGGAAACTGCAATGATTGAATATTCTCCTACGTTGGGTACAGTGCCAAGATCGCATATGTGTGTGCGAAATGCAACTTCTCATGCCGAATTTATTCAGAGTTGGGCGCCGATTTATGAAACAATTGTTTTTGTTTTTGAATAATTTTTTGTATATTTGTATAACTACAAAACAAAGCGTTATCAACCGACGCATTATCCTTTATTATTATGCGAAAATTATTGTTATCTTTTCTGTTATTACAGATTATTATCTTTTCGGCAATCGGCAGTACAACTTCAAACGAATACAGACAGTTGTATGACGATATGCAATTAAATGGGATTGTAAATTACAATGCTTTTGAACAGGCTTTAATCGGTTATAATCAAATAGATTCGCGAAAAAAAAACATCATCACAATAATCGATTTCACAAAACCATCTATCGAAGAGCGTCTTTATGTGCTGGATATTGAGAATCGAAAACTGTTATTCAAATCGCACGTATCGCACGGAAAGAACAGCGGTGAAAACTACGCAACTTCATTTTCAAACAAAGCTGGTTCCAATCAAAGTTCGCTGGGATTTTTCGTAACAGATAATATTTACTACGGGAAAAATGGTTATTCCCTTGTATTGCACGGATTGGAAGAAGGAATTAACGATTTAGCGAAACAACGTGCCGTTGTTATCCACGGTGCCGCATACGCTAACCCGGCTTTTATTGCATCTAATAGACGATTAGGCAGGAGTTTCGGTTGTCCCGCCCTGCCCGAAGCGCTTGCTAAACCTATTATCAATACCATTAAAGATGGTTCTGTCTTGTTTATTTATGCCAATGATAAAAATTATTCGAAGAAAAGTCATTTTTTGAATAAAAACAGTTAATCAATACGCCTTTCCAAATCTCCAGCCGACACTCAATGTAATTTGATTACTTATAGTAGAGAAAGTTTTTTTATCAAGGTCAAGTCTATCGCTACCAAGCCGTATTGTTCGTTCGTCAAAACGAATTCCGGTGTTACCATACAATTTATATCCCAAATCCAAGAACCAACGTTGGTTTCTGCTGAAATTCCACATAAATCCGGTATTTGCCCCAAAAGCAAATGCTGATTCTGTTACAGACTGCGTACCTGGCAATCCTTCCACATAGATTGGTTCATAAGCCAATCCGCCGGATATGCTTAATACTCCCAACGTCGGACCGATACGCCATTGAAATTTATCCGACAAATCTTTGATATGGCTCCAAGATACAAAAAACAAAGACGAATTGTAATCATAATGAATTTTTCCGTTAGTATGTAATTTCCCGGTTCCTCTCTCTTCCCAATGAAACCAACCGATTTCGTTTTCTCTGTAACTACCGCCGCTAAATTCAATAGATAAAAGGTTTTTCGGATTAACATAATAACCCAGCTCAAACTTACCGATGCCAAAAGAAACATCGCCAATGAGATTGGCTCCGCCACCAAAACTGACAAACCATTTGCGTCCGCCGACATAATCGTAATTTAGTGACTCTTCATATAACGGCATTGTTGTTTCAATGCGCTCTCTGGTCATTTTTTCTACTTCATCAATTCTAAATGCAAAAACACTTCTATCGGCAGTTTCTATTTTCAACGATTCATTAGGAACTTGTTCAATAATAATTCCGCGAATAATGCTGCCATTTTTCAAATAAACCACGTCTTGATAATTGTTTTGTGCCAATGCGATTGTTGCTACCAAAGAGACAACTATTGTCAGTAAAATTTTTCTCATTGCTATAATTTTTTTTGTTTCAAAGTACAAATATATTTATTTTTTCAAAAACAAATACAAGTAAACACCATCTAATTTATGCATTCTTGTAGGAATGCAACCTACAATACATTTTTCTACCGAGCGAAAATACCTAACAGTATTCAAATATATGTCAATGATTATTTCACATTACTTACATAACAGAAATAGCATATTTGACAAGAAAGCAATAACAAAAAAGAGAAAAATAATTTTCCTCCACAATATTTAATATACAAATTTGTATATATGCAAATTTGTATATATATTTGTAGCGAAATTTAAATAAATCAATACATGAAAATTCAAACAAATCCATTTGAAAACAAAAAGTTTTTTGGCAGAGAAAACGAATTATCAGAAATATGTAAACGTTTAGGACTGGAAGATTCTCTTATAGAACAATGCAATTCTTTTCAATTTACAGCACCTCGTAGAGTAGGTAAAACATTTCTTGCAACGGAAATACTTAAAAAAGCTCACGAAAAAGGATATTTAGGAATTTTCATTAATGTAGAAGGCTGTTTGAATGAAGCCTATTTTATTGAAAAATTTATCTCAAAATTATTGGAATCAAATTCTTTACCTAAAAAAACAAGTACAAAATTACAAAATTTGCGTAGTATATCAATAACAATTCTTGGTACAGGCGGAGCAGTAGAATGGGAAAATAAAAAATCAACCATTTATAAAGAATTAGAAAACGTATTTGCCAGATACAATGGAAATGCTATAATAGTAATAGATGAACTAACTATTTTGTTAGAAAACTTGAAGGAAAAAGCCTCTCCGTTTTTATATTGGTTAAAAAGTTTACGAAATGAGTATAAAAACATTCGTTGGATATACTGTAGTTCAATGAGTATTGATGCTTTTATAGAAGAAAACAATTTACATAAATCAACGATTGATATAGAGTCATTTGATTTGGGAGAGTTTAGTAAAGAAGAAGCAATATCGTTTATAGAAAAATTATCTGCAAAAAAAGCAGATTTTAATGACGGCTGTATTGATTATCTATTAAAAAAGATTGAATGGAAATTACCACATTACATACGCATATTATTTAACGAGATATGTCATTTATTAACAGAAAATCAACAAGTTTCAATTACAATAATAGACCAAGCCTACTCAAATGCGCTTAATAACAAAGATATTCTTAGTTATTTCAAAATAATGAAAGCAGATTTGAAACAATATAAAGAATATGAAAAAAGTGCATATAAAATTTTAGAGGCATTATCTCACAATGCTGCAGGAATAGGTAAAAATACGATAAAAACAATGATATACGAGACTAAAAACGATGAAAATGATATAGACAGAATATTCAACAGACTTAAAACCGGTGGATATATTATGAAAAACGAAGATAATAAATATACTTTTCGTTCTCCTTTATTTCGTGATTATTGGAAAGAACAAATTGATAAAAATAAAATTAAATAAATTATGGAAAAAGTAAGTTTAACCCAAATCGGTTTATATAATCCTCGCCGTCAAAACAGCGAATTAACTGAAAAACTGTTTGTTATACGCCAAAAACAATTTGAAATGCTGATGCAATCAATAGCCGACGAAAAACCCAACAGCATTCCGCAACATCATATCATTATTGCTCAACGCGGTATGGGAAAAACAACCATACTGCATCGCATAGCAATCGAATTGCATAAGCCGGAATACAAAAGATTTATTCCGCTCGCTTTTCCCGAAGAACAATATGACGTTACCAATCTTGGCGATTTTTGGCTCAATTGTTTAGACGCGTTAGCCGATGCGTTGGAAGATAAAATCTATGAGGAAAAATATGCTGCCGAAGTAGAACGCATTGATAACCAAATAAAAGAATTAGAACTCAATAAAAAATTGGAAGAAACTCCTGCAAAAGCCTATAAGTTTTTAATAGAAACTTGCCGTAAAATAAAAAGACGACCGGTTTTATTAATTGACAATATTGGCCTGATATTTAATAGATTAGCCAAAAGCGAACAACACATTTTACGTTCGTTATTGAGCGAAAACGGCGCACCTGTTGTTATGGGCGCGGGAGTTGTTATTTTACCTTCGCAAACCAACGATAAAGCCGATGTTTTGAAACCCATTACAGATTATGAAGCGCCGTTTTACGATTATTTTCAAATTCATTATCTGAAAAAACTGAGTTTTGAGGAGTTTTGCGTTTTGCTTATAAATCTGTCTGAAGTTACACAAAGCGATATTTCTATTATCAACGAAAAAACGCCACGCTTAAAAACGTTACACCAACTTACAGGCGGAAATCCTCGCACTGCCGTAATGTTGTTTAAGTTAATAGTAAAAGGTTTTTCAACAGAAATCAATGACGATTTGGAGGCTTTACTCGATGAAATAACACCATTGTATAAAGCGCGGTACGAAGAACTTTCGGAACAGTCGCAAACAATTATTGCTTCCATTGCCTTAAATTGGGAACCGATAAGTTTAAGAAATTTATCCCAACAATCGGGTTATGCCAACAATCAACTTTCCCCACAATTAAAACGCCTGACAGAAGAAGGCTGGATAGAAACAACGCCTGCCGAAAAGGCAAAAGGAAACGCTTACAGTATAAGCGAGCGTTTTTTCAATATCTGGTTTTTAATGCGAATGAGTACGCGGCGACATAAACAGGCTGTAAATCTTTTGACAAAATTTTTAGAAAGTTTTTATGGAAGTGATTTGGAAAAAGTGGCAAAAAATCATTTAGGCAAAGATTATCAATGTGAAAATGATTTTGTGTTTTGGCTGGCATTAAAGAAATCAAGAATGATTAATAAAAAACTCAGAAAAGAATTTGACAATAAAATTTTATCTTCAAATATTGACATAATAAAAGATGATGATTTAAAAGATGAGATAGTAAAAATTAAAAATGGAAAATCAACAAAAGATGTTGAAAAACTTTTTAATATGGGAAATGCGTATGATGATGAAGGTAATTATGATAAGGCGATTGAATATTACCAAAAAACCATTGAATTAAAACCTGATAATACTGAAGTTTATAATAATATGGGAATTGCGTATAATCATAAAGGCAGTTATGATAAAGCAATTGAATACTACGAAAAAGCAATTGAATTAAATCCTGATTTGTCCGAGGCTTTCAATAATATGGGAAATGCGTATTCTGATAAAGGCAATTATGACAAAGCAATTGAGTGTTACCAAAAAGTCATTGAATTAAATCCTGATGATGTTGATGCTTATTATAATATGGGAAATGCGTATTTTAAGAAAGGCAATTATAATAAAGCTATTGAGTGTTACAAAGAGTCAATTGAATTAAATCCTGATGATGTTGATGCTTATAGTAATATGGGATTTACGTATAAAAATAAAGGTAATTATGATAAAGCAATTGAGTATTACCAAAAAGCCATTGAATTAAAACCTGATAAAGACGAGGCTTATAATAATATGGGAATTGCATATCATGAGAAATGCAATTATGATAAAGCAATTGAGTGTTACAAAAAAGCCATTGAATTAAAACCTAATGATATAATCCCAAAGAATAATTTAAAAATATTATACAGATATAATTTAAGAAAATTTTCAAAAGAACAATTCAATGCAATAAAAGACACATTAGAAACAGACGAACGCTTTTTACAAGAAACCATATTTGAATTACATAATCGTAATGAAGGAATTGCTAAAGAGTTTTTATCCGAAGCATTACAAAGTATTCAAAACGAACTACCGGAAGAAACAATGGGTGTTTGGTTTTATTTTGCCGAAATATGTCTTAAATTGAATTACGGCAAATGGTTATTGGATATGTTGAAAGAAAAAGGTTTCGATAAAATCCTTTCACCCTATTTTGTTGCTGTACAGGCATTAGAAATTGAACAAAAAGAAAATAAAGAAAAAGCGGAAATCTATCTCAAAAACAGAGCGGTAGAAATCAGCGAACCGGCAAGAATGATTATTGAGAAAATACGTAAATACATGGATTAAGAAATGGCTTGAATTAAATTTAGATTGTTAAATTGAAAACAAACCTTATTTTTACCTCATTCAAAAAAAACAAAACAACCTTAGTAGTCTTAAGTTATACCGCATATCGTAACCTTATTACCTTATTTTTATTCTTTCTGTTAATTGTATAAAATATGGTTTTAAAATAAGGTAATAAGGTTTTGTCTGTATCGTAATTCTTTACTACTAAGGTTGTTTTGTTTTTTTTGAATGAGGTAAAAATAAGGTTTGTTTCCTTTTCCTATAAATTAACTCAAAACAGCTTCTAACATTTTTTTCAAAAATAAGTACAGGTAAATAACATTTGATTTGTCATAATGACAAAGATAGCTATCTTTGTTGTTGATTGGAAACTATTATAAACATAAACAACTTAAAATTGGGAGAGCACAAAGCGTATGAAATGCTCTTCAAGGAGTTTTATGCGCCGTTGTGCAGGTATGCGTACAGCATGTTGCGCGATACTGACGAAGCGGAAGACTTGGTGCAAAAAACATTTTGCAAACTCTACGACCAGCGCGAAAGCATTGAAATTCACACATCTATAAAATCGTATTTATACCGCATTGTGCATAACAATTGTTTGAATAGGATTAAACAGCAGAGCACTCGCGCTGAACACAACCTGCATTATGCTTACGAAAAAGATACGACGAGCAACCATGTTGAGAATGTTGTGTTAGCCAACGAATTGGAACAAAAAATTTCAACTATTGTGGAAAGTCTGCCGCCACGCTGCAAAGAAATATTCAACATGAGCCGCCGGCAACAGCTTTCTTACGCCGAAATAGCCAAAGAATTAAACATCAGCGCCAATACTGTTGAAACTCAAATAGTAAAGGCATTGCGCATATTGCGAACGGGATTAAAAGATTATTTATCGTTATTGATTATTTTCATAATTACTACATTATGAACGAACAAACAGACATATTACTATCACGTTATTTCAATGGAGAAGCTTCGGAAATCGAGCTTCGCCAATTGGACAAATGGCTGGCAGAATCAAAAGAAAACGAAGCATATTTTGACGAAATGACGATGATATTCCAACATTCGGCAGGCATCGAACCAATGCCCAAACCGAATGAGGAAAAAGCGTTTTCGGCTTTCAAAAGTTATATCGAAAAGGACGAAAAGAAGCAAACATTGATTAAACGATTTATGCCTTATTTTTCGGTAGCTGCTTCCATCGTATTAATAATAGGAATCGCATTTTTCATTTCCGGAGATGCAACTAACACTATAAATATTGTGGCAGACAACAACCCGATACAGCAAACGCTGTCCAATGGCATTGACGTTACACTGACAGCGGGAACGAAATTACAATACAATCCAAACGACAAAAACAACGTTGTGCTGAAAAAAGGAGAAGCCACATTCAGCGTACAACCGGCTCAAAGCGGTCATTTAATAGTGCAAGCCGGCGAAGCGTTTATTAAAGACATCGGCACTGTTTTTACCGTCATTGCACACAATCCCGACGAATCAATAACCGTTGAAGTAACCGAAGGCGAAGTTCTCTTTTTTACCAAGAACAATACCGGCATTCATCTCAAAGCATTTGAAAAAGGAACATATTATCCGAAAGAAAACTACTTTGCTCACATTACGGCAAACATCGAAAATATAAAAGCGATTGAATTCAGCGCCACGCCATTGTCTGAAGTTATCAACATACTTTCGGTGCAATACAATGTTGCGATAACGACAAGCGCCGAAGCGTTAAACCACCTGCAAATAAGCGTCAGTTTTGACCCGAACGAATCTATAGACAATATTTTGGCTATCATTTCAGAAACTCTTTCTTTACACGTTACAAAAAACGCCGATGGAACGTATGTACTTACTGAATAAAATATTAAAGCCGCTTATTGTTGTTGCTTTTGCATTTCTTTTCCTGCCTTTGTCGGCGCAACAAACGGAATTAAAACAACCGGTCAGTTTGGATATGCGGCAACAATCCTTATCCAATGTCTTTTCTACCATTACTGCGAAAACAGGATTTCGATTTTCGTATAATGCACGATTGTTAGATGCAGAGAAAAAAGTTTCAATACGTGTAAAAAATCAACCGCTCGACAAGGTGTTGGCACAATTGCTTCCGGCTGAGATTCAATATAAAGTGATAGGAAAATACATCATACTTTCGGCAGCAAAAACCGAAGAAATAGTAGAAAACAAAATTCCTTTAAAGCCTATAAACGAAATAGATACACTTTATATTCAAAATAATTTCTTATTGAATAGAGGTATGTTATTCAACAATTGTCATAATAACATAACCATAAACATTGAAGAAATGAATAAAAAATTAGTATTATTGGCAATTGGGATGTCGGCTGCAACAGCCAACATGTCGGCACAACCGGAAGAAAAAACCGGATTATTGCACAATCTTGTCGAAAAAGTAACAACGATTACTTCCACGATTACCACCACCGAGCCAACCGTGAGAGAAACAAAACCGTTACAACTGACATTTGTCTATCCGCTCGGTACAGGCGGAGTAAATGCTTTTCATAACGAGTATAAATTTTCTCTCAACATCTTGGGCGGCGCTACAGGTAAAGTAAACGGATTAGAACTTGGCGGAATTATCAATGTGAATAAATTCAGTGTTAAAGGCGTGCAAGCTGCCGGTGTGATAAACTTTACAGGCATTAGCAGCAATACCGAATACAGAAGCAATGCCGTACAACTTGCCGGCTGTATTAACTTTAACAATAAAGGTGTTTCCGAACAATTCGCCGGTTGCATCAATCTTAGCGACACATCAAACGTACAAATGGCAGGTATGATAAACGTTGCTATAAAAAAATCGAATGTTCAGCTTGGCGGAATTGCCAATGCTGCAAAAGAATCGAATGTGCAAATGGCAGGTATTGCCAACGCCGGTAAAACAACAAAAGTGCAAATAGCCGGAACAGTAAATGTAACTTCCGAATCAAAATGTCAAATAAGCGGAATATTCAACGGCACCGGAAAAGGCGGATTTCAATTAGGTTTAATAAACGTGCGCGACAGCACCGACGGCGTTTCCATTGGTCTTGTTAACATTGTAAAGAAAAACGGATTAATGCAAGGTGAAATCAGTACCGGCGAAATTATTCATTTAGCAGGTTCTTTTCGTTCGGGAAGTAAAAAACTGTACGGAATCATTACGGCAGGATATAATTTTTCAGATGAATTTTTGGCGTTTGGTTACGGTTTAGGAACGATGTTTACGTTGAGCAATACATTAGGACTAAACATTGAAGGCGTGCATTATAACTTGCACGATACAAAATTCAGTAACAAAAGATATCAAGGACTTGCGCAAATACGACCTACGCTGAATGTTGCGTTGGCAAAACATTTCAGCATATTTGCCGGTCCAACGCTCAATCTCTCCATGATTGACCAATCGGATATTGAATTTTCCCTTCCATACAACAGCCTTTGGAGTACCGAAACAAACAGACGAGAATTAAATGCTTGGATTGGATTTACGGCAGGGATTCGATTATAATCCATAGATATTAGGATATTTGCTTCGCTATATTTATAGATTTAAGATATTTGTAGATATTCATTAATATTGGGATATTCATTGTGGTTGGCTATATTAACCAAACATCAACGAATATCCCGATATCGCAAAGCAAATATCCTAATATCTATAAATATAGCGAAGCAAATATCTTAATAATTTTGATTGCTGAAAAAAAATCACGAAATTTGCGGCTTGAAAAATCAAAATTTTTAAAAATAATACAATGACAACTAAAAGTGCATTACAAATCGCAAGGGCTGCTTATCAGCCAAAGTTACCAAAAGCGTTAAAAGGCGCGGTGGCCGTAAAAGAAGGACAAGCAACGCAATCGGTTGCCGACCAAGATGATATTAAAAAACTATTTCCGAACACCTACGGAATGCCGATTATTACATTTGAAGCGACTGAAAAAGCAGCAAGTCCGACAGTAAACGTGGGCGTTATTCTTTCTGGCGGACAAGCTCCCGGCGGACACAACGTTATTTCGGGCATTTTTGACGGTTTGAAATCATTGAACAAAGACAACAAATTATATGGTTTCTTGGGCGGTCCCGGCGGATTGGTTGACCACCAATATATCGAACTAACAGCTAACATCATCGACGAATACCGTAACACAGGCGGTTTCGACATTATCGGTTCGGGACGCACTAAATTGGAAGAAACAGAACAATACGACAAAGGTGTTGAGATTTGCAACAAACTTGGTATCAAAGCATTGGTTATTATTGGCGGCGACGACTCGAACACAAATGCTTGCGTGTTGGCTGAATATTATTTGCAAAAAAACACCGGAATTCAAGTTATCGGCTGCCCGAAAACGATTGACGGCGACTTGAAAAACGAAATGATTGAAACTTCTTTCGGATTCGACACCGCTTGTAAAGTATATTCGGAAGTGATTGGCAACATCATGCGCGATGCCAATTCAGCAAAAAAATACTGGCACTTTATTAAATTAATGGGACGTTCGGCTTCGCACATTGGCTTGGAATGCGCGTTGCAAACACAACCTAACATCTGTATTATTTCGGAAGAAGTAGAAGCAAAAAAACAATCGCTCAAAGAAGTGGTAAACAGCATTGCAGAAGTGGTTGCCGCTCGTGCTGCCAACAAAGAAAATTTCGGCGTGGCACTTATTCCCGAAGGATTAATCGAATTTATTCCCGAAATGAATACATTAATCGGAGAATTGAATGACTTATTGGCACACGAAACCGACGTGCAAAAAGCATTGAAAAAATTGTCGCCGGAAAGCGCAGCGGTTTACAACAGCCTTCCCGATGCCATTGCGAAACAATTAACATTAGACCGCGACCCGCACGGAAACGTACAAGTGTCATTAATCGAAACAGAAAAATTGTTAATCGAAATGGTTGGAAAACGCCTTGCCGAAATGAAAGCCGAAGGAAAATACAACGGTAAATTTGCAGGATTGGCTCACTTCTTCGGTTACGAAGGACGTTGCGCTGCTCCGTCTAATTTCGATGCCGATTATTGCTACTCATTGGGTGTGAATGCCGCTCAACTAATCGGCGCAGGCAAAACAGGTTATATGTCGTCTATCCGCAATACAACTGCTCCGGCAGAAGAATGGATTGCAGGCGGTGTGCCCGTAACAATGATGATGAACATGGAACGCCGTCACGGAAAAATGAAACCGGTTATCCAAAAAGCATTGGTTCGCTTAAACGGTGCACCTTTCAAAGCCTTGGCTGCCGGCCGTGACCAATGGGCAAAAGAAACATGTTATGTTTATCCGGGTCCTATCCAATATTGGGGTCCAACCGAAGTTTGCGACCAACCGACTAAAACATTGAAATTGGAACAAGCGAAGTAAAAAAGTTCAAAGTTATTTTTGAACGCAAATGACATAAAAAACGCAAATTCTCGCAAATAGATAATTATTCTTTGCGAGAATTTGCGTTTTTTATGTCATTTGCGTTCTTTAAATGTTGAATCTTGAATCTCTTTTACCAAACACTTGGTGAAGAATTGCTTCGTTGTTCATACTTCAAATCTTGAAGCAAACTTGAATTGACACGAATAGTAAACGAATAAGATGTATAAAGTCCGATGGGCACAATGCTGGCAGACATATTCCAACAATGCAAGTCGCGGCTTATACTAAGACTGGTGTAGGTTATGAGATCTTCCGTTATGTCGTAAGCCGCACTAAACGAAATACGCCATTTTTTCGTTAACGACACATCGCCCGAAAAACCCACATTATGCGAAAAAGATAATTTATGCTGTACCATATCACCTACTGTCGCATCTTGCGGTCGGTATTCTCCACTTCTGCCGTAACGCAGCGAATAATCAAACCTGAAGTTCCAAGGCATTTCAAATTTCACAAAACCATCATCATCCAAATTTATCTCTTCCCGTTGAGGGCTTAACAAGGAAGAAGATTCTTCTGTTTCCGGCTCTTTCTCTGTCGTTTCGCCTCTCGACTTCCGTTTGAATGTTTGATTATTAAAAGCATACCCAAACGAAGTAGAAGTAGAAATAAGCTGCGGCATTTTGCCGTGATTCCAACGATAATCATTTACGGCTACAGGTCTTTCGTTTCTATCCAGACGATATACATACGGGTCGAAAGCTCCGCTCAAACTGAAACCAAATCTATCTGTGAATTTAAAACGTACGTTTGCATTAATATTAGACCAATTCATAGAATCGGCAGCCAAATTGTAACTACTCGACAAACTAAAATTATCTATCAAACTGATTTTTTTGTATCCGATGCTATCACGTTTCGATTTTACTTTCATTTCCAAGTTATTGCCCAACGAAAAATTTAAACTACCTGATTTTCCCCGTGGCGGACTACCCAATATAGAGTTGCTGAAATGAGTATAAGGCACAATGCGAGAAGTACCATCAAGATACACAGCAGTGTATGTATCCCAATATCCCCAACTCGGCGCACCAAAATCGGGCATCATCGAAAATCCGACCGAAGGAGTCAGCACCCAACGAATCATATTTATTTTATCGCCGAAGAGAGCCGGAATCGGTTTGAAAAAACCATATAAACGAGTATCCATACTTACGCCGACATTAAAATCGTGTACGTGAAAAAAACCATACGTGGTGTCTGCCACCGTTTGCTGCTCGACAAAGTCCCAATCTTGATGTACCTTCGAGAAGTACCATCGTGCATTATAATTGGCAGAAGGTGTTATCGTTAAATATTTGAACAGCTGAAACGATGCACTGACCGGAACGCTATGCCTAACACCATTTTCCCAATCTTTTCGCAACGAAGACTGAAAAAACCGATTCTCTTTTGTTGTGATGCTGTTAGAAAAACGACCGGTGTAAGACATCGAAATTTTTTCGTACCAACGCGGTTTTCCAATCGCAGCTTTCCGTTTAAAAGGAAACACACGGCTCATCGTTACATTAAGGTCAGGTAACGTCATATTAATAATAGAGTCTCTCGTTTGCTGGTTAATCGTTGTAGTGGCAGACATAGACAATGGCGTATTCGGAATACGCTGCATCAACGAAATACTCGAACTTGTTACATTTTCCGATAATAAAAGTGGATTATTAAAGGTCGAAACATTATTGCGCTGGTAACTGCTTGTTTTAAAGTTCACATTAGAAGAAAGCGTTCGGTGCAGATTAGCCTTAGGATCCTGCGTATGATTCCAATTGATGCTGAAATCTTGATTCTTAGTATAATCGCTTAATCCTCTTTCACTATGTATCGTAGTCATGTAGCTGGTATTCAGCGAACCTCTGAATCTATACCGCTTCACATACGACGAAGCGCCGCGTACTGCCCACGAACCTTTTGTATAAATATCGCCTGTAAGCGCCAAGTCAAAATAATCACTTATGGCAAAATAATAACCGCCATCGCGCAAAAAGAAGCCGCGCCTCAACTCATCGCCATACGACGGCATAATAATTCCCGAAGAATACGAACTCGTAAACGGAAAATAACCAAACGGAATAGCCAGCGGCAACGGCACATCTTCTATCACTAAATATGCCGGTCCGGTAACAATATATGAACCGGGCTTTACCTTTGCCCTCGTCAAATTCAAATAAAAGTGCGGATGGTCGTGATACGGACAAGTCGTATATCTGCCGTCTTTCATAAAAAGTATATCATCGGCTGTTTTCTTTGTCCGTTCGCTTACCACAAAACCGTCGCCTTGCTGTGTTACAACGTGCCGAATGAATGCTTTTTTTGTATCAAAATTATATTTAATACTTCGGGCTTCGTAAGAATCGCCGCCGTCTTTAAAAACCGGACTTCCGACTTCGTTGCCCAATGAATCTTTTATGCCGGTTGCATACACTTCGGCATTATCCATATCCATTTCTATATATTCAGCTTGCAGCTGAATATTCTTGTAATCGACAGTACCTTGTCCATACAAAAATGCTTTACCATCGGCAAAAAGGACTATAGAATCGGAAGCTTGATATGTTATTACATCATCAATCAAACTTTTTTTCGTCGGCGGAACAATGGAATCGACAGTTACGGCAACAGAATCCGACAATGGAGCGCCGGAATCGCCGGGAACAACAGAAAGCGTATCGGGAAAAGCCGTCATTTCTTGAGAAAAAGCCTGTGTACAAGCGCACAACGCCACGACAAGAAATAACAAATATGCCCGTTTTTTATTATATTTTCCTCTAAAGAGAATAGAATGCATCTTCTGTTGCTAAATTTACGATTGCAAAGCTACTAAAAATAAATTTTATTTTGTACCTTTGCGAAAACTAAATTGAATAATGGTTAAGCATAAATCCGTTGTATTATACACTTTATTCACGTTTACTTTTTTGTTTTCGTCATCTTTTTTAATAAATGTTGCCGGACAAAAAAAATTCACAGTCGTTATTGACGCCGGACATGGCGGAAGAGATCCCGGCACTGTTGGCGCATTTTCGCACGAAAAAGATATTAATTTAGCCATCGCGCTAAAATTAGGCGAAAAAATAACGAAACAAAATCCCGATGTAAAAGTTCTTTACACACGCAAGGAAGATGTTTACCTCACAGTTGCAGAACGTCCCAAGTTTGCCAACGACAACCATGCCGACTTGTTTATTTCCATTCATACAAATGCATCAAACAATTCCGCCGCTGCGGGAATAGAAACATTTACCCTCGGAGTAGCGCGTACGAAAGAGCACTTGGAAGTGGCAATGAAAGAAAACTCCGTAATCTTGCTTGAAGATAATTACGAACAAAAATATCAAGGATTTAATCCCAATTCCATTGAGTCGTATATTATGTTCGAATTTATGCAGGATAAATTTATGGAGCAAAGCATAAATTTGGCATCGCTTGTGCAAACACAATCTATTCATCACACCAAAAGACACGACCGCGGCGTTCGTCAAGCCGGATTTCTCGTGCTGAAAAACGCTGCTATGCCGAGCATTTTGATTGAAGTCGGCTTTTTGTCCAATAAAGAAGAAGAAAAATACTTAAATTCAAAAGAAGGACAAGATGCTTTGGCTACAGCTATTTACAACGGATTTGTGGCTTACAAGCACGATTATGACAAAAAATCTTTGCCTGTCACAGCTTCAAATAATAATAACAACAATAATAATACATCAAAACCAAACAATATTAACAATAATGGTGTTATTTATAAAGTCCAGATATTTACGACACGGGATTTTATGCGTTACACTGACCCGCGGTTTAAAGGCTTAGATGTGAGTCATTACCGCGAAAATGGCGTGTTCAAATATACGTATGGCGAAACAACTGATTATGAAAAAGCATTAGAAGATCGTCAAGAAGCGAGAAAGCATTTCAGAGAAGCCTTTATCATTTCTTTTGATGCAAATGGAAACAGAATAAAATAAATGACACCAAGCACGAATGCACGAAAGCGCGAATAAAAAAGTATTAAATTGGCAGAAAATAAGTCAGTAAAATATAGATAAGAAATAAAATAATTTTGAAAATTTGGATCATTGAGAAGAAAGAATAACAATAAAATTCGCGCTTTCGTGCATTCGTGCTTTCGCGCCTTTTAACTTTCAATTCGCAATGACAAATAAAAAATATACAAGACATGAAAATTTCACGAGAAGTAAAAATAGGAATTATGGTTGTTGCCGGATTGGTAGCATTGTTTTTTGGATTCAATTACCTAAAAGGAGTCAATATTTTTGTACCAAGCAATAGTTTTTATGCAACTTACGAACGGATAAACGGCTTGGAAAAATCGGCACCAGTAACTATAAAAGGGTTCAAAGTAGGACAAGTAAGCGACATTCAATACGATTTTACGAAAAAAAAACCATTTATAGTGGTTGTTTCACTCAATAGTAATGTAAAAATTCCCACAGGCTCCACTCTTGTGTTGGGTAGCGATGGTCTGATGAGCAAAGGCATACAAATTGATTTAAATACAGCATCGAATAAATTTTACGCGGCGGGCGACACCATTCAGTCTGCTATTTCCGGAGGAATGCTTGATATAGTAGAGCAAGAAATTGTACCCGATCTCAGCAAAATGATACCTCAAATAGATTCACTGTTGCGCGCCGTTAGAGCATTAGCCGAGCATCCTGCTTTGCAAAACACATTTCAGTCGCTCGAAATTTCAGCAAACAATGTGGAGAAAATTTCCGGTAAATTCAACAATATGATGCAAACAGATGTACCGGTTATTGTCAAAGATTTTAACACAATGAGCGCCAACCTTGCCGAGATGACCGAGTCGCTCAACAAAGCCGACATTGCCGGAACGCTTTCAAATGTTGATAACTTGGTGCAAGATTTAAATCTTATAACACAAAAAATAAACAACGCCGAAGGCAGCATCGGCTTACTGCTCAACGATAAGTCGTTTTACGAAAACCTAAGCAATACAATGTATAACGCTGACCAACTAATGATTGACCTCAAAGCACGCCCATCAAGATATGTTCATTTTTCCATATTCGGACGCTCAGATAAAAAAGAAAATAAGAAGTAAATTTGCTTATTTAGATTAATTCCAAATAAGTTTTATTTAACATTCGTTAACATTTGTCGCAAATGCTCAATAATAGGATGTTTATTTTTTTTCAAAAAAAATCAAGAGAGTTTTTAGAAAATATAAATTCCTTATAAACAAGCGTAATTCTACTCGTTTTATTTGTAATTCATTGACAGTCAGATAAAAATCATAACTCATTGATAATAAATTCGATATTTGTTTTTTAAATAAACAAATAAAAAATGACTTTTTTTTCTAAAAATAATAGTTCACTTTTGTAAGGTAAGAAAAAGAAAGGATTATTATTAAAGTTTTTTACATATAGCAATGAGTTACAAAGAATTATGGAGTAAATGTCTTGACATTATCAAGGACAATATAAGCGAAACTACTTTTAATACGTGGTTTGTGCCTATTGTTCCGTTGAAATACGAAAACAAGGAATTTACTATCCAAGTTCCCAGCCAGTTTTTTTACGAAATTATCGAAGACCAATTTATTGGTTTGTTGCGTATGACATTATACCGCGTGTTTGGCGAAGGCACAAAGTTAATGTATAGTGTAATGATTGATACAACTTCTAACACCGACGTTGTTTATCCGGGCAAAGAAGTGCCCGCGACAAACAAGGTTGCTAAACAGGAAGAAATCGCGACACCTTTTCAACGCAAAGTGATTCAAGACATAGACCCAAATCTAAATCTTAATTACACTTTCGATAATTTTATCGAAGGCACTACTAATAAATTAGCTAGAACAGCAGGACTTAGCATCGGCGAAAATCCGGGAAAAACGATTTTTAATCCGTTGTTCCTACACGGCGATTCAGGTGTTGGAAAAACACACCTGGCGCACGCTATTGGCAACTTAGCAAAAACAAAACATCCCGAAAAAAAAATATTGTATGTTTCGGCGAATCTGTTTCAACAACAATATACCACTGCATCGTGTAATAACGATAGAAACAATTTCTTGAACTTCTACCAGCAAATTGACGTACTTATTATAGACGATATTCACGAATTCGCTTCAAAAACAGGAACGCAAGACGCCGTTTTTCATATTTTCAATTACCTGCACCAAGCCGGAAAACAATTGGTATTGACATCAGACCGTTCACCGGTTTTATTGCAAGGCTTTGAAAACAGATTGTTGTCGCGATTTCGTTGGGGTTTGGCTGCCGAAATAGAAAAGCCAAGTTACGAATTAAGGAAATCCATTTTAGCAACTAAAATAATTAACGACGGACTTCAAATACCTGAAAACGTTGTCGATTATATTGCCGAAAACGTAAAAGAAAACCGCGACCTTGAAGGAGTACTTATCTCCATTTTGGCACATTCTACGCTTACAAGCAAAGAAATTGATATGGATTTGGCAGAAAATGTAGTTGCCAAAATAGTGAATATTACGCCAAAAACAATTTCCATCGAGAGCATTCGCGATCTTGTGTGCGAATATTTTAACCTGTCGGTCGATACTGTGATGAGCAAACAACGCAAACACGAGTTAGTGCAAGCGCGACAAATTGCGATGTACCTTTCCAAGCAACATACAAAACAATCGCTCAGCAACATTGGGTTGAACATCGGTAAAAGAGACCATGCGACAGTATTGCACGCTTGCAAAGTGGTTGCCGACCAAATGGAAATAGACAAATCGTTCCGCTTAACGGTTAAGGAAATCGAAGACAGATTGAAAAAATAAAATAATAATTTACGATTTTAGATTTAAGATTTACGATTGGCTAACGCGAAATATTATTTCATTTCAGCCGTAATTCGTCAATCTAAAATCGTAAATCCCAAATCGTAAATTATCTACTATGGACGTAAAAATTGAAAGCAGTTGGAAAGCGCGGTTGCAGCAGGAATTTGAAGAGCCTTACTTCGAAAATCTTGTCGGCTTCGTAAAGCAAGAATATTCGTCAACAACCGTTTACCCACCTGCAAAACTGATTTTCAATGCGTTCGACCAATGCCCGTTCGACGACGTAAAAGTAGTCATATTAGGGCAAGATCCTTATCACGGTCCGGGACAAGCGCACGGACTTTGTTTTTCGGTAAACGATGGTGTCGCTTTTCCACCATCTTTAATTAATATCTTCAAAGAAATAAATGATGATATCGGCGTTGCTGTTCCTACATCAGGAAATCTCGAACGATGGGCAAAGCAAGGCGTATTTTTGTTGAACGCGATTCTTTCGGTTCGCGCCCATCAAGCTGCTTCGCATCAAAATAAAGGCTGGGAAAAATTTACCGATGCCGTAATACGCATCCTATCCGAAGAAAAAGAAAATCTTGTTTTTATGCTTTGGGGTTCGTATGCCCAAAACAAAGGAGCAGTGATTGATGATAGAAAACATAAAATACTGAAAACCGTTCACCCTTCTCCCCTATCCGCTCATCGTGGTTTTTTCGGCTGCAAGCATTTTAGCTTAGCAAATCAATATTTAAGAGAAAAAGGATTGACGCAGATTCAATGGTGATTATTTACTTCACGATATTTATAGATATTTGGTTGATATTTGCTTCGCGATATTCATTGACATTATAGAAAACACTCACTTTTATCCTCCAAATATCGCGACCGTCGGGAGCTAATATCTATGAATATCCTAATAACTATAAATATCGCGAAGCAAATTTTCCAATCTATCCAATCCTTCTTTTATATTTTCTAACGAATTAGCATACGAAAAACGAACAAAACCTTCGCCTTGTGAGCCAAAATCAACACCGGGCGTAATGCCTACATGCGCTTTTTCCAACACATCAAAAGCAAAGCGATAACTATCGGTTGTGAATTTTCGAGCATCACAAAAAACATAAAATGCGCCTTGCGGTTCTGTATGAATCACAAAACCCATATTGCGCAAGCGGCCTATCATATACAAACGTCGCTCGTTGTAAGTATTCCGCATCGCTACGACAAAATTGTCTGCTTCGTTGGTCAGTGCAGCGATACCGCCCATTTGCACCGTACTTGGTGCACAAATAAACAAATTTTGCTGCAATATTTGCAAACTTCTCATATAAACCAGTGGCGCAATCAAGTAGCCCAATCGCAATCCGGTCATAGCAAACCGCTTGGAAAAGCCATTGACTACAAACGCCTTATCCGTAAATTCCAACACAGATTTTGCCTTACCGTTATACACTAATCCATGATAAATTTCATCAGAAATGATAGGAATATTCAAATCTGCTAACTCGCTGAAAACCTTATCCGAAACCAATGCTCCAGTCGGATTCATCGGCGAATTAATAAAAATAGCTCTTGTTTTGCTGTTGATGACCTTTTTTATTTCTCCAACATTATATTGAAAACCGTTTTCGGGTGAGAGGTTTACGGTAACGGGCACGGCATTGCATGCCAATGCAAAATTACGGTAGCACGGATAACCCGGATTCGACATAATCACTTCGCTGTCTTTTTCGCACAAACACATCAACGCCATCAGTATAGCAGGCGAACTTCCCGAAGTTACCACAATGCAATTCGGATCAACCGTTACATTATATTCCGATTTATAAAACTGCGCGATGCTTTTTCGCAACTCTATATTTCCCAGCGAATGTGTATAATGCGTTTTTCCTGTTGTATGTGCTTCTATGCAAGCGTTGATAACACAATCGGGAGCATCAAAATCGGGCTCCCCAACTTCAAGATGCACAATATGAATACCTCTTTTTTCCATCTCTTGCGCTTTTTCCAACACATCCATAACAATAAAAGACGTCATATTCTCCACTGCACTGTTCATCATCATATTTCTGTTATTTTTAAAGTGCAAAAATAACAGAAATATATTCAGGCAAAAATAAAAATAGACAATTTCGTTAAGCAGTGGTTCGTTAAACAGTGGGCAGAAACAATATAATGTTTGTTTTTCATAAAAAAATTTTTTATACACAAAAAAATACATATATTTGCAGGATAAAATAAACATTATTTATAAATATTATTTAATTAAAAACTATGAAAAAAATTACATTGTTCATTGCCGCATTGGCAATGGTTTTTAGTGCAAGTGCACAAAATTATTTAGACCAAATTGATGTCCCACCAGGACACATAGGAGCTATTCAAGTTATTATGGCGAATGGTGTAGCTATGAGTAGCGTAGGCGCTGCCGGTTTTACAACAAATCCTGGCGGTTGGGCAGATTTAGGTCCTACTGGAGATTTTGTAGTGAGAGCAGGAGGAAGAACATTAGCAGGTGATGTTGTTGACGTAACTTCAGCTTATGTTTATTGTGTTATTAAGGTAAGAATGGCGACCGGACAAACATTTAATCCCGATTGGGCTTTAGCTATTAGCGACAATCCATGGCCTGCAGCAAACAAAAGAGCTTGGTCTGCATGGATAGATGGAACAGATCCTGTTCCGGCAATAACCACAGAATGGCAAAATATTGTTTTTTCGGGTTACGCAGCTACTGATTGGGCATGGTTGAGCGTGGGCATGGAATCTTGGGTAAATGGAATTCTTCAAATTGAAGATATTTGGTTTACTACTGTAAAACCAGATTTTGACAACACATCCAGTGTACCAGATTATAGAGATCAAGTAGATATTCCAGTAGGACATACAGGAGATGTTCAAGTTATTATGGCGAATGGTGTGGCTATGAGCGACGTAGGTGTTAGCGGTTTTACAACAAATGTTGGTGGTTGGGCAGATTTAGGACCTACCGGAGATTTTGTAGTAAGAGCTGGAGGAAGAACATTAGGAGGTAACGTTATTGATTTGACTGCTGCTTATACTTACTGTGTTATTAAAGTAAGAATGGTATCCGGAGAAACATTTAATCCCGATTGGGCTTTAGCTATTAGCGACAATCCATGGCCTGCAGCAAATAAAAGAGCTTGGTCTGCATGGACAGATGGAACAGATCCTGTTCCGGCAATAACCACAGAGTGGCAAAATATTGTTTTTTCAGGTTACACTGCTGCTGATTGGGCGTGGTTGAGCATAGGTATGGAATCTTGGGTGAATGGAATTCTTCAAATTGAAGACATTTGGTTCACTACTGTAAAACCGGTTTTTTCCAGTAGCAGCCTTAACTTAACTGCATTCAATGCAATAATAGCAGAAGTTAACGGATTAAACGAAGCAGATTGGACACCTGAGAGCTGGACGGCTCTTCAAACAACAGTAACAACAGCAAATACAATGGTAAGTACGGCAAGCACACAAAGTGAGGTTGACCATGCAGTTACAATTATCAGATCAGCTATAGACGCAATGATACCCAATACCAACGATCTTTCAAGCGCTTTTGCTGAAAAAGGTGAGCCTGTTTCTGTAGAATACTACTCTGTAGTAGGAACAAAACTTACCAATACAGCTAAAGGTTTGGTAATTGTTAAATATACTTTTGCCGACGGTTCAATAAGAACAGAAAAGTTGATGAAATAAATAATTATATTTAATAACCAAAAAGCGAAGTCTTTAGGCTTCGCTTTTTTGGTTATAAAACAATTCAAACAACCTTTGATAAACAAAAAGAAAGACACAAAGCTAAGAAATATTCCCATGCTTTGTGTCTTTGTATTTAAAGTATAATATATCCGGAATTACTTTTCTTTTTTCTCCGCTTTCAGTTTTTTCACTTCTTTTTCCAACACATCTATCTTTTTCTCCTGATTACTAATGGTTTTCAGCAATTCGTTCAATTCTTCGTTTTCGATGGTAGAAGGATACATATTTTCTATGCGTTGCAAGAAATCGGCTAACACATTCATGTAATTCATAAAAGCATCATATGCGTTCTCGTAGTTAGAACCCCACGGATCTTTGTGACTCATATAACGGAAATGGTCGGTAGTTTGGAGATTTAGCCAATCTCTCAACAGCGTTCTGTCTTTTTTGATGCACAAACGTACTCGTTCAGCAATACCGTAAAGTTTTTCCAACGCCTCTTGTTGCAAGTTGTTTCCTGTCCATACGCTCAAGTCTTTTTCTTCGCCCGACCAACCAATGGGGAACAACGCCGATACACTCTCTGTCGGTTTAACCGCTTCGGACACCTCAGTGGGTGTAACAAACCGCAAACCTTTTTCCATCGCGTGGAAAGGCAACGCCTGCAGGAAATCGAATATACCGCTTTCTTTCCGTTGGAATTCGCCAAGCGCTTCGTAACCCATCCAAATATTGACAACTTTTTCGTCTTCGGGCATCGCAGCAATCCAATCAATATATTTTTCGGCTGTCAGCGGAAAATCAGACCAACTCCTATCCGAAAAACGGAAAGCAATATCATCGCTCAATTTGTAATTGCGAATCAGCAGTTTCAGTTTCGGCGAACCGTTTGCAGTATAAACGTAGTTGGGACTTTTCCAACCCAACACGTGCCTTGCACCTTCTATCAGCATCGTTTTATATCCCATTTTGGAAACAAGCGCGCCAATTTCATCAGAATATATCAGCTCAGAATTGCGAATGGCTTTGGGTTCTTTTCCAAAAAGTTCGAATATTTTTTTTGCATGCTTTTCTACTTGTTTTTCAAACTCATCGGTATCGAACACCGACGATAATGAATGCGCATAAGGCTCCGTTAAAAACTCAACACTTTTAGTAGCCGCCAATTCTTTAAAGCTGTCAATGAGTTCGGGCGCATATTGCTCGAACTGCTCCAGCGCAGGCCCCGATATGGAAAAGGCACACTTGAACTTGCCGTTGGTGCTTTTTATCATCTCTAAAATGAGCTTGTTAGTCGGCAGATAGGAATTGTTTACCAAACGAAGTATGTTTTCTTCGTTCTGAAAATCATCATAATAATAATGGTCTGCACCTATATCAAAAAACCGAAATCGTTTTAATTTTAACGGCTGATGAATTTGAAAATAAAAGCAAATGTTTTTCATATTTTGAGTTTATAAAGTTTCTATTGTGATTTTATCTTAACATTTTTCTGTTTTCAACATCTTGTAAAATTTGCATTTGTTGAATAGCAATCCGATTTAATTTTATTAATCGTTCCTGTTGCGGAAATGCCTCACTGATAAAAACCGCATTCAAGTTTTCCATATTCGAGAGGCAAATCAATTCGTTAATTGTTGCATAATCGCGAATATTGCCTTTCAAGCCAAGATTGACATCGCGCCATTCTTTGGCTGTCATACCAAACAAGGCAACATTCAGCACATCGGGCTTCGTTGGCGTAAATAATTGAAGTTTGCCGTGGCGTGAGTTCGGTGGGAATAAGGTTGTGCTTAATGGCATCAGTGTGAATGTGGTAGTTGATTTTTGCCAATTCGCGCTTGGCACTCCAACCGATTGCTTTTTGTTCTTCTTCTTTGAGGCGCTGATAATCTTTAACAATATATAACTCAAACTCAACAGAAACCCAGCTTGCAAACTTAAAAGCAATGTCTTTGTGGGCAAAAGTGCCGCCATTGCGCCCTGATTTTGAGGTAATTCCAATCGCATTGGTGCTTTCAACCCACTTTTGAGGCGAAAGCGTAAAAGCGTTTGCGCCTGCCTCGTTCATAAACCCCTCGAATTCGAGGGGTTTAAAATTCGGATTATACAAAGATTCCCAAATTCCCAAATATTCAATTGTATTTCTATTGCGTAGCCAATTAGCAATCACACCATTAGCATCATCCTTGTTTTTGGCTTTGGCAATATCTGTCAGCGAAATATAATCAACATTATCTATTTTGATAATGGTAACTTCTGTATTTTTCGCATTTATTTTTGACATATTTTTACATTTTTAGGCTTATTATTAAGGCATGTATTGCAAGCTCACATGAACGGCGCATAACTTACTACTTAAAACTTACCACTTAAAACTTTATCATATATATTGCGAACTTCTAATCCCGCATATTCCCATTTAATATTATTAACTTCGGTAATACCGTTTTCGCGCATTGCATCGTACATAGCAGGTCTTTTTACAATCGAATAAATGGCATCAGACATCGCATCAATATCCCAATAATCAGTTTTTATGGCGTGACTCAAAATCTCCGCGCAACCCGATTGCTTGGAAATAATGCTTGGTGTTCCTACCTGCATCGCTTCCAAGGGCGAAATACCAAAAGGTTCCGACACCGAAGGCATAATATATACGTCGCTTTCGGCAAGCATTTTGGTTACCTGCTCACCTTTCAAAAATCCGGTAAAATGAAATTTATCGGCTATGTTTCGGTTAGCCACCAAATCTATCATGGCATTCATCATATCGCCGCTTCCTGCCATTACAAAACGGACATTCTTTGTTTTTTGCAATACTTTATAAGCTGCCTCGACAAAATATTCGGGACCTTTCTGCATCGTAATCCGCCCCAAAAACGTAACAATTTTGTCCTGCCTTGGCGTTTTTACAAATTTCTCCACATCGGCAAGCGGCTCTACAGCATTGTGTACTGTTGTTACTTTCCGAGGATCTTGATGATATTTTTCGATAACCGTTTGACGAGTTAAATTGCTAACAGTAATGATATGGTCGGCAGTGTCCATTCCGCGTTTTTCGATGTCGTAAACGGTTGGGTTTACCTGTCCGCGCGAACGGTCGAAATCGGTTGCGTGAACGTGAATTACAAGCGGTTTGCCCGAAATCTGCTTGGCAAATGCGCCGGCAGGATATGTCAGCCAATCGTGCGAGTGGATAATATCAAAATCCAACTTGTGCGCCAACACACTGGCAACAGCTTCATAATTAGATATTTCTTCCAATAAATTTTCGGGATAACGCCCCGAAAAATCTACACAACCCAAATCGTTGGTAAAAATTCGACGGAAATCGTAATGAATGCCGTCGCGCAGCCAAAAATATTCGTCGGGATTCATTTGGCTTCCAATGCGCCAATTTACATAATCCCAATTATTATCTTTCCAAACAATCGGAACATTGCACGCGCCTATTATTTTCAAAAAACTTTGGTCTTCGTCGCCGTGTGGTTTCGGAATCACAAATGTAATTTCCATATCTTCTTGCAACGACATTCCTTTGGTCAAACCGTAGCTTGCCGTACCCAAACCACCCAGAATATGCGGCGGGAATTCCCAACCAAACATTAACGCTTTCATATCTTAAGATATTTATAGATATTCATAGATATTGTGATATTTATAGATATTAGGATATTTAGACACTATCTTTTTTCATTAGCTTTTTATGGGCTTTTATGAAATTGTTCATTTTTAATCCTAATATATTTAGTTCATCAAATAATTTTTTATAACATTCTTCCGAAATTAGTTTTCGACAAAAAGATTTATCCAACCATGTTTTACTTTCATATAAAGAACCTCTTGCTATGTAATAGAATTTTTGAGAATCTTTAAATGAGTCGCGTCCAAAGCCTTCACTTATGTTCGCCGAAATAGAATCTGCCGAACGAACCCATTGTTTGCCTATCGTGTCTCTTGCAAATATATTCCATTCTAAAACATTATCCCAAACCTCATCAGAAAACGTCATCGATAATGTATATATTTCTAAATCATCTAATTTCATAATTAATTTACTGCATGATATTCATTGATATTTACTGCGTGATATTCATAGATATTTGCTCCCTACGGTCGCGATACTAAGTAGTCGGCTATTAATATCAATAAATATCTCAATATCGCGACCGTAGGGAGCAAATATCAAATATCTATGAATACTTTTCCAAAACTTTCAAAACTCTCAAAATCTCCGCCACATTCATAGCAAACGACATGGCGCCATGTCCATTGTATGGCGGATTTCCATCGTAAAGTTCGGGAATGGTACCGATACATCTTTCGCGAATGGCACCTTCAAATCCGGCCATTATTCTTCTGATAAAAGAAACGCCGCTTGTTTTATATACTTTTAAGTAAGCATCGGCAAATGCGCCAATCGTCCAGGGCCAAACCGGTCCATTGTGATAATTACGGTCTCTTTCCAACATTCCGCCAATATACATCGGGCGATAGGAACCGCTTTTCGGACTTAAACTCCGCAACCCTTTAGGCGTCAACAATTCTTTTGTGCAAATATCCACCACCAATTTTTGCTGCTGCCTGTCGAGCGGAGAATATGGCAGTGAAACGGCAAAAATCATATTGGGACGCACTTCTTTATCGTGATATTCGTCAATCACATAATCGTTTAAGTATGTGCCATTCCAGAATTTTTCGATAAACGAACGGCGAACGATTTCTGACTGATAATGCAGTAAATCGGCTGTGTGTTCTTCTTTTCGTTCTTTCAAAATCGAAGATGCAAATTCTAACGCATTGTACCACAACGCATTTATTTCTACAATATATCCAGTTCGCGGAGTTATCGGGCGACCATTTTCCATGGCGTTCATCCACGTAACGGCTGTTTCGCGCCCTTCGGTAAAAAGCAATCCGTTGGAATGCAGAAACAGATTTTTGTGTTTTTGCGAACGAAGAAATTTCACTATATCAACGACAATATCGCCGTATTTTTCAAGCATTTGCTGTCTTGACGTATAAATTTCGTATTGCTGAATTGCCCATATAAACCACAACAACGTATCGGGCATTTCCAATTCCTGCAATTCGGTAACGGAATCTTTTACATTAATAAATTCCTTTATTTCGGGGATTGACGAACTCAACACTTTATCGAAATAATCGGCATCGCCAATACACAGCGTTACGCCCGGCAGCGAAATAAATTGGTCTCTCGCTCGCGACTTGAACCACGGATAACCCGCTAATATGGTGTCAACATCGCCGTCTTTTTTGTAAAACTGTATCGCGGAATTTTTTAAATAATCGAACAAATTGTCTTTTTCTTCTCTTTTGGATATTTCGTTGTCCCACAGCGATTTCAACTTGTTGGGCGAAACGCTTTCGATGCCTGCCGAAAATATCACTTCTTCGTCTTTTTTCAATGAAAGCTCAAAACAACCCGGTGCATAAAGGTCTTCTTTATAAGCATATCCGCGCTCTTGCTCTTTGGCGTATTCGATGCCGCGATACCAATCGGGACAATGGGAATATTCCGTTTTTCTCGAAAATTGCATAACTAATGACGGGTAGCCGTGGTATAAACAAGTTTCAATGCCGTTACTTACTTCGTTGTAACTTTTGTCAATGTTATCATTTTCAACGCACAAGGTATTCACATTTCGGAAAGCCAAAAATGGTTTGAAGCGCAATTTTATCGTCGAATGTCCTTCCAACAATTTATATTTAATAAGTACTCGCGGTTCGTGCGAAAGCATAATGCGTTCTTTGGAAAGGATAATTCCTCCCAAACGATAAATGGATTTCGACACTACGTTAAATTCAAACTGACGCAGATATTTATGTCCGTTCGGACTGAAATGATTGTGGTCGTACTTGTGAATTCCGAGATTAAATTCGGCACCGTATTGGATAATCGTTTCGTCTAACGAAGACAGCAACACGTGATTTTCGTTATCCAAATTGGGTAATGGAACTACCAACTGCCCATGATATTTTCTTGTGTTACAATCAACTATCGTTGTGCTGTTGTATGCGCCTGAACGATTTGTTCTCAGAATCTCTTTCTTAAGAGATTTTTCAAGGTCAACCAGCAGCGTTCTATCAAAACTAAGATAACTCATGTGTTAAGAAACTGTTTAAATTTTCCACAAATATTTCATTCTTTTCAATAGAAACCATTTTTTACAATAAATTATGTGATTTTTTGTAAAATCATCATAATTTATTTGGCAAGCAAAATTTAAACAGTTTCTTATCGTTTTATTTGTCGCAAGGTACTGATTAATTCAATATTAGCAAAAAAAAAATCTTTAATTTTAGCTAAAAACAAAAAAAAGATAGCAATTTGTTTAGATGCCCCATTTTTCGCACCAATTTTTGAAAGTCAATGCAGAGTTTTCGCCGTATTTGGAAAGTGATTTTAGAATATTATCAACAGAAAGTTCTACACTCGGCTTGCTTTTAGAGAAAAATTTATCGGCGAAGCAAATCAATTTTTCTTCGTTGGAAATAGGCAGCATATCGCGATGCGGCAGTGGAAGATTTTCGCGTAAGATATGTTCCAATGAAATTCCGGTTCCCGTGTGTCGTTCGGCAACCAAAGCATGGCGAGGCAATCCTTCTTTTTGCAGAATTTCGTTTCCCAAATAACCGTGACAGATGTACGGTTTTTCGCCGAAACAAAAAATTCCAGGTGCATTCGTCAGGAAAATGCCTATGTCGTGTAACATGGCAGCTTCTTCCACAAAATTGGTATCGAAATTTTCTTGCGGATTTTTTTTAGCTATTCCGAGGGCTTTTTGTGCAACAGAATGACTGTGTTCTACCAATATGTTGTATAACGGTGAATGCTCAGCGTAATATTTTTTGACGATATGTATTGTGTTTATCATGGAATGATGAAACAAAAAAGAGGCTTTTGCCTGCCTCTAAATTTTTATCTTTATTATGGATTAACAATGGTTACTATTTTTATATCCATCGACCAACTCGGTATCGTAAGTAACAAATTGGAATTTTCATTGATAAACCGAACTGAACCCGACGCCACGTCAAAACTAAGCGTATTGGTAAAAATAGCATTTCCTTCTCGTTGAGTTACTGAAAAAGGCAATGGGTCATCATGGTTATTACCGACAAGATAACATACAATAGCACCTCTTGCAATTACATCATCTGTAATTATCGGCACTCTAAAAGTAGCGGATGCGAAACCTTCGCTTCTGGATTGCGATGTAAAATTTGCTTCCCAATCGCTCGGACGTATCGTTACGTATTGAGTATTAACTCTGGCGCCTTCGTAAATCGTATCATAAGAACATGACACTGACAACAAAAGAATAGATACGAGTAAAAAAAGTTTCTTCATAACTATCCTGATTTACTGATTTTATTTAATTTTTCTTCATCAATTATTTTTATTTTCCGCCCGTCAACTGTAATGATTCTTTCATTGGCAAAAGCAGTCAACGTGCGAATGGCATTTGAAGTCGTCATATTGGAAAGACTTGCCAAATCTTCACGCGAAAGATAAACGCTGATAGTCGCGCCGTCTTCTTCGTAACCGTAAGTGGTTTTCAAGAAAATGAGCGATTCCGCCAATCGACCGCGAATATGTTTCTGCGTCAGTGTTGTTGAGCGAGCGTCTGATATGCCCAAATCGACCGCCAACGCTTTGATAAAATAAAAAGCTAAATCGTTGTTTTCTTTCATTAATTCTACAAAAACTTCTCCGGGCACTCGATAAATAACTGTTGGTTCAATCGCGATAGCACCTGTTACATAAGGCTCTTCTGCCAGCAACGCTCTGTAGCCAAAATATTCGGTAGCAGTGAGAATTCGCATAATTTGCAAACGTCCGCCAACACCTCCGCGATAAATCTTCACTTTGCCCTGCACCAAACACAACAAATCCATCGGCGTTTCGCCCTCACTGTAAACGACATCATTTTTCTTGTATCGTTTCAGCTCATAATTTTTCTTCAAGTATTCACACTGTTTGGGCGTCAACACTTCCAAGAAGGGCGACATTTCGTCAATTTCTTTTAAATCAGGAGTAACTTGTCTTGGCATAATTACTATGTTTTACAGCACAAATGTAATCCTTTTTTCATGAAAATTCTATAAAAAATGTTAATTATTAATATTTTTGATATTTTTCATAAAAAAATGTCCCTCACAAATAGTTGCGAGGGACATTTTTCGTAAAATTAAAAATTTACTTCAGATTTGCCAATGCTTTTTTAATTCTTTCGATAGCTTCGGCTAATTTTTCGTCGGAAACGGCATACGACAAACGGATACAATTTGAGTCTCCGAAATCATTTCCACCAACACAAGCTACGTGCGCTACTTCTAATAAATACATTGCCAAGCTGTCTCCATCTTTTATCGTTCTGCCTTCAAAAGATTTTCCAAAGAAAAAAGAGCAATCAGGGAAAACATAGAATGCTCCGTCAGGAATACTCACTTTCAATCCTTTGACATCTTGCAACAATGTTACTGCTAAATCGCGACGGCGCAAAAATGCTCTTTGCATTTCTCTTACCGGCTCTTGTGTTCCAGTGTAAGCAGCTTCGGCTGCTTTTTGTGATACAGAGCAAGGTCCGGAAGTATATTGTCCTTGCAATTTATTACAAGCGCCAATAATATATTGTGGAGCGGCAATGAAACCGATTCTCCAACCTGTCATCGCATATGCCTTGGCTACTCCGTTTACAATCACAACTCTGTCGAATATTTCAGGGAATTGTGCAATGCTTTCGTGTTTTCCGACATAACTGATATGTTCATAAATTTCGTCAGAAATAACAACCACTTGCGGATATTTTACTAACACATCAACCAAGCCTTTCAATTCCTCTTTTGAATACACGCTTCCTGTTGGATTTGAAGGCGAACAAAGAATTATTGCTTTAGTTTTGGGTGTAATGGCCGCTTCTAATTGAGCAGGAGTGATTTTAAAATCTTGCTCAATCGGTGCATTGATAAACACATTTGTTCCGTCTGCTAATTTTACCATTTCGGGATAACTTACCCAATATGGTGCAGGAATGATAACCTCATCGCCTTTGCCAATAAGTGCTAAAATCACGTTACAAACAGATTGTTTTGCGCCATTTGAGCAAAGAATCTGCTCGGGTTTGTAATCTAATCCGTTTTCGTTTTTCATTTTCTCGGCAATGGCTTTACGCAAAGGCATAAATCCGGGTACCGGAGAATAGAAAGAGAAATTTTTATCCACAGCATCTTTGGCAGCTTGCTTAATGTGGTCGGGAGTGTTAAAATCGGGTTCTCCCAAACTCAAATTAATAACATCAACTCCTTGAGCTTGAAGCTCGTTGCTTTTCTGTGCCATCGCTAATGTTGCTGATGGCGACAACGCGTTTAAGCGATCTGATAATTGGTTCATAATTCTTCAACCCCTAAATCCCCTAAAGGGGACTTTTTTTAAGGGAATTTTTTAATTGTGTATATTATTTTTATTTTTCCAATTTTTCCCCCATTCTTAAAGTCCCCTTTAGGGGATTTAGGGGTTGTGCATTAAAAAAGCCGATAAACAATCGGCTTTTTTAATAGATTATGTTATTAACACTGCACTCTATTAGCTGAGCCTAATACTGCCTCAATCTTATGTTTGTACAATTTCTTAGCATTTTCGCGAGCAGGACCTAAGTATTTACGTGGGTCGAATTCGGCAGGTTGCAAAGCGAACACTTCGCGGATAGCCGCAGTCATAGCTAAACGGCTGTCTGAGTCAATGTTGATTTTGCATACAGAAGAAGCTGCTGCTTTGCGCAATTGTTCTTCGGGAATACCGATAGCATTTTTCAATGCACCGCCGTATTTGTTGATAGTTTCCACTTCTTCTTGTGGTACTGATGAAGCTCCGTGCAATACGATAGGAAATCCGGGAATTCTTCTTTCAATTTCTTCCAAAATGTCGAAACGCAACGGTGGTGGAACTAAATGTCCGTTGGCATCTCTGGTACATTGTTCGGGAGTGAATTTGTTTGCTCCGTGAGATGTTCCAATAGAAATAGCCAATGAATCAACACCGGTTTTAGTTACGAAATCTATTACTTCGTCGGGTTCTGTATATGTATGATGTTCAGAGCTAACTTCGTCTTCCACACCTGCCAAAACGCCAAGTTCACCTTCTACTGAAACACCATATTGATGTGCATATTCTACTACTTTTTTAGTCAACGCCACGTTATCTTCGTAAGAAAGATGAGAACCGTCAATCATTACTGACGAAAACCCCATGTCTATACAACTTTTGCAAAGTTCGAAAGAATCGCCATGGTCAAGGTGCAATACGATTTGAGGATGTGCGCAACCTAATTCTTTTGCATATTCAACAGCGCCTTCTGCCATATAACGCAACAATGTTTGGTTTGCATATTTACGCGCACCGCTCGACACTTGAAGAATTACAGGAGATTTTGTTTCAACCGCCGCTTGAATAATAGCCTGCATTTGCTCCATATTATTGAAATTGAATGCAGGAATTGCATATTTACCTGCCATTGCTTTTGCAAACATATCTTTTGTGTTCACCAAGCCTAATTCTTTGTAACTTATCATTTTTGTAATTTTTTAATTATTTTTTTAAATAATATTTTGAACTGCAAAGATAGCAATTAAATTGCTTTTCGTATCATTTTTGTAATAAAAAAGATAAAAAAGTATTAAAATTATTTTTATTAGGTTTGTTTCACTCCCAAAGTGTCAGTATGCCTGATAGCTGAGATGTCTTTCTGTATGTATTTTTTTAAGAAATATTTCACCAGTTAAAAAATAAATCTTGTACATTTACCCTCGAAATAAAACACAGCGAAAAACCAATGACCTTAACCAAAAAATAATATCATCTCTCAGGTTGCCTTTGCTTCATGTGTTCGTCCGTAGAGACGTTGCCGCGCACGTTTTTACAACAAACAACGGATTTACAAAAAATCAATAATATTAATCCATTAACTTTTATTTTTATGACAAAATTTTATTTTTTGAGAAATGTAGTTGCGATAGCAATCTGCCTCGCAGGTCTTTTTAATGCCAATAATGCATTGGCGCAAACATCTCCTAACATTCTTGTGGATTTCTCCACACTTGATAATGCGAGCAACAGCGCCACTCAACAGGGTTGGAAAGTGTCCGGAATAATGTCCGAAATTGCTGAGGCAAAATATCTGGTGCTCGAAACGGAAGACGGTGATTACCCTGACGGTTTTAGTGGAACGCAATTTATTTTCCAAGGCAATGACGGCGACCCTGCTACGATAGAAGTAGGCTGGACACAAAGAAATCTCAATGGCGATTGGGTATCTTTCCCTCGTGCAGAAGGAAAAACCGTAAGCATTTTAATTGACCTTAAAAATGTATTCGGGGACAAATATGATAATTTTATCCAATGTACATATTGGGCAAGAATTTTAATTGGCAATTATAGTATCAAACCGACAGCATTTGAAAATATAGGACTCACGAAGGCATATCTTATTGACGATTTTGCCAAACCTGCCGATGCAGTGGATTTGAGTTCAGATTATGGTTTCATAATTGAAGGTTCGGTAACGGGTGGTTCAGGAGTAAACATCATAACCACCGCCGCCGCTTTGCAATCCGCGTCCGTCATCGGCTACTACACCCTCACAGGACAACGCCTGCCGCAAGCGCCCGAAAAAGGGATATATATTATAATGTATGACAATGGAAAATCGGAGAAAGTAGTGCAATAAGCACGAAAGGGCGAAAGCACGAAAAAGCACAAAAGCACGAATCAATAAAATTCGTGCTTTCGCGCTTTTCACTCCCAAAGTGTCAATTCTTTGAATTTATTTTTTTCTTTTCCTTCTACATATGCAATAAACGTATCATTTACCAGCCTGTTTCCGCCGGCCGTTGGATAATTTCCGGAAAAATACCAATCGCCTTTATGATTCGGACACGCTTCGTGAAGTTCTTCTAATGTGGGAAAAACAATTTCTACTTCGCATTTTACTTCCGGCGGCGTGAGCATTTCAGCAATTTTCTTGGAGATTTCTTCCATAGAAGATTGTTTGTAAATTTCTTTTACATAATTTACCATCTGCTCTTTCGGAAAATTTTCCTGCGCTTTTGCCTTTTCATAAAGTTCTTTTATCAATGATTCTTGCCCTTTTTCGCGCAACAATTCTACAGCTGCCCTGAAAGCGGCAAACTCGCTCATGCTCGACATATCTATTCCGTAATAATCGGGATAGCGAACTTGCGGCGAAGAAGAAACAATCACGATTTTTTTCGGCAATAATCTGTTTAATATGCTGATAATGCTTTGCTTCAGTGTTGTTCCACGAACAATAGAATCGTCTATAATCACAATGTTGTCTTTGTTTGGTCTGATAGAACCGTAAGTGATGTCATAAACGTGTGTCGCCAAGTCGTTGCGGGTTTTATCCTGCGCAATAAAAGTTCGGAGTTTAATGTCTTTTATCAGCACTTTTTCGGTGCGCGGTTTTTTGCCGGTTTTTTCTTCCACGCCTTCAATCATACCATAATACGAAACTTCGGCAGTATTGGGAATATAAGAAAAAACGGTGTTTTCGATGTCGTTGTCAATGGTTTTTAAAATTCTATCGCTCAATAAATTGCCTAATTTTTTGCGCTCTTTATAAATGTCAATATCGCTGCCGCGAGAAAAATATATCCGCTCAAAAGAACAAGGCGTAGCAGGTTTTAAAGGTTCGTGAATGGTGTCGAATTTCAGTTCGCCGTTTTTCTTGATAATCATAGCTTGTCCGGGTTGCAACTCATGAATATCTTCTGCCTGCACATTCAAAACGGTTTGTATCACCGGTCTTTCGGAAGCAACTACGATTATTTCATCATCGGTATAATAAAATCCCGACCGTATCCCTTTCGGGTCGCGAAACACAAAAGCATCGCCATGACCGAGTAATCCCATAATGGTATATCCGCCGTCCCAATCTTTTTCGGTATTGCGAATAACTGTTGAAATATCAAGATTGTCTTCTATCAACTCGGTTATCTCGGCATTGTTTTTTGAAGTTGTCCGTTTGTATTTTTCATATTCGCGCTCTACTTCTCTATCTAACTGATGTCCAAACGATTCGAGCATTAAAAACGTATCCGCTGTGTCTCTCGGATGTTGTCCCAACGCCGATAATTTCGCAAAAATTTCGTCCACATTTGTCAAATTGAAATTTCCGGCAAGCATCAATGTCCTGTCTTTCCAATTATGCCGCCTTAAAAATGGGTGCACATACGAAACTCCTTTTTTACTATTGGTGGTGCTATATCTTAAATGTCCAAAGTAAAGTTCGCCCGCAAACGGCAAATTTTCTTTGGCGTATTTGGCATCGTTCAATAATACACTGTCAATATTCTGATAACGTTTGTTTACAGAAGCAAAAATTTCCTGAATGGCATTTGTTCCTTCCGCTCGTTCTCTCCAGATATATTCTTTTCCGATAGGCATATCAAACTTTACCATTCCTAATCCAGCGCCTTCTTGACCGCGATTGTGTTGTTTTTCCATCAGAAGATATAGTTTGTTTAAACCATATCTCCAAGTTCCGTACTTTTCTTGGTAGTATTCGAGTGGCTTTCTAAGCCTTACCATTGCTATTCCACACATATAGTTATAAGTTTTGAGTTATAAGTATTTTTTAAAATAAATAATTTCCTGCTTTATCAACTGTTTCTTTTAATTCTTTTTTATGCAAAATAAACTTGTCATAGCCCGTTTTTAGATTCGTCCAAAAATCTATAAGCGTCTGATGTTGCACATATCGTTTTTCATACGCTTGAAAATTAGCGTCAGTCATACGAAAAGGGAAAATATAAACAGGAATGTTGCTTTGTCCGTTGTTGCGGGCAAAAACAGCATAAAGGTAAATTTCTTTGATTTTGTCATCAGTCATCGGCAGGCAGCCAATCGTTACACACGCACCGTGAATGAAAATATCGCCGCCCAAATTCGAGGCATTGCTCTTTTTCTTGTCCGACTGATTGGGATAATTGATGCCCAGCGATAAATAAAAATTGCTCGCCGGATTAAAACGGTCAATGTTGTAAAAACCTTCCGGCACTTGATTATCGCCTTGTTTCCGCTTTGGGCCTAATTTTCCCGAAGAAGAACAAACATCATAAACAGCAATTAATTTGTAATCTGTTTCATTTTTCTTTTTTGCGTAAATTTCCAACTTTTTTTCTGCTTTGTATGCTGTAATCAAAATATGTACATCGTCAGAAGTTAATCCGTTTTTGCGCAAATTTTCGGCAATACTTTGTTCTTTTTCGGAAAAAGCAGTTCGTACACGGGCATATTTTTTCTGTTGCGATAAGAAATCTTGCTGCGCCAAAACGTTGTTGCAACAAATGATTACCAACATAAGAAAAATTATTTTTTTCACTTTATTAATTATCTTTATAAAAAAAGCCTCTTCTAAAAAGACGAAGAGGCTATGCGCTTTTATTCCATGGTTATGAATTTGGCAAGATTGCGTGGTTGGTCAACATCACAACCTTTTACCACAGCAATATGATAAGCCAATAGTTGTACTTGAACTTTACCTTTTGTTTTGTATTTTGCTATTCCGTACATATTTAATAGTTGTAAGTTTTAAATTATAAGATGAAAATATTTTAAAACACTTAATTGTTTAATTATTTTAATTTTTGATTACTTACACCCATTTTTTTATTCTTTCCATGGCTGCTATGGTATTTTCGCGGCTGCTAAATCCGGTAAATCGAAAATATCCTTCGCCATTCAATCCAAATCCAACGCCGGGCGTTCCTACAATGTACGTTTCATACAATAATTGTTGAAAAAAATTCCACGACGGCATATTATTGGGCGTTTTTACCCAAATATTTGGCGAATTTACACCGCCATACGTTTGAAAACCAAGTTGCTGCAACTCATTTTTTATAATTCCGGCATTGGTTAAATAATACTGCACCAATTCTGCTATCTGCTTTCTTCCTTTTCGCGAATACGTTGCTTCCGCACCTCGCTGCACAACATACGAAACACCATTAAAATACGTTGTCTGACGGCGCAACCAAAGTTTATTCAACTCTCTTTTTTCACCCAGCAATGTGTAAGCAACCAATTCTTTGGGCACCACGGCATAAGAACATCTAAGTCCTGTAAATCCTGCCGTTTTTGAAAAACTGCGCACTTCAATAGCAACCTTTTTGGATCCTTTTATTTCGTAAATGCTGCGCGGAATATCATTTCCGGTAATATAGGCTTCGTACGCGCCGTCGTAAATAATTACCGCTTGATTTTCGAGCGCATAATCAACCCATTTTTTAAGTTCTGTTTTATTGAGAGCCGTTCCGGTTGGATTATTGGGATAGCAAAGATAAATGACATCGACTTTTTCCTCAGGCAGTTCGGGCACAAAATTATTTTCGGGCAGGCAATTCAAATACACAACATTGCTCCACTTGCCGTCTTCGGTCATTTGACCGGCGCGGCCGCTCATAATCGCGGTATTTTCATACACCGGATAAACAGGGTCGGTAATGGCAATGATGTTATCGCGCCCCAAAATATGCCCAAGGTTTCCTGTATCAGGTTTAGCGCCGTCACTGATAAAAATCTCGTCGGAATCAAGCAAAACGCCACGAGATTGATAATCATATTTAATAATGTTATCTATTAAAAAACGATAACCATGCGCCGGACTATAACCACGAAATGCCGCTTCATCAGCCATTTCATCAACAGCAACGTGCATCGCCTTTACCACTTCCGACGGCAATGGCTGCGAAACATCGCCTACTCCTAAATTTATGATTTTTGCGCGCGGGTGAGTTACACAAAACGCATTGGTACGCTTTTCTATTTCCGTGAAGAAATAATCTTCGGGTAATTTCAGATAATGCTCGTTTACTAACGCCATACGAAGATTGCGAAGAAGAATTTGATTAACTTTTTGAAGTTACAAAGTTACTACTTTTTTGTATTTTTTTGCAATTTCTTTAAAGAAAAATTACGATTCTGTTAAAGATATTTCAAAAGTGTTTTTGAACGCAAAAAACGCAAATTTTCGCAAATTAAAAAATAAAATAATCTTGTTTATTGTTGATTACGAGCATTATAATATTTGCGAAAATTTGCATTTTTGCATCATTTGCGTTTTATGAAACATATAATCCCATTTCTCTCGCTTTTTCCATCATAAACGCTCTTGCAGGTCCGTATTCGTTGGGAATAACGCCGTCTAAAATAGCGTCTTTTATTTTCATTTTGAGTTCGCCAACAGTATTGCAAGGCGGCAAATTAAATGTCCGCATAATTTCGTCGCCCGCAACAGGCGGTTGAAAGTTGCGAATGCGATCTTTTTCTTCTATCTCTTTCAGTTTTTGGCGGACTAATTGAAAATTAGCTAAAAACCGTTGTTCTTTTTCTTTGTTTTTCGACGTAATATCAGCTTCGCACAACAGCATCAAATCGTCTATATCATCGCCGGCATCGAACAACAAACGCCGGACAGCAGAATCCGTAATGGTTTCT
>Ga0082212_10000917_pt1 | contig 43445 bp, 43 predicted proteins | sample TergutNt197P3_FD_71548 | JGI IMG/M metagenome (GOLD analysis project Ga0082212, IMG submission 71548) | Neocapritermes taracua P3 segment gut microbial communities from Petit-Saut dam, French Guiana - Nt197 P3 | ecosystem: Host-associated > Arthropoda: Insects > Digestive system > Gut ...
AAAAACAGAGTCATATTTACGAGGATATTTTGCGTTTGTCAAGGCAGACGACGAAGGCGGGCTGGTTGCCCGACAAGGAGGATAACGCAGACAGACGGAAAATAGACCGTAAAGATGGCTCTGTTTTTAGTTGAGATTAGGATTAAACCCAATTTGCCCTTACAGAACTCTTACATAATTCAGCTAACAGTTTTTACAAAGGAACTTTACCATTATCAATAGCATCGTGAGAAAGACGATCGCCAAATAATAATAAGGATAAGGTGAAATGACATGCAAAAGTATTCAGTTCTTATCGCCACGGCAGCGCTCTTGCTTGTGACTGTGATAGGGTTAGCCGGCTGTGATGCGGCGGATACGGCTTCATCCACCACGAACACGAAACCCATCACCGTGGTCTGGTATCCCAATGAATCGGCTAACGATTATGAAGGATCGCGCAATGAGTTTGGCAGACTGATCGAAGAGGCTACCGGCCGGAAAGTGGAACATAAGCTGACTACGGATTACACAATCGCTATTGAATCCCTGGCCAGCGGGGCGGCGGATATCGGCGCGGTTATGGGCGCTGTTGGCTATATCGAAGCCAAGAACAAAAACTCCCGGGTGGATGTTCTGTTTGTTAACTCCGGCGTATCCGGAACCCTTGACGACGCCATCTATTATTCCTGGCTCTGTGTCAACGTTGGAGACGCGGACAAATACAAGGAAGGCGACGGTTATTCCATAACCAACGTGGCGGGCAAAAGAATGTCTTTCGTTTCCAACAGTTCCACGTCAGGGTTCAAAGTTCCGACGGCAAGCATTATTGACCATTTCAAAAAGACGCCCCAATGGGCCAATCTGAGTGTCGATGATTTGGTTGAGGGTGGCTCCAAAGCGTTTTTCAGCCAAGTGCTTTTTGGCGGTTCCCATCAAGGATCTGCGTTTAACTTGCTCAGCGGCAAAGCCGATGTCGCCGCCTTCTGCGACACAGAAGTTGACATCTACACTGATCTTAAAGAAGGAGAAGAAAACAAGGTCGGATCTGTTTACAATGTCAAGAACGACGCCACCGCGCCTTTCAATACCGTTAGGGGTAAGGAATTTGTCATCATCGCGTCAACACCGGTTCTCAACGGCCCCAACGCCTACAACCCGCAGAATCTGAGCGCTGAAGAAATCAAGAAAATCCGGGATATTTTCACTTCAGAAGCAACCGCGAACAATGAGCATTTCTTCTATAATCCGGATTCCGGCAATGTAGGGTTTTACAAGAAAACAAACAATGAATGCTATCTCCAGGTAAACGATTCGTGGTTTAACCCAATTCGTGAAATGAACTAAAGAGGATAAAGGAAGAACGGTGCGATTGCATGCCCATCTTGGAATTTCAAAAGGTAAGCAAAAGTTACGATAGCAAATCGAAAGCGCTGACCGATGTTTCTTTTGCTGTGGAAGAGGGCGAGTTTGTGTCGATCATCGGACCCTCCGGTTCAGGCAAGTCTACCATACTGCGTTGCATCAACCGTTTGGTTGATGCAACGCAAGGCGCCATTGTTTTTGACGGCCAGGATATAACCCGCGCCAACAAAAAAGAGATCCGGCAGATCCGGAAAAAGACCGGTATGATCTTTCAGCACTATAACCTTGTGGACCGGCTGAGCGTTGTCGAAAACGTCCTTCACGGGCGGCTCGGCCACAAGTCCGCAATGGCGGGGGTAGTGGGGTACTATACCGAACAAGAAAAAGAACAGGCTTTTCAAATCATCGCGAAGCTGGGGCTCACGGAGCAAGCTTATAAACGCTGCGACGAATTGTCCGGCGGGCAGAAGCAGCGCGTGGGTATCGCACGTTCTATTATGCAGGGACCCAGGCTGATTTTGTGCGATGAACCAATCGCTTCTCTTGATCCCAATTCATCCAAGGTTATCATGGATCATCTGCGCAATATTAATCAGACCATGGACATCACCTGTATTTTTAATCTGCATCAAGTGGATGTGGCGATCAAGTATTCCAAAAGGATTATTGGCCTTACTTTGGGGCGGATTGTTTATGACGGGCCCCCCGACCAGCTGGATAAAGCCACAATTTACGAGATTTATCAATCAAACGAAGGGGAGCTAATCACTGATGTCGGGTGAGCGCGCGGAAAAATCTCCAAGACCCGAGAACCAAACATCTGTTTTTGTTAAAAGGAAACGGACATTTACTTTGGCGTTTCTCGCCGTGGCGGCTCTTTTTGTTATTTCTGCTCTTGTGACAGACTACAATGTGATCGCCGGTTTCGAGTCGATTCCCAAAGCTGTTGTTTGGATAGTGAAAAACTTAGTTCCCGATGAAAGAGCATGGTCGCGGCTGCCGAATATCTTGGCAAAATTGGCTGAGACGGCGTTGTTATCGGTTGCCGTGACTGTTTGCGCGGCTGTCTGCGCGTTTTTCTTTGGTTTGCTGGGCACAAGAACCACGAAGATCAATCCATGGATCGGCAGAGGGGTTCGCATCGTCGCCTCGTTTTTCAGGAATGTTCCTGACGTTGTTTGGGCCATTCTGCTGCTTTTCTCCTTTGGACAAAACATCCTGACCGGATTCTTCGCCTTGTTTTTTGTGACCTTTGGCTTGCTGACCCGTACTTTCATTGAAACCATCGACGAAGTCAGCGCAGACTGTGTTGAAGCTCTGCAGGCCACCGGCGCAACCTATATGCAAACGGTTTTCCAGGGCATTATCCCTTCTTCAATAGCGGAGATCATCTCATGGATTCTCTATATGATTGAGACCAATATCCGGTCTTCAACCTTAATCGGCGTCTTGACGGCGACAGGGATCGGGTATCTGTTCGACTTGTATTATAAGCGGCTGGACTACGGTTCGGCAAGTCTGGTCGTTGTTTCCATTGTCGTGCTGGTCATCGCTATTGAGCTTGTATCGAATCAAATCAGAAAGGTGATTATGTGATGAGTGAACTTGCCGTACCGGTCACTGGTTCTCTTTCTCTCGACTTGCATAAGCACATGAAAAAAAACCGCGGCGGCAAGATCAAAATAGGCGCGCAATCCAAAAGCGGGCCGGCTGTGAAGATGACGCTGCTTGTTCTTCTGGGACTTACCATTTTCGGGTTCCTGACTTTTGACTATAAAGGTATTGATTTCGCCGGAGCGGTTTCCGCGACCATGAACAACGTTCAAGTTGTGTTTGGGCAGCCGCATTTGAAATACAACACGTTGCCGGGGGCCATGCATGGGCTGCTGGTGACCTTTGCACTGGGCGTGTTGTCGACGATTATCGGGGCTTCCATTGCACTTTTTGGCGCGTTGTTGTGCGCGCGAAACATTGCGAACGCGAGGGTCGCTACTCTTGTTAAAGGGTTTGTCGCTTTTATCAGGGCGGTTCCAACAATTCTCTGGGTGCTCATTTTTGCCGTTGCGGCCGGATTGGGAAGTGTCGCCGCTGTTGTAGGGCTGTCTTTTCACAGCGCCGCTTATTTGATAAAAGCTTATTCTGAATCCTTTGAAGAAATGGACAGCGGTACCATTGAAGCTCTCAAAGCCAGTGGCGCCAGCTATTGGCAAATTGTATTCCAAGCCGTTCTGCCGGCTTCTATCAGCTATATGACCGCGTGGACATTCCTTCGGTTTGAAATTAATTTTGCTAACGCCATCGCTATGGGCGCCGCAGCCGGAGCGGGGGGCATCGGATACGATCTGTTTATGGCCGGCAGCTTCTATTTTGATCTGCGGGAGCTTGGGTTTATCACGTATATTGTTGTGGCTGCGGTGATTCTGCTGGAGATTGTTGCCACCAAAGTCAAGGCTAAAGTGAGATGACCATGGAAAAAAGACGGCTCTCAAAGATTTTGGCCCGTGCGGACGGATGTGACGTGGCGGCCCTTTCCGCGGAGATTCAAAAAACGTACTCACCGGTCATTGTGAAGGAACCAGGGAAAACCTTGGCCATGATTAAAATGCGTGAACCGGCTCAGCAGAGCCTGTTCTATCTTGGGGAAGTTATTGTTTGTGAGGCGGTCGTGGAGATTGACGGGGTGCAGGGTGTGGCCGTTCTGATGGGAGACGACGCTGAAAAGACCCTTGATATGGCGATTATTGACGCGGCTATGAACAAAGGCGTTTTTGGCGGCATGGATACGCTGCTCCGGCTGGAAAAAGAGCAAGACAGCAGGATAATGCGGGAAAACGCCATGCACCTGAAAACAATGGTCAATTTTCAATCTATGGATCAGGAGGCGCCAAATGATCTCAGCGTTTTTGAGAAAGCATAGCTTTGACGTGGTTTTTGACAGCCAGCAAGTCTACCGGCTCCTGCTTGAGGCTGTATCCAATCCTGCGAGGATTGTCAGTATAAGGGAATACGCGGATAAGCTGTTCGGCGGTCATCCCGCTTTTTTGGCTGTGGCGATGACGCTTATGGACAACGAGGTCAGTTTTACCACCTGTTCCAATCAGCCACTGGCAGAAGAAATTGTGTCCTTAACTTTGGCGATGAAAGAGACAACCGAGAGGGCGGATTTTGTTTTTGTTTGTGATCCCCATGACCTTAACGATCTCAAAAACATTATGAGAAAAGTCAAAAGCGGAACCCTCGCTGACCCGCATAGAAGCGCGACGGTCATCATTCGCAACGATGGTGTTCCCGCCTGCCCGTTGAAGCTGTCGGGACCGGGTATCGACGGTCACACAACGGTCTCGGTAACTCAAAGGGTCAAAGACGCCATTGCGCTGCGTAAAAACCGCAGTGACGAATATCCCCAAGGGATTGATCTGATTTTTGTTTCAAGTGGGGGCGAATTGCTTGCTGTGCCCCGTCTTGTTGGAGATGGCTAGGAAGATAGCCAGAAATGGGATCGTTGTATTAACGCTCAATCGAATGGCATTGTTTTTGCGGACCAGGAAGGGACAGAACAGTGCTGCATGATGAACACCGGGGGGTTGTGTAGATGGCGTATGTTGCGGTATCCGGCGGCAAGGAAGCCATTGAAGAAAGCATCAAGCTGCTTGATTATTACAGAAGCGGTACGGACAAGGATTTGGCAATTGAAGCGATAGAAAACAAACTGTCCCTTCTTGTGGACAGGGTTATGGGAGAGGCCGGTTTATACGCAAGGACTTACGCTGCTCTTGCCCTTAGGCAATGCGAAGGATCTATAGAAGAAGCGGTATTCTTGCTGCGGGCTTACCGGTCAACCCTGACACGCAATTACTATTCCGACACGGTTGACGCCGGAGAAATGCGTGTTGTGCGCCGGATATCAGCCGCCTTCAAGGATATTATCGGCGGCCAAATTCTAGGCGCCACTTACGATTATACCCATAGGTTGATTGATTTTGAGACGGGAAAGGAGGATCCAACAGCGTTACGGCAGGCCATGCACAAGGCCCTGGCTGAGCAGACGCCGGAAGAGATTGTTCCCTGTCCGCGGGTGTCGGAGGAATTGGCGAAAGAAGGTCTTATTGACCGGCACAGTCCCAACGACCAGAGTCCCTACGATGTAACCGCGAATATACTTGAGTTTCCGACAACCCGAAGCGCCCGACTACAAACCATGGCCCGGGCGGATACCGGTTTTGTTTCCGGGCTGGCTTATTCGGCTCTCCGCGGTTTTGGCCAGGAGCATCCCACTGTGGGTGAATTGCGCTGTGGTTATGTGGAGCTTTATGTTCCTTTTTTACCGGATGAAAAAGAGAGCCTCTATATTGGCGAAATCCTGATTACAGAAGTGGAGTGTTTCAACGCGGTTGACAGCAAAGATCAGCTCAAGCTTGCTGTCGGTTACGGCGCTGTTCTGGGCAGAAACGAAACCAAAGCGATCGCGATGGCTGTTGTTGATCGGGAATTGGACAACGGCGGCCCTTATCCGGCTCAAAATGAAGAGTTTGTGTTGATGCACGGGGACAGTCTGGAGATGAACGGATTCATATCCCATCTGAAGCTGCCCCATTATGTTACGTTCCAGTCGAAGCTGGACGCGGTAAGAAAAACGAGGAGGGCGGACAATGAATAGCAACTACAATTTCGCCTTTCTTGATGAGGGTTCTAAGAAGGAGATCCGGCGAGCTGTCTTGAAGGCGGTGTCTATCCCTGGGTATCAAGTACCTTTTGGGTCCCGTGAACTGCCGATTGGCAGAGGTTGGGGGACGGGCGGCATTCAGCTGACTCTTTCTCTGATTGGACGGGACGACATCCTCAAAGTCATAGATCAGGGCAGCGACGAAAGCGTTAACGCGGTCAACATCAAGAAATTCGTCGGCCTTTGCACCGACGTCAGAACTACAACGGATACCCGCGAAGCGACGCTGATTCAAACACGGCACAGAATTCCTGAAAGAGCTCTGACCAACGGCCAGATTCTGATTTTTCAGGTTCCTCTTCCCGAACCCTTACGCGTTGTGGAAGCCCGGGAAGAGGTTACCAAGAAAATGCACGCGGAAAAGGATTATGCTTCCATGTGGCTGCAGCTTTACGAAAGCCTTGTGAAATACAATAAGGTGACCATTGGGGCTGAGTATCCCTGTATGGTTGAAGGGCGCTACATGATGAACCCCAGTCCGATTCCCAAATTCGATAACCCCAAACTGCACAAGGCAGAATGTCTGTATCTGTTCGGCGCGGGCCGTGAGAAAAAGATTTACGCTATTCCTCCTTACACCCAGGTTGTTTCGCTTGCTTTTGATGATGTTCCCTTTGAAAAAGAAAACTTTGTCGGCAAAAGGTGCCGCTTGTGCGGCAGCGCCGACACATATCTTGATGAGATATTTGACCGGCAGACAGGCGGCAGGGCTTATCAATGTTCCGACACATCCCATTGTCAATGGACAGCTGACAGCTGACAATGGACTAGGCTGATATCCTTCAGCCTGTGGACCAAGGCTGATATCCTTCAGCCTGTGGACCAATGGACAATGAGGAACAGAAAACAGGAAAGGTTCCTTGGCCGGTAGATAGCTGATGATTGATGGATGAGTGATGATTGATGGATGGATGAGTGATGATAGGGGATTAAAAGGGGTTTTATGGATTCGATATTTGAGAAAAGGCAAGTGATAATAGAATGCCAATCTTAGTTGAAACGCCGGTATTGTCAGTGAGTAATCTTGTTGTCCGTTATGGCGCAGGGTGCCATGTCTGTCAGAGAAGTATGGAAAAAAACCGCTGTACAGCCTGCGGCACGGTTTGGGCCGTAAACAACATTTCTTTGAGCGTGTATCCCGGTGAAGTGCTGGGCATTGTTGGGGAGAGCGGGTCTGGGAAAACCACACTGATGCGATCCTTGTACTTTGATTTTGTGCCGACGGCGGGGAAAGCTGTTCTAAGTGACTACAAGGGTGGCCAAAAAAATATTTGGGCAGCAAGCGCGGCTGAACAGCGTCTGATTAAGAACAACACTATGGGTATGGTTTACCAGAACCCGGTTATGGGGCTGCGTATGAATTATTCTGCCGCAGCCAATATCGCCGAAAAAATTATCGCGGCAGGCTGCCGCAATGCCGGTAAAATGACGGAGCGCGCCGGGGAGCTTCTAGAGGCTGTGGAGATTATGACCAGCCGCATGAGTGAGGCGCCAAAGAACTTTTCCGGCGGCATGCAGCAACGGGTGCAGATTTCTAAAGCCCTTGCCAACAATCCCGCTTTGTTGCTGCTGGATGAAGTGACCACAGGTCTTGACTTGTCTGTACAGGCAAAAGTCCTCGATTTAATTCGTAAGATCAAGGCCAGGTACGGCATTTCCATACTTCTGGTGTCCCATGATCTGGCTGTTATCCGTATGCTCGCGGACAGAACCATCGTCATGCTGGACGGCAGAATTGTGGAAAGCGGGTTGACAGATCAGATTCTTGAGGATCCCCAGGACGCCTATACCCAGCAGCTTGTTCATTCATTGATATAGTCCATCCATTGATTGTAGGAGGAAAGAGATTGATTGCTATAGAAAACGGAAAAATCATTACTCCTGAGCAGATTATTGAGGGGAAAGTATTGCTAATAGACGAGGATCGGATTCGTGGATTCGCGGACGGCACGAAGGATGCGGAGAGAATTGTTGACGCCCATGGCCGCTATATTATGCCGGGCATGATTGACGTCCATTCGGATAAAATCGAACAATATATTCAGCCGCGGCCCACCTCCCAGATGGATTTCGAGTTTGCGCTTAAGGTCTGCGAGCGGGATCTGTTGAGCGCGGGGATTACAACCATGTATCATTCGTTGTCTTTGTTCAAAGATGAAACCTTTGGCAAGTGTCTGCTCAGGTCAAAACATAATGTTCAGAAGATAGCCGATTTGATAGAAAACATTCATCGGCGTAGCCATCTCATTCATCACCGGCTCCATCTGCGCATTGAAATTGACAATCTGGATGCGTATGAAATTGTGCGCGATATGATTTGTCAAGGAAAAGTCCATTTGATTTCCTTCATGGATCACACCCCCGGCCAAGGGCAATATAACAGCTTGGCCATGTATCACGAAACCATTTCAAAATACCGGGGCGAGGAAATTAGCGCTCTGGGCTTTGAAGATATCATTGAACATCACAAACATAAGGATACCCTGTCCCTGGCACAACTTAGGGAACTTGCCGCTCTTGCCTCCGAAAAAGGGATTGCTGTGGCTTCCCATGACGACGATACAGATCAAAAACTGATTCTGAATAAAGAGTTGGGTGTCAGCATCAGCGAATTCCCCATCTCACTGGCAACAGCCAAGGCGGCCAAGGCCCATGGTTTTTATACGGTTGTAGGGTCGGCCAATATCATGAGGGGCAGTTCTCATTCGGGAAATATGTCGGCTGCGGAAGCTGTTTTAGAAGATTGCGGGGACATTATCTGTTCGGATTATTACCCTGCGGCTGTTTTGCACAGCGTGTTTGCTATGCATGTAGAATACGGCATGCCGCTGCCACACATGGTCAACAAAGTGACCCTTAACCCTGCGAAAGCGTTGGGAACCGACAAGGATTACGGCTCGATAACAGCAGGGAAAAAAGCTGATTTGCTTGTTGTAGAGCTGCTGGATGGCTATCCGGTCATCACCCATGTCTTTGTGAACGGCAACAGAACTTCCCGCATAGAGTACCGGAGGTAGGAGGGGGTAGGGTATGGAAATTCTGAGCATTAAGAATCTGACGAAGGACTTCTATTTGCATAATCCGGGCCTCAAGATTAGATCCTGCCGCAATATCAGCATAACGCTTCATGAAGGGGAGTTTGTTGGTATAGTCGGGCTTTCGGGAGCAGGGAAATCAACCATATTGAAGTGTGTCAACCGCAGCTATTTGCCTTTAGAGGGAGACATTATCTACGATAGCCTGGCTTTTGGCAAAATCAATTTGGTCACAGCCAACGAACGGGAAATTCTCTTTTTACGCCGCCATGAAATAGGTTATGTGTCGCAATTCCTCAACATTATGCCCCGGACGACAGCCAAGGAACACGTTATGAACGCCCTAATCGACAGGGGCATGGACAATCTGGCCGCCGAAAGGGAAGCAAGAGAAATGCTTGACTATTTCCGTCTGCCGGACAACCTGTGGGATATTTATCCAGCCACTTTTTCAGGTGGTGAGCGCTTACGGCTCAATCTGGCTCACGCCATGGTTAAGAAACCGCGGCTGCTCATGTTGGACGAACCCACCGCCTCCCTGGACAACAAGACAAAGATGCTTGTGAAAGATATGCTGAAGAAACTCAAAGAGAAGAACACCAGCATGATCGGTATCTTTCATGATATAGAGTTCATGGAAGGGGTATGTGATAGGGTGTTCAATATATCTGAAGGGGGCATCGTTTCGTGAAAGCCGATTTGCATATACATTCCACTGTTTCCGATGGCAGCGATACAATCGACGAAATCATTGGTATAGCTCAAGAGAAGGGTCTTGATGTCATAGCCCTAACAGAGCACGATACCTTGTCGCATCTGACGCAGATTCCTGAACAATTTCCTGGTGACACAGGTCTTCGCATTCTTGGCGGTGTGGAGATATCGGGTATTCATCGTCCAACGAACACCCGGGCCCATGTGTTGGGATACAACATTCAAAAGCCTGAACTTGTTGCCCGTCTCACACAGCCGGTCTTGGAGGCCCGCCATAGGAATTCTGTCAAACAGGCGACGCTCTTGGTTCAGGCCGGTTATGAAATTGATTTGGCTCAATTGGCGCAAGCCGACGGGAAATATCTTTATAAGCAGCACATTATGGATTGGCTTGTGACCACAGGCCAAGTTCCTGAGATGTTTGGAGATTTCTATTATCGGACATTCAAACAAGGTGGCATGTGCGCTTTTGATATTGAGTATGCTGATGTTTTTGAAGCGGTAAAAACCGTCAAAGAAGCGGGCGGGTTGGCCGTGCTGGCTCATCCCGGGCAGCAGCAAAGTTTCTGGCTGATTCCAGAGCTTGCCGAAGCAGGACTGGACGGACTGGAACTGAACCATCACACAAGCAGCCCCCAAGACAAGCAAATCATGCGTGAATACGCCCAACAATACAAATTGTTTCTGACCGGCGGCAGCGATTATCATGGTCTATACGAGCCGCAGCCTTTTGGCGTCGGTGATTTTTTAGCAGAAGAAAGTGGGGTCAGAGCGATATGCCGGCAATAGATCCGCATTCGGCGCCGGATCCGGTTCAACAAAGACTTGGGATAGCCCCACAAATTGACGACAACGTGTTTCTGACCCAAACGACTCTTGGCGCGTACACTCATCTGCAGGCTCACAGCGTATTTCATGATGTTGTTGTCGGCGATTATTCTTATTTCGCCGGGTATAACCAGGTCTATTATGCTGTGATCGGCAAGTTTTGTTCCGTAGCCAGCTTTGCGCGCATCAATACGACTCATCATCCCTCTTATACCCGCGTGGCGCAGCATCATTTCACTTATCGCAGTGAGAAATTCGGTTTCGGTGAAGACGACGCCGCTTTTTTTGCTCAACGGCAGAAAAAAGTCGTGACGGTCTGCCATGATGTCTGGATCGGGCATAACGCTGTCATTATGCCGGGAGTGACCATAGGCAACGGCGCTGTTATTGGTGCGGGGGCGGTTGTGACAAAAGATGTGGAACCCTATTCCGTTGTTGCCGGTGTTCCGGCCACAAAGATTAACATGCGTTTTCCCGGGGACCTGATCAGAAGAATCGAATACCTGCAATGGTGGGACTGGGATTATGAAACCATAAAAGAAAGGCTGTCTGATTTCCGTGATATGGAAGCCTTTGTGAGGAAGTATTTATGATAAACAAGGATGTAACTACGATTCGCCCGGCGAGAGAAGAAGATTTAAAATTTGTCTACGGGTTGTTGAGGCAGTTATCCCGCCATGATTTTACGATGGAACAATTTGAGAGGAGCTACCTTTACAACCTCCGTCATAATCATATTTTGGTTTATGAGCGAAACAAAAACATCTGTGGCTGCGGCGTCTTAATGATTCATTATCCTTTGCATTTTTCCCGGAAAACCGCCGAGGTCGTTAACCTTGTTGTTGATGAGCACGCCCGCGGTCAAGGCATCGGCAAAGAATTGCTGACGGCGTTCATGCAGATCGCCCTTGACAACGCGTGTGTTAATATCGAAGTGGATTCAGGCAAACATCGTAAAGCCGCCCATCGGTTTTATTATCGGGAAGGCTTTGTGTGCGATCATTATAAACTTACGAGACAGATGGATTAAAAGACAACGAAGCAACCACATGCCAGGAACAGAAAAATGCCCAGGAAAAAGGCCGGCAAAAATCCCTTCACAGATAAGCTGACGTCCTTATGACGTCAATAAAGGAATTTTCATGGGCGATCCTTTTTCTTGAATGATTACAAATAGGATCATAATAAATTCAAGATATTTTCAAGGGCGGTTTCGCCCTCCGCTTGTCCTTGGTCATAGAGCGCCAGCAGTTTGTGGGTGTCCGCGGTGCTCCGATCCACTTGAAGAGGCTGAAGGGGTCTGATAATGACGGCCTTGCCTTCCTTTTCCAGGCGTTCACATAAGGCCAGTTGTCGGTTGTAAGTCTGATGGCGCTGAAGCATGGCTTCTACCAAGCGCGGGTAGCGGCGGTAGAACAGTTTCAGCGTGTGTTTGTGGTTAAAAGCTTGTTTGGTGTAGCCTTGGTTGCGGGTTAAGATCACAACATGGAAGGTGTTGCCGTCTGCCAGGGATTTTTCTATGGGGATAGGGTCGCCGATGCCGCCGTCGAGCAGGTGGTATCCTTCATAGCGGACAAGGGGAGACAGCATCGGCACGGCGCAGGATGCTTTGGTGATCTCAATTTGAGCGGAGGCGGACTGTTTTTCAAACCAAACCGTCTGCCCGGCGCGGCAATCGAAAGCACCGGTAAGGAAACGAGTTTCCTGCCGTTCATACATTTCCTGATCGAAAAAAATATGTTTTTCCGGGATATCATGAAAGACAAAACGGGTACCAAACAGGGAGCGGTGGAACAGGATGTTGCGCCGGCTGACATAGCGGTGATCCTTGACATAGTGCTCCACAATCTGCCGGCTGCGACCGCGCTGACCGGCGATGTAAGAAAGAGCATTAGCCGCGCCGGCAGAAACGCCGATTATGTAAGGAAACATTATCTTGGCATTAATAAACGCATCGAACACGCCGGCGCTATAAAACCCGCGCAAACCGCCGCCCTCCAACACAAGGGCGGTTCCTGCCGGCATTCTCCCAGGCAGTTCTATGCCCCGAATAGGTTCATGTGTATAGTTCTGCGGGTAATCGATTACTCTCACCCCCCACAGTGTCCTGTTGATATCCTGATATCTGATATCTGATATCTGATATCTATTTGCCGGAAACACTATTCAACAAATGACCAAAGTCCGTTATCCATTGTCAATTGTAATTGTCCATTGGTCCACAGGCTGAAGGATATCAGCCTTGTCAATTGTCTATTGTCCATTGTCCATTGTCCATTGTCCATTGTCAATTGTCAATTGTCCATTGTCCATTGCCGAAGGATTTCCTCAACACGTTCAACCGCCTGGGGCAGAACCCGGCTGACCACATCGCTGAGCTCTGTGCCCCAATCCAGTATATGAGGCTGTATGCCAACCACGGCGATATGGGTGGGGTAAGCATCGTTGAACTTGGCCAAAGTCAGGATGTCGGCAAAACTGACTTGGTGAACGGACATTTTCGACGCAAAGAAATAGGGCACCTGGTCGTCGTGCCAAACAGCGATTTCACCGGGGGCGCGATTGGTTTCCACAGCGTCGAGGATGAGCAGTCTGTCGGCAGTCTCGATGATGCTGAGCAGGGGGAACCCCATGGTGCCTCCGTCAATGAGCTCGATTTCCGGTGGGAGCTTACCCGCCAACAAACGAAGGAGGTGGATGCCCACCCCTTCGTCTTGCCTGACCAGGTTGCCGATACCTAAAACTTTAGTGGTTTGAGCCATTATTTGACCTTGACGCTCAAAAGCTCTTTGCCGTTGGGATCCAGAAGGTGGGTGGCGCAGGCGATGCAGGGATCGTAGGAGTGAATGGTGCGCAGGAGTTCCAGGGGCGCGTGGGCGTCGGCCATCGGCGAGTCGATGACGGAGACTTCGTAGGCGCCTTTCTGGCCTTGGGCGTCCCGGGGTGAACCGTTCCAAGTGGTGGGAACAACAGCTTGGTAGTTCTCTATCTTTTGGTCTTTGATTTTGATCCAATGACCGAGAGAACCGCGGGGCGCTTCGCAGAAGCCGACGCCTTCAGCTGTGGCCGGCCAGGATTCAGGATCCCAACTATCCTTATTAAAGGTTGAGGTGTCACCGGTTTTAAGGTTGGCGATCAAATCGTCGTAAAGGCTGCTCAACAAATTGACCCGTTGTTTGGCTTCCAGAGCCCGGGCCAAGGTGCGGCCAAGGGTGGAGTGAAGGGCTTCAATGCCGAGATCAAGCTGGGCCAGGGCGTTGTCAACCACCTCTTGGGTCTGGGCGTCGCCTTTGGCGTAGGAAACGACGCAACGGGCCAGAGGTCCGACTTCCATGGGTTTGCCGTTCCAGCGCGGCGCTTTGGACCAGGTGTATCCTTTGGTTTCGTCAAGCTGCGTGTACGGCACAGCGGGCCCATCGTATTTCGGCACGGTTTTGCCGTCCCAAGGATGGAGTCCGCCGTTCGGGTCGTCGGTGTAATTGAACCAGGAATGGGAAACAAATTCCTGTATTTGGTTTTTGTCTTTGAGGTTGATATCGTGAACCTGGTTCATGTCGCCGTCCATAACAATGCCCCGCGGTACGGTGAAGCCGGCGGGATCGTTGATATCGTCTTTGGGGAAGTCTCCGTAGGACATATAATTGATGACGCCTTTGCCCCAGAGTTGGTCTTTATAGAAACCGGCGATGGCCATGATGTCAGGAAGGTAGACCTGTTCCACAAAGGTCTTGGCTTCATCAATTTTGGCTTTGACAAGACTCAAACGCTCAATGTTGATGACGCTGTTGTCGTTGAGGTTAATGGAGCAGGGTACGCCGCCGACCACATAGTTGGGGTGCGGGTTTTTGCCGCCGAAGACGGCGTGGATCTTGACGAGTTCTTTCTGCCAGTTTAAGGCCTCAATATAATGAGCGACGCCGAGCAAATTAACTTCGGCCGGAAGCCTATAGGCGGAATGGCCCCAATAGCCTTGTGCAAAAATTCCCAGCTGGCCGCTCTCGACCAGGGATTGAACCTTGGCTTGGATATCCTTGAAATAGTTGGTGCTGTTCAGATGCCAGTCGGATATGCTGGCGGCGATGGCGCTGGTTTGGGCCGGGTCAGCTTTAAGGGCGCTGACGACGTCAATCCAGTCAAATCCATGCAAATGATAAAAGTGAACGGTATGATCATGCACATCCTGAGCCGCGGCCATAATGTTGCGGATGATGTTGGCGTTCTTGGGAATTTTTATTTTCAGGGCGTCTTCAACGGAACGGATGGAAGCCAGGGCGTGGGTATGGGTACAGACGCCGCAGATTCTTTGGGCATAAGCCCAAGCGTCCCGCGGGTCGCGGCCTTTTAGGATGATTTCCAAACCGCGGAATATTGTTCCCGAGCTTACGGCGTCGGTGATCCTTGTTCCGTCCAGCACGGCTTCCATGCGGAGATGACCTTCAATGCGCGTTACCGGATCCACCACGATTCTTTGTGCCATAGATTATCTATCCTTTCTCAGATCTCATAATTGTATTGTTAGTCTTCTTTCGGGGTTTCTGTCTGGCCGTCCGCTGTGGAATCTGCGGCGTTGCCCTCAGCGGCTTTTTTCTGCTTATATGAATTGTAGGCAGCGGTTCCGACCATAGTGCCGAGTCCGCCTCCAACGGCAAAACCGGCAGCGGTTCCGAGACCAACTTTGAGAGTCGTGTAATCTTTCTTTTCCGGGAATTGCGCCGCATCAATCTGATTATAGAAGCCGCCTTTGTCATAAAATCCGTCTTCTGAGCAGCCGAGGCAGGGGTGACCGGATTTAATCGGATAGCTGGTTCCTTCGTTAAAGCCCGTGATGGCGCAGGCGTTTTTGGTTACGGGCCCGCGGCATCCCATCATGTACAGGCACCAGCCTTGTTTGGCGCCTTCGTCGTCGAAATCGCGCACAAAGAGGCCCATGTCAAAGAAGGCACGCCTGTTGCAGTTTTCATGAATGGTGTGCGCATAAAAGGCCTTGGGGCGTCCTTCCTTTGTCAATTCAGGGAGCTCGTTGAAGGTCAGATAGTGCGCGACGGTTCCGGTGATGACTTCCGCGATGGGAGGGCAACCGGGAACTTTGATAACGGGTTTGTCCTTGATAATCTCATGAACGGGTTGAGCGTTCGTGGGGTTGGGAGCGGCGCCCTGAACACATCCGTCTGTGGCGCAGGTGCCGTAAGCGATGACAGCGAGTGCGTTCTTCGCGGCTTCCTTAAGGAGTTCTTCGGTGCTTTGGCCGCCGATGGTACAGTAGATGCCGTTTTCGGCCGTCGGAACGCTGCCTTCGACAACAAGCAGGTATTCGCCTTTTTCGAGGGTAGCCTTCTTAGCCGCTTCGGCTTGTTCGCCGGCGGCGGCCATCAGGGTTTCCATGTAATCCAGTGAGATTAAGTCCAAAACCAAGCTTGAGGTAAGGGGATGTCCCGAGCGAATAAAGGATTCGGAGCAGCAGGTGCATTCCTGCAGGTGCAAATAGATAACCGGGAATCGGGGATTGTTTTCCAAAGCATGCACAATTTTCGGAACGGCTGAGGCTTCTAATCCCAGCATGGCGGCTGTAGCCGTGCACAGCTTAAGAAAATCGCGGCGGGATACCCCTCTTTTCACAGCCCACTGGTAACACGTATCCTGCATAATAGTACCTCCCAAGTATAAGTTCAACTGATAGACATTATTGTACTCCTTGATATTAAGCATTAAAAAATGACAAAAAAGCCTATCGTTTTTATGATTATTCTTCATGCATCCGGCAATTCCTCTTTCCGTTGAGAAGATTGGCGCAATTTTTTTATCAGGCCATTCTGAATGCTGCAACAACAAACTGCATTATCTATAATATTGTCGCTTTTCTTAAAATCCATGCAAACCCTGACAATTTGATTTCGTAAGAAAGCCGTTGGCAGAGATCTTCCAATCCTTCATCAGCAACTCATACCCTGAAGTTATTAGCAAAGGCGCATAGCCAACAGAAATCATGAAATAATTGCAAAAATATGTCTTAATTATTAATAATTACGCATTCAATACTCGATTCGAAGCAAAGGCATATTCGGTATGATGTTCAGGCGATTAGACAATAAAAAAAGAATTTCGAGAGTTTTCTCATTTGCAAATTTTTATGGTATAATACCCGATAATACAGATGAAGGAGATAGGCATTATAATAGAAAGTTGTTATTGTATGTTTTGCTATTTCTAGAAACTTTTTTTGAAATCCGGAGGTTTATCCATGGCAAAATTTCCAGTATCCAGACCGCGGCGATTACGCCAAAATCCCGCGATCCGCAGTCTTGTCAGAGAAACACACGTGCACTTAGAACAGCTTGTCTATCCGATGTTTGTCGTGCCGGGACACGGCGTGGCTGAGGAGATTGAAGCGATGCCCGGTATCTTTCGCTATTCGGGGGATCGTCTTGTTGATGAGGCGCGAGAGGTTGTGGAGCTGGGAATTCCTGCGATTCTCTTGTTTGGGACTCCCCGGAGCAAGAGCCCGGATGCCAGTGAAGCCTGGGCGGAAGACGGCGTTGTGCCGGAGGCGATTCGCCTGCTCAAAAAGCATTTTCCCGATCTTTATATTATTACAGATGTTTGTTTGTGCGCGTACACCGACCATGGGCATTGCGGTGTTCTGGCTTTCGATGACGACAAGAAAAGCTTTTCGATTCTCAATGATGAGTCTTTGCCGCTTTTGGCCCTTACAGCGGTGGCTCACGCGCGGGCCGGGGCGGATATGGTCGCTCCTTCGGATATGATGGACGGTCGTGTAGCGGCGATTCGCAGGGCCTTGGACGACCAGGGCTTCAGCCATGTTCCGGTGATGAGTTATGCCGTAAAATACGCTTCGGCTTTCTATGGTCCTTTCCGGGAAGCGGCTGATTCGGCGCCGAGTTTTGGCGATCGCAGCAGCTATCAGATGGATCCCGCCAATCGGGAGGAAGCTTTGCGTGAAGCGGCCCTTGATCTTGAGGAAGGCGCCGATATCCTCATGGTGAAGCCCGCGATGGCCTATCTGGACGTTATTCGTGAGGTTAAGGACAAGTTTGATTGCCCTTTGGCCGCTTATAACGTCAGCGGTGAGTATTCGATGGTTAAAGCGGCGGCGGCGCGGGGTTGGATTAATGAACAGACTGCGGCTGAGGAGATTATAACTTCCATTATGCGGGCGGGGGCTGATATTGTTATAACATATTTAGCCAAAGATATTGCCCGTTTTCGGCTAAATTCGGATACGAAGAAAAACAGTAAAGGAGGAAGTAGCAGTGTTTAAAGGATTAAGAGTGCGGCTTCTGGTTAACATCGCCATTGTTGTTGTCGCCATGGCTGTCCTCAACCTGGTTGTAAATGTTTACCAGTATCGGGAGCAGGCGGACAAACAGATGAAAGAAAAAGCCGCTGTGGTGGCGCAGCAGCTCATCGCCATGCGCAAGTTTATTTCTATGGAACAATCGACAATCAACACGGACACCGAAACGGGGAACTATCAATTTAAGCATTTAAATCCGGCGACTGTTGGCAGGCAGGTGGGGTATATCTTCGAGGATCTTTCCGGTTATTCTTATAAACAAACTCGTTTGCGGCCACGGGTGACGGAAAACGCGCCGGATGGATATGAGATGACCGCAATGCAAAAAATGGAGATGGATACCGATCATACGACCACGGATCAATTCGGCCGCGATATTTACGAAGGGCAAGTTATGTACCGCTATATTGTGCCGTTATATTTTGAGGAGTCCTGTCTGAATTGTCACGGTATGCCTTTGGGCGAAACGGATGTGTCCGGATTCCCGAAGGAAGGCGGCCAAATAGGCGAGTTCGCCGGGGCCATCAGCATCATGTTTCCCGCTAAAGCCGTAGATAAAGATGTTCTCGCCAACACCTTAATCCAAGGAGGCTTTCTGCTGGCCATCCTATTTGTGACTTTTTTGGTTTTATATCTGACCATGGGCCGGATTGTCGTGAAGCCGTTGAAGGAACTGACGGAACATGTGGATAGACTGGGCAGCGTGTCTTGGGAAGACAATCTGACCACCACGGAAACCGCTTTTGACGAGGTGCGGCATTTGGGCCTGGCGTTCAATTCTATGTCGGAAAGGCTGCAGAGTTCGTACTCGAACCTGGAAGATCGGGTTGAAGAGCGCACCCAGATGCTGCGAGAGGCCAATGAAGAGCTGCGTGTGAAAGGCGATGAGATGCAACGTATCAATTCGCTGTTGAGCGACAGTGACCGCCAGAAGTCCGAGTTGATGGCGAAAATCAGCGGTGGGCTGCGTCAGCCGCTCAGCTCAATTATCGCTTTCAGCCAGATGGTTCTGGCCAATCCTTCGTCTCAGCAGGATCAAAGCCAATACCTTATGGATATTCTTTGGAACGCGCAGAATCTAGATGCTCAGATCAATGACTTGATGGCCATGTCGAAGATTGAGGCCGGTTTGATGGGGCTGGAGTATATGGAATTCCGGTTCGAGGATATCCTCAAAGAACTCAGAGCCGCCATGAATCCGATTTTTTCCAGAAAGAACCTGCGGTTCAACGTCGACATCGCAACAACGACGCCGTCTGTTGTGGCTGATTTTGATAAAATCCGACACGTTTTCCGCAATTTGCTGGCCAATGCCCTCAAGTTCACGCCCGAGGGCGGTTGGGTTCGTGTCCGGATTGAGCCGATGCCGGTGGGCGGAGATGGCAGAGAGTTCATCTTGATCCAGATCAGTGACAGCGGCCTGGGTATCAAATCTGAAGATTTGCCCAACATTTTCGCGAGCATGTGGCAGAGCAAGAGCGGCCAAGAAGGTAAAGGCGGAATGGGACTGTCAATTGTGAAAATCTTTACTGAGCTTCATGGCGGCACGGTTGAAGTCAAGAGTATTTGGCAAAAGGGTACGCTGTTCTCGCTGAGAATACCGCGTTCTCCTGATGAGTGATAAGCTGATTGACAGTTTATTGATAGTTTATGCAAATAATACCTTCTATAATATTGGCGGATTTTTCCGGCCGAAGTGTAATAACTTCGGCCGGAGTCTCGATATTATCCGTTTTGTCCGCTGTTTTTTTTTGAAAGTTCAACATGTATTGCTCTTAGAATATAGTTGTGATATGATTCAATAATAAAGGGAAAGATTCGACATTTGGGCATGTCCCCCGAAGGAGGCTTGGAAACCGCTCATGGCGTACGCCGAAGTTGAGATCGATGCTAAAAACATCGCCAAAAAATTTGGTTCGCGAACGCTTTTTTCTGATGTTTCGTGCCGTCTTGCTTCGGGGGATTGTCTGGTTGTCACAGGGCGGAACGGTTCGGGGAAATCAACACTGGTTAAGATTCTGGCCCGGTTGCTGCGGCCATCGTCCGGTTCCGTGACCTTTATCGACGGCGGGAAAGCTTGTCGTGACTGGGAGCAATGTCTGCGTTATATCGGTTTCGTTTCCCCGGAAATTATGTTCTATGAAAATCTGTCGGGCCGGGAGAATTTAGAGTTCATGGCGCGCGCGCGGAGTATGCGTCTTCAATCCGTCCGGGTTGAGGAGGTGCTGACCGAAGTGGGGCTGGGTTCCGGGGGTTCTCAATTCGTCAAGACCTATTCCACAGGGATGAAACAGCGTTTGAAGTTCGCGGCGCTGCTGGCTCTGGAACCGGCTGTCTGGTTTGTGGACGAGGGCCTGTCTAATCTGGACGCGGACGGACGCAGTCTGGTGCTGGGATTGGTGAAACGGGCCTTGACGCAAGGACGCCTGCTGGTTATGGCCACGAATGATCTTATGGAGGCTGAGTATGCAACACAAACCATCGCTCTTTCCTGATTTGATTGTGAGTGTCGGAGCTGTGTTGCGTAAGGATGCGCTCAGTGAGCTGCGCAGCAAGTATGCGTTCAGTACCTTGATTGTGTTTGCCTTAACATGTCTGTCGGCCATCAGTATGAGCATTGCCGGTGGTGAGCTGACGCCTCATGTGCAGTCAGTGTTTCTGTGGGTTGTCCTGTTTTTTTCCGCTATGGCCGGATTGGGACGGGCTTTTGTCCAGGAACAAGACGCGGGAACCCTGTTGACGTTGAAGGTTTATACGCCTCCGCAAGCGGTTTATTTTGGTAAGATCATTTTCAATGTTCTTTTGTTGGTAAGTTTGAGTGTGTTGGTTTTGTTCCTGTTTATAGTGTTCTTTGATATTTCCGTATCGGATTGGGTTGCCTTGATTGGCGCCCTTTGGCTGGGCAGCATAGGGTTGTCTATTGTGGCGACGATGACGGCGGCTATGGCGGCGCAAGCCCAGGGACGATCTTCTTTATTTACTATTCTCACCTTTCCGATCATTTTGCCTGAGTTCCTGAACGCTATCGAAACGACGCGAACTGTTTTAGCTGGTGAAGCGGTGGATTGGACGCAGTTTGTGTTTCTGGGCGGATACGCGTTGGTGGCGTTGATTGCCGGTTCGGTTCTGTTTGATTATCTTTGGGTGGAGTAAGAGGAGGTCAAAGAGATGTCGGGGATTCTGTCTAAACGAGATAAATTATTTGGTATTGTTATTGGTGTGTGGCTGCTGGGAACGGCTGCGGCTGTGTTTGCCTTGCCTCCTCTTGAGTGGTTTGGTTATAAGGGGCGCATTTTGTTCTTTCATATTCCAATGGCTTGGATCGCGGTGCTGACGTTTCTTATGGGAGCTTGGTGGTCGTTTGCTTATTTGAGAAGCAAACGGTTGGAGCAATTTCACCTCAGCTCGTTGTCCAACAAAGTGGGCTTGGTTTTCAGCCTACTGGCAACCGGCAGCGGCGCCATATACGCCAAATTAACTTGGGGAGCCTTCTGGAATTGGGATGTTAGACAAACCACGATTTTTATTCTTTTGCTTATTTATACGGCATATATTGTTTTGGGTTATTCGATTGAGGACGAGGAGAAGAGAGGGCTGATTTCGTCCGTGTATTCTCTGTTTGCCTTTGTTACGGTGCCTTTCCTGATCTTTATTATTCCACGGATACCCTCATTGAAATCGACTCTGCATCCTCAGCGTTTCAGTATGGACGCAAAAATGGGCTTGGTTCTTACAGCGGCGCTGCTAGGAATTACAGCTTTCTACATCTGGATTCTGCGCTATGGCGCCGCGCGCCAACGCGTTAAAACCGCTGAACAGGCCCAATTAATCCAGAAAGATATAGAATCGATTGGGCTCGGCGCCGAAGGCCTTGAAAGTGCAGGGCTTGATGCTGAAGCAAATCAGAATGGAGAGGAAACGGTATGAAGAGACGTCATCTGATATTGATTATAATTGTTGCCGGTTTTGTGATCGCTTCCGGCGTGGTCTTGTCTCAGAATCTGACGCCGTATGTGAGCTTTGCTGAAGCAAAAGAAAAGAAGGGATCTGTCCAAGTACACGGAGCTCTTGAGGGTGATGTACAGACCTTGAGCGGCGGACAAGGCATTATGTTTGAACTGAAGGACGACGACGGGACGGTTGCTGAAGTCGTGTACAAAGGCCTTAAGCCGGATAATATGGATCAGTCGGACGGCGTTGTCGTAATTGGAAAATTTGATGACGATGTTTTTCAAGCGAATAAAATCCTGGTCAAATGTCCGTCTAAATATGAGAGCGTGCCGGGAGGTGAATCCCTTTGATCGGAATTATTGCTTTGTGGATTGCGGCTATATTTACCTTTGGCGCTTTTTTGGTTAACATTATGAATTCGGCCAAGTACAGAAAACAAATGATGGCTCTGAGGACCTCGCGTAAGTCGGCTAAAGCGTCCAAACAAAACGCTGAGGGCAAAGCGGTGCTCAAGCCGTCCAAGCAAAGTATGGCGACGGTCGAGCAGCATAACGAGAAACGGGCCAACCTGCTTTATGATCTGTCAGTGGTATGCCTTATTGCCGCCGCCGTTATTTTATGGATCATTCTGCTGACCGATCAGTTCACATACCGATACGCGGCGCAGTATTCTTCCGCCGACTTATCGGTTGCCTTCAAGATCACCGCTTTCTGGGCGGGACAAGAAGGATCTTTCCTTTTGTGGGTGTTGATACACGGCTTGATAGGGCTTATGCTCAATCATCGGAAAGAGGTTTCTCCGGGCGCCAACGCGGTGTTTAGCTTTACGCAGATCTGTTTGCTTATCATCCTTATCGTGAGGAGTCCGTTTGCTCAAGGGCCTGAACCCCTTGTGGCACAAGGGCTCAATCCCTTGCTGCAGAATTTCTGGATGATTTCTCATCCGCCTTTTTTGTTCTTGGGTTACGCGGCGCTGGCTGTTCCTTTCGCGCTGGCTGTGGGAGCCTTGCTGGATGGGAACACCAAATCGTGGATCGAAAGAGCGTTGCCTTACTCGCTGTTTGCTTGGGCTTTCTTGGGTGTCGGCAACTTCCTGGGCGGTTATTGGGCTTATGAGGTCCTGGGTTGGGGCGGTTATTGGGCTTGGGATCCCGTGGAAAACTCATCCCTTATTCCTTGGCTGGTGTGCGGCGGGCTGGTTCATTTTCTGCTTTTGGCCAGGAGAAAACCCCTTCTTGTCAAGCCGGTCTATTTGACGGCGATAGCCGGGTTTAGCCTGGCGTTATACGGAACATTTCTTACACGCAGCGGCATTCTGCTGAATTTCTCGACCCATTCTTTTGGACAATCAAGCTTGACAACGATTTTGATGGCCTCGGTTATTTTCCCGTTCATCGCAGCCGCGTTTGTGATTCTTATAATTAAGTGGAAAGAGTTGCCGTCGCCGGAAGAGGAGGAACCCATTCGAACGAGGGGGTTCATGACCTATGCCGGCTCGCTGGGGTTATGCTTGTTTGTGTTTGTGGTTTTTTTGGGAACATCAATGCCTTTCATTACGAAGCTTATCGGCAATTCGACCAATGTCGCCATCTCATACTACAATTCGTCGGGATTGCTGGCGGTTGTTTTTATTCTGATAACACTGCTTTTCGCGGTGGTTTATCCATGGGTTAGACCTACCAGGGTTGCCGGGGCCGGAGCCGGGGCCGGAGCCGCCGGCTCCAATGATGCCGTGATGGTGAATGCTGATGAAATGGCGGCTGAGGCAGCCTCTGTTGAGGCCGCCGCTGTTGAGACAGACGGTGTTGAGGCAATGGGCGTTCCCGCTGCAGATACGGAGGCTGTCACAGCTGACGAGGCGGCAGATAAAACCAAAGCACCTATGGCGCCGGCGGTAACCAAAATCGGCGTGGCGTTGGCAGGAGCGGTTTTGTTTGCAGCCGCTGGGCTGATCGTTGGCATCCATCAAAGTATGTTCATGACGATGATGGTTTTGTTGGGACTTTTCGCGGCCGGTGCGGTTTTTGCCATTTCTATCCTGGCCTTTGGGAAAGGTTTTGGCAGGGGTATGAGCAAAGCCGCGTTGGTAACGCATATTGGGCTCACCTTGCTTGTGGCGGGGGTGCTCTTCTCTTCCGCCGGTGCGGAGAAAGAGTCGCCGGTGTCCTTCAAAGCCGGTGAGCAAAAGACCGTTCTGGGACGCCAGATTACCTTTATCGGCACCGAAGAGTTAACGGACAATCCGGGGTATCTTCAAAAATTTGAAGTTAATGGGGAGCCTGTTGAAATCGCCTCGCGATACCACGGCGAGAGGTTTGGCTATGAACGCAAGCCGGCGATTCTTTGGTCCTTGTTTGGAGACTATTATGTTGCGCCGGATGTGGCGGGTGCTGTGCAGACATTGTCCTTCGGTGTTCCGAAAAGAATTGATGTGGAGGGCGAACGGATTGAGCTGACGCTGAAAGATTTTGGTATGGCCAGTGAAGATGCTGATGATCCGTCCGTATTTGTTTTGCTGGATGTTGTTCAGGGCGACAAACACATGGAAGTCAATCTGCAGTTGCTGCGTTCTGCTGAATCGGAAATGTATGACACAGAGCAGGTTCCGGTGTTTGATAAGTATAATATCTTTCTGGAATCGATCAGCCCGACGAACATGACCGTCAGTGTTTATGTTTATGGGATAAACGAGACCTTGGCGGAAGCCGTCAATAAGGTCAATTTAGAGGTTTCCACTAAGCCGCTGATTGTTCTGGTCTGGCTCGGTACCATTGTGGTCAGCTTAGGAATAATCTGGGCGGCTCTGCGAAGATGGGGTCCAAGTCCTTTTCAGGATTTGCATAACAGAAAACAGAAAAAGGAGGCGATAATGTGAAAATGGCAGTGATTGGTTTTGTCGTGGCGTTGGTCATAGTGATCGCGGGCGGGGCAGCATATGCGCAAATGGAGAAAGCAACATTTTGCGGCGGCTGTCACGCCATGTCTGATAACTATGCCACATGGTCAGATTCGATGCACTCATCAGTTGAATGCAGTGAGTGCCATCTGCCCCAAAATAACCTTGCGACAAAATTGGTAGCCAAAGCTTCAACCGGTATTGTTGATGTATGGCATGAGACCTTAAGGGATTATGGCACACACATCGAAATAACGGAGAAAGGCAAAGAGTATCTGCGGGACAACTGTGTTCGCTGCCACGAAGCCACTATTAAGAACACCAGTATGACGGGTGTTGGCAAAGATGGGGACGACAGGGAATGCGTTTCTTGCCACCGGAATCTTGTTCATGGCAACATGACCATTTCTCAATAAGGAGGGATCAGAGTGAGCAAAACCCAAATAATATTGATTGCTGTGGTAGTCCTCGTTGTGGGCGCGCTTCTTGGCTTTGTCATAGGGCGCAGCGGCGGCGCTGACATCAACAAAACCGTAGCAATTGACTCGAAGGGCGTTACCAGTGATGTTTACAATCCTGATTCTTACAAAAAATTGTATCCGCTGCAATACGAAAGCTATATGGAAGCCAAAAATTATCCCGAAGGCCGGGATAAACCCGGAGATTTTGGCGGGGACAAACTGTTCGATCACAAAGAGAGACAAACAGGGCTTCCGGTACTGTTTGCCGCCAACGCCTTCAGCAAGGACTATAAAGATGATCGCGGCCATGTCTGGGCCTTGGAAGATCTGTACGCGTCCCTGCGTGTAACCAGAGATGATTCTTTGCCCACCGCCACAAAAGGCGCCTGCATAACCTGCAAAAGCCCTTACCTGGAGCAGCTTTATAAAGACTATCCTGGCAACGGTGGTTGGGATTATGCCAAGCAGCCTTTCGCCGACATTGAGGCGAAAGTTCCTGTAGACCATGGATCGATCAACTGCGCGACCTGTCACGATCCCCAGACCCATGAGCTGAGAGTTGTCAATAAGGCCCTTATTGAAGCGTTTGCTTTGCTGCCCGAGTACAACTATGACCTGTCTGAGAACGCGGCTGTTAAGCCCAGCACTCAGGACATGCGTTCACTGGTTTGTGCTCAGTGCCACGTGGAATACTACTTCGAGCCAGGCTCGTTCAAAGTCATTTTCCCGTGGACAGAGGGCTGGACGCCTCAGGAACAGTATAAGTACTATGAGAAACAACTTGCCGACACTTCGACAACCGCTTTCAAACGGGACTTCGTGCATGGCGTCTCGGAAGCTCTGATTCTGAAAGCCCAGCATCCCGATTTTGAAACATGGATCACCGGTACTCACGGCAAAGCCGGCGTTTCCTGCGCCGACTGTCATATGCCTTTCATGGCCAAAAATGGTGAGAAGTATTCAACCCATGACGTTACCAGCCCGCTGCGCACCGTGAAAGAATCCTGCATGACCTGTCATAACCAGACGGAAGACTGGCTGATTGAATCTGTGACAAGCCTTCAGGATAACTTCTGGTTTACCCAGCATGAAGCCGAACAAGCTGTGGTGGAATTGCACAACACCATCAAAGCGGCTAAAGATGCCGGGATCGACTCCGCGTTGATTGAAAAAGCCCAGAAGCAAGTCAGACAAGCGCAATGGTATTGGGATTTCCTGGCTGCCGAAAACAGCATGGGCTTCCACAATCCTGATCAAGGAATGCAAACTGCCATGGAAGCTGTTGTTATCGCCAAGAATATGACTCTTGAACTCGCCAAAGCTATGAAATAGGGTGTTTGGTTTTTGAAACGGTAAAGTAATTCGCCTTGTAGGTTTTTACACTTCTTAGATGTTATGATAGTGGAAAGGACTGGACCTCTTCTTCATTATCAGGATCCGCAAGGCAGGTGTCACACGGTTTGCTGTCAACTCCCGGTTGGCAGCGACTGTGTGACAAAAAAGCGAACAGACCATCATGTTTGTGCTTCGTACCGTATTCTGATATTATTATGCTGTCTTCTATATTCTTTGCTATGAATGAGGAACACATGGACACCTACCCAGTTGCGTTGAAGCTAAACAACCGGCTTTGTCTTGTCGTGGGCGGCGGAAAAGTTGGCGAAAGAAAGATCGCGACTCTGTTGGAATGCGGAGCTGTTGTGCGTGTTGTCAGCCCCGAGAGCACGTCTCAGGTGGCTGAATGGGCCCGATCAGGGCAAATTGAGCTGAGGCAGAGATGTTTTCAGGAAGAGGATTTAGATGGTGTTCTGGTTGTCATTGCCGCGACCGACTGTTATGAGGTTAACCAGGATGTTTCCCGGGTGTGTGATGAGCGCCAGGTGATTGTTAACGCTGTGGACATCCCAGATCTTTGCAGTTTTTATGTACCGGCCGTGTTGCGGCGAGGTTTGCTGACAATCGCTGTGTCTACCGGTGGCGCCAGCCCGAAGTTGGCCGCCAAGATCCGCGACAGTTTAAGCGAACAGTTCGGGCCCGACTATGGGCGGTATTTGGAGTTGATTGCCGGTTGGCGGCGGCGCGTTCTCGCGGAAATAGCCGATACCGACCGCCGGGAGGCTTTTTTGAAACACATTGTTGATGATGTTACGTTGGAATTGATCCAGAAAGAGCAATATGATCTCCTAAAGGAGCGATTGGAAGATGTTTATTGCGGTTATGGGAGTCAATCACCGCAGCGCCCCGGTTCATGTCCGGGAGAGGATGTCTTTTTCCGAAAATAAAATTAAGAGCGCTTTCCCTGAGTTGCTTGCTCTTCCGGGTATTGCGGGCTGCTGTATTCTTTCCACATGCAACAGAACGGAAATCTATGTTGCGTCGACCGAATGGGAAATGGGGCGCAAAGCTGTGCGGGCCTTTTGGGCCAAAAGTTCAGGGTTGGTTTATACGGAAATCAGCAAGTATACTTTTTGTTACACGCTGGAAGAAGCTGTCTGCCATTTGTTTCGTGTCACAGCGGGATTGGATTCGATGGTTTTGGGGGAAACTGAGATATTGGGCCAGGTTAAGCGCGCCTATATGGCGGCACACAAAGCCGGCGCCACCAACGCGGCGCTTAACACCCTTTTTCAACAAGCTTTGAGCACGGCCAAGCGCGCCAGATCGGAAACCGGCATTGATCGCAATCCTGTATCGGTACCCTCTGTCGCTGTCGAACTCATTAAGCGGGAACTTGGCAAGCAGGATAACGGTCAATCAGAGCAAGATTTACCAAAAGAAGGGTTACTGGCCGGTCGCACGGTTCTTGTTATTGGCGCCGGCAAAATGAGCGAACTGACTCTTGTGCATTTGAAAGCGAGTGGGATCAGCGGTATTGTTGTTTCCAACCGCTCCTATGACAGAGCCGTGAAGTTGGCGCAGTCTTTGGGTGGACGGGCTGTTCTGTTTGATGATATTCTGGATACGTTAGCGGAGGCGGATATTGTTATTTCCGGTACGGCGGCCCAACATATCGTGTTGACAGCCGATACGGTGGCGGAAGCCATGGCGCGGCGGCCGGAGAAACCCTTGCTGCTTGTGGATATTGCCGTTCCCAGGGATATTGATCCCCATGTGAAACAACTATCCGGCGTGACGCTGTTTGATGTTGACGATCTGCAGCATGTTGTGGATCGGTACTGGCAGGAAAGGCAGCAGGCAGCTTGTTTGGGTGAAATGATTATTCAAGAGGACTGCGAGGCTTTCATGGAAAGACTTGCGATGAGCAGTGTGAATCCGGTGCTCAGATCGTTGCAGGATTTTGGGGAGGAAATCAAAGAGCAGGAGCTAAAGAGGGCTTTGTCCAAGCTGCGCAATCTTTCCCCCCGGGAGAGAACCGCGGTGGAAACTTTAGCGACAGCCATTACGAATAAAATCATGCTGCGGCCGCTTTTGACGCTGCGGCAAGCAGCGCTGTCCTCAGAGGGACATTTTTACACGCAGCTGACTCAGAAACTGTTTGGGCTTGAAGGAGCTGAGGATGATGTCGATGAAGGAGAATTTCACGGTCGGGAGCAGGAAGAGTGCTTTGGCGCTATGGCAAACCCAGTGGGTTATTGCTTGCCTGCGCGCAAGTTATCCTCAGTGTAATTTTGAGATTCAGACCTTTCAGACCTATGGTGATCAGGTGTTGAATGTTGCTTTATCGAAAATTGGAGACAAAGGGCTTTTCACCAAGGAATTGGAGCAGGCTCTCGGGGCCGGAGAGATTGATTTCGCGGTACACAGCCTGAAGGATTTGCCCGGCGATATGCCGGAGGGACTTTGTTTGGGTGCTGTTTGCCGGCGGGAAGAGCCTGGGGATGTTCTTGTCAGCCGGGGAGTTTCTTTTCGCGATTTGCCCCAAGGTGCTTTTGTCGGAACGTCTTCACTGCGTCGGTCGGCGCAGTTGTTGTTTGCCCGGCCCGATTTAAAAATCGCACCGATCAGGGGCAATATTGAGACGCGTTTGCGCAAACTGGACAGTGAAGGGTTTGACGCTGTTGTTCTGGCAGCGGCGGGCGTGATCAGACTTGGTTTACAAAGCCATATTACGGAACTTTTGCCGCCGGATATCTGTTTGTCGGCGATAGGTCAAGGGGCTGTGGCTGTGGAATGCCGCGAGGGGGACACGTCGGTGTTGGAAGTGTTGGCGGCGATTGACGACAAGCCGACACGCTTGGCTACGACAGCGGAACGCGCCCTTATGCGGGAACTGGGCGGAGGGTGCCAAGTGCCCGTGGCAGCGTTGGCCCAATTGGATGAAGATGTCCTTGTGATGGATGCCCTGGTGGCGCGTGTGGACGGCTCGGAAGTGATTCGGGTCAGGCGGGAGCAAGGCCTGAAGGATGATCCTGCCTATGAGGCCCAGGCTTTAGGGATCTTGGTTGCCCAGGATTTGCGGGAACGGGGCGCGGAGGAGATTTTGCGTCTCTGTGAAGGAGGGGCTAGGGAGTAGGGTCTAGGGACACTAGGTACTAGGGGTCAGGGGTTAGGGGTCAGGGGTCAGGGGTTAGGGGTCAGGGGTTAGGGGTCAGGGGTTAGGGGTCAGGGGTTAGGGGTCAGGGGTTAGGGATGGAGGCGCCTTTTTCAGGCGCTGGGATTTGAAATGGGGGAAGGGAAGGGGCTGACCAGTTGCTGGTGTGCTTAGCGGGTGCCCGAATCGGTAAATATTGCTGCGAATGCTGGTTTTTGAGGATGGATGGGGCCAAAAGGAATCCTAATTTTATTGAAATTTAATCTTTTATATGATATTATTATAGATAATCAAACGACGCTTTTGCGTCGAATGCCAAATGCTGAATGCGAATGCTGAATGCCGAATGCGGATGCCGAATGCCGAATGCGGATGCCGATTAACGAGTACCGAATACCGAGCTTGGAGGGAAACTGTGGAAAAAGGTGTAGTCTATTTGGTGGGCGCCGGTCCGGGGGATCCGGGGCTGATGACTGTGAAGGGGCTTTCCTGTATTAAGAAAGCGGACGTCCTTGTTTATGACCGTCTTGTTGCTTCAAAACTTCTTTCGTATGCGCCTGCTCAGGCTGAGATGATTTATGTGGGCAAGTCTCCGGATCATCATGCTTTGCCTCAAGATGAGATTAATCTGTTGCTGGTGGATAAAGCTTTGGAGGGCAAGTGTGTCGTGCGGCTCAAAGGGGGCGATCCGTTTCTGTTCGGCCGCGGCGGGGAAGAGGCGGAGTGCTTGATCGATCACGGGGTCTCTTTTGAGGTTGTGCCTGGTATTACGTCGGCGTTGGCGGTGCCGGCTTACGCGGGGATTCCTGTGACCCACCGGGATTATACGTCGGGTGTGTGTATTGTGACGGGCAATGAGGATCCTTTGAAGGAGGATTCCGCTTTGGATTGGAGCAAGATTGCTTTGTCTGCTAATACGTTAATTTTTTTGATGGGCATGGCCAATCTTGGCTCGATTTGCCTGCGGCTGCTTGAGAACGGGAGAGCACCGCAGACGCCTGTGGCGTTAATCCGTTGGGGGACTCGGCCGGAGCAGCGTACCTTGGTCGGGACCTTGGCGACCATTGAGACTTATGCCCGATCGGCGAATTTTGCCAATCCGGCTGTTATTGTCGTTGGCGATGTGGTCAATTTGCGGGCGAAGCTTTCTTGGATTGAGAAGAGACCTCTTTTTGGTAAAAGGGTTTTGGTGACCCGGACACGGGAGCAGGCCAGCCGGCTGACTCAGGCTATTGAGGAGCGGGGCGGCGAGGCGTATGAGTTTCCGGCTATCAAGGTTGTTCCGGCTCTGCCTGAAGATGTGGCGCGGCTTGACGACGCGCTGCGGGAGGCCGCCGCTTATAAGTGGATTGTTTTTACGAGCGTTAACGGTGTGACGTCGTTTTTTGGCCGCCTTGAGGCGCTGGAGATGGATGTGCGTGATCTGAAGGGGCCGCGTCTGTGCGCGATTGGGCCGAAAACGGCTGAGGAATTGCGGCGGAAAGGGCTGCGGGTGGATTTTTTGCCGGAGCTTTTCCGGGCGGAGCAGATTGTTGAGGGGCTTAGGGATAAGGTTGCGGCTGGGGACAAAATTCTTCTGCCCCGGGCCAATATCGCCCGCAAGGTTCTGCCGGAAGCGTTGGCGGAGATGGGCGCTATTGTGGATGAGATTGTCGCTTACCGTACGGTTCAGGCTGAGCCGAAGGATTCGGGGGAACGGATGCGCCAGGAGCTGAGGGATGGCCGGATTCAGATTATAACCTTTACGAGTTCGTCAACGGTGACGAATTTTCTCAAACTTGTGGGCGTGGATTCGATTCCGGAGTGGCGTGATCAGGTTAAGGTGGCCAGCATTGGTCCGATTACGTCTGAGACTGCGGAGAGAATGGGGTTAACGGTTGATTGGGAGGCCGAGGAATATACCATTGAGGGGCTGATTAAGGCCATTGAGAAACACTCTTAAAAGTCCAAGGTTTCGTCTAGGCGTATGCCTGAGCGTGAATAAACGGACACAGCGAATAAGGAATCAGCGAAATAGCGAGAAGGGATGGATCAGACAATGATCAGCATCAGTAAGTTGCTTTGTGATACGGAGAATTTTGGGGATTCTTTGCGCTACGCGCCGGAGAGCCATGGACAGCGCGACGGCGCGGTTTCGGGGCGTGGTCCGGTGGTGGTTTGGAATTGTACCCGGACATGCAATCTCAAGTGCATTCATTGTTATTCGGCTTCTGATCATAAGGCTTATGAACAGATGAGCCATGAGGAAGCGAAGAAGTTTATTGATGATTTGGCGGAGTTCAAGGTGCCGGTTATTCTGTTTTCCGGCGGGGAACCTTTGATGCGGCCGGATTGTCTGGAGCTTATCGCGTATGCCCGGGAGAAGGGGCTTCGCACGACTTTGTCAACGAACGGGACGCTGATTACGGAGGAGAAGGCCCGGGCGCTGAAGGATCTGGGCGTGGGGTATGTAGGGATCAGTCTGGACGGGCTGGAAGAGGTTAATGATAGTTTTCGCGGGCAGAAAGGCGCTTTTGCCAAAGCTCTCCAAGGGATACGCAATTGTCTGGCTGTTGATCAGAAGGTTGGACTGCGGTTTACGATTAATCGGCATAATCATAAGTTTTTGAACGATATTTTTGATTTGGTGGAACGGGAGAATATTCCGCGGGTTTGTTTCTATCATCTCGTTTATTCGGGCCGGGGCAGCGCTATGATGGAGGAGGATATCAGCAGGGAGGAAAGCCGCGCCGCTATTGAGCTTATTATGGAGCGGACGTTGGATTTTCACCGGCGCGGGTTGAATAAGGAGATTTTGACGGTGGACAACCATGCCGACGCTATTTATGTTTATCTGAAGCTGCGGGAAACGGATCCTGAGCGCGCTGAGTATGTGCGTTCTTTGTTGCTGCGCAACGGGGGCAATCGTTCGGGGATCGCTATCGGTCAGGTGGATTGGCAGGGCAATGTTCATCCTGATCAGTTTACCGGTGGCCATCATCTTGGCAATGTTCTGGAGAGGAAGTTCGGTGATATTTGGTCGGATTCGACGAATGAGATTATGGCGGGGCTGAAAGACCGGAAACCGTTGCTGCAGGGTCGCTGCGCCGCTTGTGCGCATCTGGATATGTGCAATGGTAATTTCCGTACCCGGGCCGAAGCTGTCTATGATGATTTCTGGGCTCAGGATCCGGCTTGTTATTTGACGGATGAGGAGATTGGGGCAGTGGACAGTTGACAGTAGACCGTTGACAGTAGACCGTTGACAGTAGACCGTTGACAGTAGACCGTTGACAGTGGACAGTTGACAGTGGACAGTTGACAGTGGATGGTTGACAGTGGATGGTTGACAGGGGATAGTTGACAATGGATAGTAAGAGAAGGGTCAGGTTTCGTGGTCTTTTGATGTTGAGCAAGAGAATCGGCAAACAGTGAGCTGGATGCTGACTATTTGGGAAGGAGATCCTTGGGTATGATTATTTCTTGGAATACGACGAACGCATGCAATTTGTATTGCGCTCATTGCTATAGGGACGCCGGAGCGAAGCAGGATGAGGAGCTGAATACGGAGGAGGGCAAGCGGCTGTTGGAGCAGATCGCCGAGGCCGGGTTCAAGATTATGATTTTTAGCGGCGGTGAGCCGTTTATGCGTTCTGATATTATTGAGTTGGTTGCTTACGCGCGTTCTTTGGGGTTGCGGCCGGTGTTTGGAACGAATGGGACTTTGATTACACCGGAGATTGCCCGGGATCTGAAGACGGCGGGCACAATGGGTGTGGGTATCAGCTTGGACAGTTTGGATGTGGAGAAGCACGATAAATTGCGCGGACAGGCCGGCAGCTGGGAGGGCGCTGTGCGCGGTATGAAGAATTGCCGGGAGGCCGGGGTGGCTTTTCAGATCCATACGACAGTGATGGATTGGAATGATCATGAGGTTGAGGCGATTACGGATTTTGCTGTTGAGATGGGCGCGGTGGCTCATCATGTTTTCTTCCTTGTGCCTACGGGCCGGGCGGTGGATATTGAGCAAGAGTCCCTGCGGGCTGAGCAGTATGAGAACGTGCTGGAACGGATTATGAAGAAGCAGCAAACGGTGGATATTGAACTGAAACCGACGTGCGCGCCGCAATTTATGCGGATCGCGAAGCAGATGGGCATGGATCTGCGGTTCGAGCGGGGGTGTTTGGCCGGGACATCTTATTGTATCATTGGTCCGAAGGGGGATGTGCAGCCTTGCGCTTATTTGAATATACCTTTGGGGAATGTGCGGGAGCAGTCTTTTGTGGATATTTGGCGGAACAGTCCTGTTTTTGAGGAACTGCGGACGCTGGATTATGAGGGCGGTTGCGGATCTTGCGCCTATAAACAGAATTGTGGCGGATGCAGGGCTCGGGCTTATTTCTATCATGGCAGTTATATGGCAGAAGAGCCGTGGTGTTTGTATCACGGACGAAAAGGGTATTGAGCGAGGTGTGATGTGGATCAAATTGATCGGGAGTTGCTGAATCGGGTTCAGGAGGGGATCCCGGTGACGGAAAGGCCTTATGCTGAACTGGCTGAGGGTCTGGGCATCGGCGAGTTTGACGTGATGGAGCGGCTGCGCCTGCTCAAGGAGGCGGGAGTGATCCGCCGGATGGGCGGGGTTTTTGATTCGCGGCGCCTGGGGTATAAGGGGACTTTGTGCGCTTTGAAGGTGCCCCAAGAACGGATTGAGGACGTGGCGGCTGTTGTGAACCGGTATCCGGGGATTACCCATAATTATCTTAGGCGTCATGCTTATAATATGTGGTTTACAGTGCTGTCCGAGAGCCAGGAGAAGACAGAAGGGATTTTGGCGGAGATTAAGAGGGAGACGGGAATTGAGGATCTTTTGAATTTGCCTTCCCGGCGTTTTTTTAAGGTGCGGGTTAAGTTTGATGTGAAGAATATTTGAAGGGGATTAGCCGAATGGAGACTAAAACGCTGATGAATAGGATTATTATGTGAGGAGGACCCGATGGATTTTAGCGAAGCGGACAAAAAGCTTATTGTGGAGCTGCAGAAGGACTTGCCTCTTGTGTCCCGGCCTTTTGCCGAGTTGGGGGAGCGGGTCGGGCTCAGTGAGGCAGAGGTTCTGGAGCGATTGAATTCTTGGCAGGAGTCGGGAGCTTTGCGGCGTGTCGGCGCAGCCCTGCGCCATCGGGCGGTGGGTTTTGTCGCTAACGCCATGATTGTTTGGCGGGCGCCGGAGGAACGGATCGGCGAAGTTGGGGAGTTGTTCGCCGCGCTGCCGGAAGTGACTCATTGTTATGAGCGTGATATGCTGCCTGATTGGCCGTATAATCTTTATACTATGGTTCACGCGAAGTCAGAGGATGAATGCCGGGCGCTGGCGGCGAAACTGGCGGAAATGGCTGATGTGGACGATTATGACATTCTGAGCAGTTATGCGGAATTGAAGAAGAGCAGCATGAGTTATTTTGCCGATTAGGGAAGAGATGGGGCCGGAATGGGAATGGGAATGGGAATGGGAATGGGGACGGTGCCCGTCGTCGGCACCGGTGTCATAATTGTCTTTGAGGATCAGGATGAGAATAGGGAAGGTTTTGTATGATGAGTAGGAAACGAACCATGGTCATGATCGTGCTGGCCACAAGCACGATACTTTTGTCTTTGTCGGCATGTTCGGTTTTGCCGCTGTCTCATGGGAAGGATCTTAAGGAGAAGGCTTTGACGGTCGCACAGTTTATGGAGAGAGACATAATTGCTTCCATGACAGAAGGAGAACCTTTGGACAGGGATTTTGCTTCGTCAACGTTTATTGATAAGGCATATAGTCATAATATTGAAATAAGGAGATGACATCATGTCCGCTGCCAACACAGGAGTTTCGGAGGAATTGTTTGCGCGCGCGTGCGGTGTGATACCGGGTGGCGTCAACAGCCCGGTGCGCGCTTTTGCTTCGGTGGGGCTGACGCCTCGCTTTATAACCCGGGGTGAGGGCTGTCTTGTCTGGGATGAGGACGGCAACGAGTATATTGATTATGTTTGTTCGTGGGGGCCGCTTATTCTGGGTCACCGGCATTCCGGTGTGGAAGGGGCTTTGCGGGAGGCTTTGCTGAAGGGGACGACCTTTGGGGCGTCCACTCGTGGCGAGGTGGAGATGGCCGAAAAGATTGCCGCCGCTTTGCCGAGTGTGGAGATGGTGCGGCTGGTCAATTCAGGCACGGAGGCGACCATGAGCGCGTTGCGTCTGGCTCGGGCTTTTACGGAGCGCAACAAAATTATTAAGTTCGCCGGGTGTTATCATGGGCATCATGATTCTTTGCTGATTAAGGCCGGTTCGGGGGCGTTGACTTTCGGGGTTCCGTCAAGCCCGGGGGTGCCGGAGGATTTGGCGAAAAACACTTTGACCGCCGTTTATAATGATTTGGCCGGACTGGAAGCGTTGATGGCTCAAGAGGGGCCTGGGGTCGGATTTGAGGCCGGATTTGAGACCGGGCTTGAGACCGGATCTGAGGCCGGATCTGGAGCCGGTGGGCCGGTCGGTTCTCAGGTCGCCGCTGTTATTGTTGAGCCTGTGGCCGGGAATATGGGGCTTGTGCTGCCGGAACCCGGTTTCTTGGAAGGGGTGCGCCGCTTGTGCGATGATTATGGCGCTTTGCTGATTTTTGACGAAGTGATTTCCGGGTTCCGTCTTGGGTACGGTGGTGCCCAGAGCGCCTACGGTGTTATGCCGGACTTAACTTGTCTGGGCAAAATCATTGGCGGCGGGCTCCCTGTGGGCGCTTATGGCGGCAAACGGGAGATCATGGAGATGATCTCGCCCCAGGGACCTGTTTATCAAGCGGGCACCCTGTCCGGCAACCCGTTGGCGGTGGCAGCCGGGTTGGCGATGCTGGAGGCTTTGAGGGCAGAAGGTTTTTATGAGGCGCTGGCGGAGAAGACGGCTGTGTTGGCCGACGGGTGGCGGCAAGGGGCCCAAGCGGCCGGTGTGCCGGTTTGCATCAACCAGATAGGATCCTTAATGACCTGTTTTTTTCTGCCGGCTGACGCGGCGATAAACGAGGGTGGCAGGGTGAGGGATTTTCTGACGGCCAGTTCGGCTGATACGGAACGGTATGCCAGATTTTTCCGGCGTATGCTGGACCAGGGGGTATACCTGCCGCCTTCTCAGTTTGAGGCTTTGTTTGTTTCGGCGGCTCATGATGAGGCGGCTCTGCAAAGAACGGTTGACGCCGCTTATGAGGCGTTCCGGGGGCTATAAGCAATTGAACAATGGATAATTTGGAAACATGAAAGTTTAAAGAAGAAATGCCATGATCAGGGGAAAGAAGATCCGAAGCGCGCGAAGGATTCCCGCCATGCGTTTATCCGGACAGCCAGATTTTGGAAATCACTCACCTTATAGCCGAGATAAGCCTTGAATAGACTTGTGCCGAAAGTCTTATCATCATAAGGCGCGGGCATGGCTTTGATCCTGTTGCGGAAGGTGACCTGGGCAACCAGATTGGCACTGATCGTAAAACAGTCGTCTCCAGATCTGCACATGAAGATCAAGTAGCGTTTTCCCGGCGTCAAGGGGAGCGAATCTGTTTGTCCGCCATAGACGACGATTTTGTCCGTTGGCAGGAGGGGAGAATCGTAGCTGTCATGGGTGGGTTCCGATAAGATTTGGTTGATGGAGAAAGTGTAACTATATTCGGCTCCATAATAGGCCCCGGCCTCAACGCTTTTGGATTTGATGGTGATATCCGCGAGGGTCCAATCGCTCAGGATCCTGCCCAAGTGTGAATAGGCTGCCATGAATTCAGTGTTGGCGAAAAGATGCTTCAGTTCGGCTATAAAAGTGTCCGCGCTTTCGCCGTCATAACGATTAAAGCTTTCTAAAGGGGAATGGGACCATACACGGCCTTGATCGTCTATCTCATATAGCGTGTTCCAATCGCCTGCCACAAACCAGTAGCTTTCATCGTCTCTGGTTTCATATCCCAACGGCAGAAGATACAAACCTTTTTCACGGAGTAAGTTGGTATTATCTTCGCCGGGACATCCGCTGAATAGCCACTGAACAACCGGAAGGACACCGGGTGCCTCTTCCGCGCGTCTCCAAAGGATGTCGATGATTTCTAGGGTTGAGGTTTGCCGAATGCCCGGTTCAATGTGCGTGACCGTTGCCAAAACAAACATATCAATGCCGTATTCGAAGAATGACCCCAAGTTCGTGTACCCGATTTGGGAAAAGGTGGAATTGCCGGTGTCCATGTCTGCGATGTCCAGGTCTGCGATGCCCGTGTTCGCGAGCCTGAAATGAGTTGCCGGCAGGCCGCGCCAGGCATGAGAAGACGGGTTGATATCGCTAACGATACCGGCGCATTCTGGATAGGGTATCTCGCTGCCGGTTCTATGGGGGAAGGCAGGAAACAAGACTACGCAGGCTGTTATGACAAGGGCGGCAAGAGCACAGCAAAGGCCGGCAAAGAGGCGCCATTGGGGAGGTTTCTTTCTGTTTGATCTATTCTGTTGAGCAAGGTTGGTTTTGTCACAGAATTCTGGAATGTCTGGAATGTTATCGGTCATAGCATCCTGTCCTTTCATTGAAATTCCATGCATAACTCCTTATAATAATAGCGGGAACAGCGCTGTATGGCAATACAAAAAATCAGTACATATAAGAGGAGGCGGAGGGATGATGTCCCGTATTAAACTTATCGCGACGGCGGCTTTTGGTTTAGAAGCTCTTGTGGCGCGTGAACTGGCCGATTTGGGCTATGGTGAATGTTCTGTTGAGAATGGGCGCGTTGTTTTTGAGGCGTCTGTGGAGGCCATTGGGCGGTGCAATCTCTGGCTGCGATGCGCCGATAGGGTGTTGCTTGTTATGGGCGAGTTTACGGCCCGAAGTTTCGAGGAGCTGTTTCAGGGGACGCGAGCTTTGCCTTGGGAAGCTTGGCTGGGCCGTGACGCGCGTTTTCCGGTGACAGGCAGCGCGGTTAAGTCTCAGCTCCACAGTGTGCCTGATTGTCAGGCGATTATCAAAAAAGCTGTGGTGGAACGGCTGAAGTCGGTGTATCATGATTCGTGGTTCTCTGAGGAAGGGGCGCTGATGCCAATTCGGTTTTCCTTGCTGAAGGATCGGGTGACCCTGAGTCTTGATACGTCCGGGCCGGGACTGCACAAACGGGGGTACCGCGCTTTAGCCGGGGAGGCGCCGCTGAAGGAGACGTTGGCGGCAGCCTTGATCCGGCTCAGCCGCTGGCGGGAGGACCGGGCGCTGATTGATCCCTGCTGCGGGACGGGAACGATTCCTATTGAGGCGGCTTTGATGGCGTTGAACCGGGCGCCGGGTATGGGACGTTCTTTTGCGGCGGAGTCCTGGCCGGCTCTGGAGGGAGCTGCGGGAACGGCTGGAACGGCTGGAACGGCTGGAACGGCGGTCTGGGCGCGGGCCCGGGAGGAGGCTCGCGATCTGGCCCGGGATGTGAAAGGGGCTGTTTATGGCTCGGATATTGATGAGGCGGCCCTGAGTCTAGCACGGCAGCATGCCCGGGAAGCGGGGGTGGAGGACCGGGTGTTCTTCCAGAAACTGCCGGCCCGGGAAGTGCGTTCGCGGTTTTCTTACGGGCATCTGATTGTCAATCCGCCTTATGGCCAAAGGCTGGCGGATGAGGGTGTGACTGAGGTGTACCGGGATTTGGGGCAGGCGTTCCGGGAGCTGTCCACTTGGTCGCTGCATATGCTGACGTCTTTGGAGCGGCCGGAGGATTTGATTGGGAGGCGCTGGGATAAGAGCCGCAAGCTTTATAACGGGCGCATTGAATGTCACTATTATCAGTTTTTTGGCCCTAAGCCGCCGCCGCGGCTGCGTGGGGAGGATAAATAGCGGGGCTTGGTTCAAAATAAGAGTGGGATTAATGGGATCTTCATATAGCGGATAAATGGGGGAGGGTCTATGAAAATTATTTCGGCTCAGGAGGTCTTTCTGAAGGGTTCGGCGCTTGTGGGATCCGAGGTGCGTTTAGAGGGTTGGGTGCGCACTGTGCGCGCGTCAAAGGATTTTGGTTTTGTTGAGTGCAATGACGGCAGCTGCTTTCTGAATGTGCAGATTGTTTTTGACGAGGAGCTGCCGAATTTTGCCGAAGCGGCGCGGTTGAGCGTGGGGTCTTCGGTTCGGGTGGAGGGGGTTCTGGTGGAGTCGCCGGGGGCCAATCAGCCCTTTGAGATTAGGGCAAAGGTTCTGGAGATTGTGACGATGTGTCCGCCGGAGTATCCTTTGCAGAAAAAGCGCCACAGCGTGGAATTTTTGCGGACAATTGCCCATCTGCGGCCGCGGACAAATCTGTTCGCGGCGGTGTTTCGTGTGCGTTCGGTTCTGGCTTTCGCGGTGCATAGGTTTTTTCAAGAGCGGGGGTTTGTTCATGTACATACGCCAATCATTACGGCCAGCGATACCGAGGGCGCGGGAGAGATGTTTCGGGTGACGGCTCTGCGGGCGGGTGAGGAGACGCCGGATTTTTTTGGGCGTGAGGCACATTTGACGGTGAGCGGTCAGTTGAACGCTGAGGCTTTTTGCTTAGCGTATAAGAGGGTCTATACCTTCGGGCCCACCTTCCGGGCAGAGAATTCTAATACGGCCCGGCACGCGGCGGAGTTCTGGATGATTGAACCGGAGGTGGCCTTTGCCGGGTTGGATGATGCTTGTTGTTTGGCGGAAGAGATGATGAAGTTCTTGATTGAGGCGGTGTCCGCGGCTTGCCCGGAGGAGTTGGCGTTTTTCAGCAAGTTCGTGGATAAGGATTTGTTTGAACGTTTGGAGGGGGTGTTGGCGGCAGATTTTGCCCGGGTCAGCTATACGGAGGCGGTGAAGATGCTGCTGGACTCAGGGCAGGTCTTTGAGTTTCCGGTGGTTTGGGGACGGGATCTGCAATCGGAACATGAGCGGTTTTTGACGGAGCGGGTTTTTGGCAAACCGGTTTTTCTGACAGATTATCCCCGGGATATCAAAGCGTTTTATATGCGGCAGAATGACGATGGTCGGACGGTGGCCGCCATGGATTTGCTTGTGCCCGGGGTGGGGGAGATTATCGGCGGCAGCCAGCGTGAGGAGAGGGTTGATTTTTTGGAGCGGCGATTGGATGAGCTGGGCATGGCGCGGGAGGAATACCAGTGGTATCTTGATTTACGCCGTTTTGGCGGGGCGCCTCACGCGGGGTTTGGGTTGGGGTTTGAGCGGTTGCTTATGTATGTGACGGGTGTGAGCAACATCCGGGATGTGATTCCTTTTCCGCGGACGGTGCGGTCCGTTGATTATTGATAAATGAGTTCGGCAATGGATGAGATGGACTCCGGCCACTGGCAGGGAGTCATAAAAGGGCGCGCAAAAAAATAGTGTGAAAGGAGTGGTCTAACCCGAGAAGGGATGATGGGAAGATGAAAGATAGCTTGCTTCCTGTGGGGGAGATGGTAGCGCGGGTGTTATTTTTGGCGAGCGTGTTGGCTTTTGTTGGGTATGCCGCAATTGTTGGGGTGGCAAAAATTTATGGAGTTGGGGTGGATCAGCATATTATTGTGGTGGCTTTGCTCGGATCGGTCTTGACTTTGGAGGCGCTTTTGCATGGGGTCGCCCATTACAGCGCCGTTGCCGGGGAGGCGCAGCCGCGAGGTTTGACAAGACATGGCCAAGTCTACGTTTCGCGTATGCTGACGGTTATGAAATTGGGGACAGCTGTGTCTTCTCTGGTATGTATGGGTGTGCTGGTTTGGTTTGGGTTCGCTTTTTTCGACCTGACTTCGCCTTGGACGCTGGGTATCTATATTATGGCGGGTTATGCCGCGATTTTCTTGGCGTGGCTGCTTCTCCCCGCTGTATGTTTTGGAGCCAAAATATGTTTGAGTTGCCGGCAATCTTTGCAGGAGTGGCGTTTTGCGCGGATTGTTCTGGCTTTAGCCGTACCCATGGCGCTGACAGTGGTTTTAGCGGGGTTGGGATTGGCGTTTGGGTGGGCGCGGATCGTGATCGGCGGGGTAACAGCTTGTGTCTTGCTGTGGGACAGTATGGTTATGGGTTATGAGCGGTATCAGGCGACGTGTTGTTTTCGGGAAGGGGAGGTCTTTCATCCTGCCGCCTTGTTTTGGGTGACTTTGTTTTTGCATGCGCCGGCTTGGCTGTTGATAATATTTATGGGAATGAGCTTGGCTCCGTATAAGTGATTTGGGTGTGGTAGACTACTAGGGCAATGCAAAGATTTGGCCGGGTTCCAGGATATGTGCTTCGCCGCCGAGCAGGCCCGCGGCGGCCAATTCTTGAAATTTTTCCAAGGGTTCGCTCAGGGGTTCGCAAGCCAGGTCGTAAGTCCCGTAGCTCATGGGGATGATATGCTTAGGGTGCAGGGTCTGACAGAGGCGGGCGACGTCGTCCGGGGTCAGGTGGCTTTTGCTCATAACGGATTCGGGCTGATAAGCGCCGATGGGAATGAACGCGTAGTCGATGTCGGGGAAATGGCGGGCGATTTGATCGTAGTGGCCACCCCAGCCGCTGCTGCCGGCAAAATAGAGGGTGTGGACGGGGGTCTGCACAATGAAGCTGCCCCAGAGGGTGCGGTCCCGCTCAGAGAGGGTGGGGCCACTCCAGGAGCGAGCCGGCATCAGGGTGACGGTGACGTGGCCGTAGGTGTGGTATTGCTGAAACCAGCCGGCTTCCTGGATGAGATCTGGGGTGGCGAGGGGGTCGGATTCTGCTGGTTCGTTGAGCCATTGCGGCAGGCCTAAGGGCGTCAAAATGATTGTGGAAGGATTGTGGGCGCGGAGTTGCGCTAATGTCTGTTTGTTGGCGTGATAGGGCTGATTGCTGGAAAGCAGGATGTAGTCCAGTCCCCGGAGCTGATCGGCTGCCGGTTCGGGTAGCAGGCGCGGATAGCCGCCGGCGCTGGGACCGTAGCTGGGATCGGTTAAGAAGGTTATGCCGTCAAGGCGAATGAAGAAGGAAGCGTGTCCGAGCCAGACAACGGTGTTGTCGGTGTTTTGCCAGAGGTCGGACAATGGGGATGACGGGAGGGTGAAGGGATCTTGAGGGTCTTTGTTTTGTTGACGGTTTTTTAGAATTTTCAGACGCAGTTCGTCAAACCAAGTCCAGCTTTGCAAGCGGCTTCGATCCTGTATGCGGGTTGGGTTGTATTCACCGCTGCCGAGTGCTTCGGGCATATTGGCGTATGTGTGACTGCTCAGCCGGTGGCCGATGAGAAGATTTCCGGGCCAGGTCGGGCGCAGCGTGGTTAACGTGTTGTTTTTGACATAGGTCTCGGGTGCCGGCCAGACCAGCCATATGAGTGTGAGAAGGATTAATGCGACTAGAATTGAGTTGGCGCGGCGGTGTTTTTTGGGAGGTGTTTTGTTATAATTGCTCATGGTTTTAGGGTGCCCATTTTTGTGTTTTGTTATTTGGCTTTTATCGTGATGATGGATGTACCGCCAACAGTCAACAGGAATTGCAATATACGCATCTCGTTTTGGTCGTCTAGAGGCACAAGGCAGAGGGGGCGGAGGGCGGGCGGACGTGCCACATGCCGGGACCGTGCTCCGTGTCGGCGCATCTCTATGGCATCTGCGCAGAGAGCGCAAAAGTGTGTCCTGAAGTGAGTTTCGCACCGAAAGGAGGGAAAGCGCGGAAGTCACATGCTTTGTAAGAGATGAGGGCAGGCCCTTCGGAATCGACATTCAGGTGTAGGTTCCAAACCG
>Ga0082212_10000918_pt1 | contig 43444 bp, 31 predicted proteins | sample TergutNt197P3_FD_71548 | JGI IMG/M metagenome (GOLD analysis project Ga0082212, IMG submission 71548) | Neocapritermes taracua P3 segment gut microbial communities from Petit-Saut dam, French Guiana - Nt197 P3 | ecosystem: Host-associated > Arthropoda: Insects > Digestive system > Gut ...
GTTAAAATTGCTGACCGGAACGAAGGCGGAAAAACAGACGAAGAGATGGAAACGGCCATCAAGCAGATCATTTCACACGCCATCACCGCCGACAATGTCATTGATATTTTTGACGAAGCAGGACTGAAAAAACCGAACATAGAGATTTTGGACGAGCAATTTTTGCAGGAACTCAAAGAACTGCCGCAAAAGAACCTGGCGGTCGAATTGCTGAAAAAATTGTTGAAAGACGACATCAAAAAACGAAGTAAAATCAATCTGGTAGAGAGCAAAAAAATCTCCGAAATGCTCGAAGAAGCCATCAAACGCTACCACAACGGTATGATTGACGCCGTAGAATTTTTGGAAAAGGTACTTATTCCTTTTGCCCAACAGATGAAAGAGGCCGACCGCCGCGGCGAACAGCTTGGCTTGGATTATCGCGAATACGCCTTCTACACAGCGTTGGAAGTCAGCAACAGCGCCGTTGCTGTCCTCGGCGATGAAATCCTGAAACACATCGCGCAAGAACTCCTGAAAACTGTCAGCAACAGCGCCACCATAGACTGGACCATCAAGGAAAGTGTGCAGTTAACCCTGCGCCGCAACATACGGCGCATTTTGCGAAAATTCGGCTATCCGCCCGATTTGCAGGAACAAGCGGTTGAGACGGTGATCGCGCAGGCCAAACTGTTGGCGGAAGATTTGGTAGAAAATGGAGTGTGAGGTAATGAATAACAGAATATAGGCGGCGTCTCGACAATAAAAATATGCAAGCATATTTTGTATTGCGCTCGACTTGCACTATATTTGTCGGGAAATTGATGATGCTTGAATTAAAAATATATTAGTAAATGTCTGATATTAAAGACTATTTGCCGGAGGAACCGGAAAACGACGAGGAAATAAAACAACCGGAGGAGGAGCCGGATGCTCAGCTTGCTGACTACGATGGACGACGCTCGGAGGAGGATGACAACACGTATCTGGTAACGAAAGAAACCGACGCATCGGAAGATGTCGACGCATCAAACGAAACCGACGCATCAAGCGAAACCGACGCATCAAATGAAACTGATGCGCCAAACGAAACCGATGCTTCGAAAGAAATCGATGCAACAAATGAAGTCGACGCAACGAACGAAACCGACGAATCAAAAGAATTGTCACATTCGAGGTACAAAGTACCGGGTATGGGCGATGACATCCACCAGCTATCGGGAATGTACCAGCGCTGGTTTCTGGATTATGCCTCCTATGTGATTCTTGAACGTGCCGTCCCGCATATCAATGACGGATTCAAGCCCGTTCAGCGCCGTATCCTTCATTCCATGAAGCTGCTCGACGACGGTCGATATAATAAAGTAGCCAATATCGTGGGGCATACGATGCAGTTTCATCCGCATGGCGATGCCTCTATCGGAAATGCACTGGTGCAAATCGGACAGAAAGACCTGTTGATTGACTGCCAGGGTAATTGGGGGAATATCCTGACGGGTGATGGGGCAGCAGCACCCCGCTATATCGAGGCGCGACTTTCGAAATTTGCATTGGACGTCCTGTTCAACCCCAAAACTACCGTTTGGAAACTTTCGTACGACGGTCGCAACAAAGAGCCCGTCTCCTTGCCCGTCAAGTTCCCCATGCTGCTCGCCCATGGCGACGAAGGAATCGCCGTAGGGCTTTCTTCAAAAATTCTGCCCCACAATTTCAACGAACTCATTGAGGCGGCTATCGCCTGGCTGCGGGGCGAATCATACGACTTGTACCCTGATTTTCAGACAGGCGGCTCGATCGACATTTCCAGGTATAACGACGGCGAACGGGGCGGAACCGTGAAGGTGCGCGCCAAAATCAATAAATTGGACAACAAGACACTCGTTATTTCCGAAATACCTTTTGGTAAAACTACCTCGACACTGATCGATTCGATCCTGAAAGCCAACGACAAGGGAAAGATCAAAATCAAGAAGATAGACGACAATACGGCCGGCGAGCCTGAAATAATCATCCATCTGGCGCCGGGCGTTTCGTCCGACAAGACGATCGACGCCCTGTATGCTTTCACGGACTGCGAAATAAGCATCTCGCCGAACTGTTGCGTGATCGAAGACAACAAGCCCCGATTCATTACCGTGAGCGACGTGCTGCGTCATTCGGCCAACCAGACATTGGATTTGCTCCGCAAGGAACTGGAAATCGACAAGCACGAACAGGAAGAAAAATTGTTTTTTGCGTCATTGGAACGTATCTTTATCGTCGAACGCATCTATAAAGACAATGATTTTGAAAACGCTACCTCCATTGATATGGCGCTGAATCATATCGATAAACGAATCGAACCGTATATACCGGACTTCATCCGGGAAGTTACCCGCGACGACCTCCTGCAGCTAATGGAAATCAAGATGGGACGCATCCTGAAATTTAATATTGATAATCAAAACGAACTGATTGCCCGGATAAAAGCTGAAATCGAAAGGATCAATTTCCATTTAAACCATCTCATTGATTATACGATCGACTGGTATACAAGGCTTAAAGAAAAATACGGGGCAGCCTTCCCGCGCAGGACGGAGCTTCGTAATTTTGATACGATCGAAGCAACAAAGGTCATTGAGGCCAACGAAAAACTGTACATCAACCGCGAAGAAGGATTTATCGGCACCTCTCTGAAACGCGACGAATATGTGTGCAATTGCTCCGAGATTGATGACGTCATCGTTTTCTTTAAAAACGGAGCCTATAAGATCATTAAGGTCAGCGAGAAGATGTTTGTAGGCCAAAACGTGCTTTATGTCAATGTCTTCAAACGCAACGACAACCGCACGATTTATAATGTCATCTATCGCGACGGCCTTTCAAGAAACAACTATATCAAACGTTTTGCCGTCACGGGAATTACGCGCGACAGAGACTATGATGTGACACAGGGCACACCCGATTCGCGTATCCTCTATTTTAGCGCCAATTCGAATGGCGAAGCCGAAACGGTGAAGGTGATCCTGAAACCGAAATTGAACCAAAAAATAAACACATTCGAAAAAGATTTCAGCGAGGTCATCATCAAGGGACGGAATGCAAACGGCAATCTGCTTACCAAAGCAATCATTCTGAAAATAAACCTGAGACAAAAAGGGACGTCCACGTTGGGCGGTCGACAGGTTTGGTTCGACCGCGACGTGCTCCGCCTGAACTATGACGGTCGCGGCGTTGCACTCGGCGAATTTAATAACGAAGACAAAATATTAGTCGTACTTCCCAACGGCGAGTTTTATACGACAAATCATGATCTGAGTAACCATTACGAGGATAACATCCTTTTGATCGAACGATTCGACAACAACAAAATATGGACGGCCGTGCTTTACGATGCGGATCAAAAATTCCCCTACGTGAAACGATTCCAATTGGAGGCAAACAGCAAACATCAGAATTTTTTAGGAGAAAATGAGTTGAACTCAATGTATTTGCTGTCCGACCAGGACTATCCGCGTATTGAAGTGTCTTTTGGCGGAAACGACGAATTTCGGAGTCCGCTTATCTTAGACGTGGAATCATTTATCGGCGTGAAAAGTTTTAAGGCAAAAGGAAAGCGAATAACGACGTTTGAAGTAAGCCGAATCGTCGAACTTGAACCGGAACTGACTGTCGACCGGATGGAAGATAACACAATGGAAGATAACGCAATGGAAGATAACACAATGGAAGATAACGCAATGGAAGATAACGGAACAGAAGATAACGGACACCATGCGGACGTCATTAAGAGTGACCCTGTCGGACGTCGGGAAGCGGATGGTAATGACACGCCAATGGACCTTTTTAAATAGGACAGACATGAAAAAACTACATGGACTATCGCTGTTCTTCCTTTTTGCATGTCTGCTTCCGCACTGTCCGGCAAGCGCGCAGGAATCGCCAGCCGACACCACGGCGGTGCGCATCAACCGGAAGAGAGCGACTGTCGATCGAAGCAATCTTCAAAAAGAACAGACGTACGGTCTCGACCTGCTGAAAGACGACAATGGCGAGGCTGATTACCGGAATCTGCTTTCCATAAATGAAGGCACGCTGGTGGGTATAGGCGGATGCAGGATGCAGGACACCTATCTTTCGCGCGAAAAATACGGCGGCCTTGGCGTCCGTTTCATGAACGAACGGATGCGTCTGACAAAATTGGCAAATTATAAAATTTCACGCCAAAATATCGTCCATATAGATATCTCATCTGTCATGAACGGAGCTGAAAATGCCAATTTCCTGTCTGCTTTCGCCAACTACGCCCTCGGCTACCATTATCGCCTGATTCCTGATCCCTATCTAAAAATATTAGTTGGAGGGAGCACCCACGGCATGTTGGGGATGGTTTATAACACGCGCAACGGAAATAACCCCATTACCGTACACGCAGATATCGACCTTAACTTATCGGTCATGGCCATCTACGAATTTCGTACTAAAAAGAAGAAATCGCCCTTTGCCGTTCGCTACCAGTTTGAAACACCCGTGTTAGGCGTGCTCTTCTCGCCGGTTTATGCACAGTCGTATTACGAAATTTTCAGTCTCGGCAATACGGCCGAAATAATAAAATTCAATTCGTTCCATAACAAGTTTGCCATGCGCAATTATCTGATGCTTGATTTTCCCGTCAGCACCATGACTGTTCGCGCCGGGTATCTGGGGTCTTATTATTCGACTGACATCCATCAAATCGACCGTTATATCATTTCACACAATGTGATGCTCGGTTTCGTGAAAGAATTTGTTGCTTTTGGAGGTCGCGAACTGAAAAAACGCAACCTGTTTAACAGCGCCTATTATTAATGGAGGATAGCCACATGAAAAAGACTGATGTTATTTCTCTGGTGCTTGTCGCTCTTCTTCTCTTTTCAGCTTGCAGCGAAAGGGACGAATATACGACCGATCCACTTGCAAATTTTAAAGCGCTCTGGAAACAGATTGATGAATCATACTGTTTTTTTGAATATAAAAACATAGATTGGGACGCTATCCATGATAAGTATAGCGTGCAGATTTCAGATTCGATGAATCGTTACCAGTTGTTCGATGTCCTGGGGAAAATGCTTGCCGAGTTGAAAGACGGGCATACGAATCTGATTTCTACCTTCAACATATCCCGATTCTGGAACTGGCATGAAGATTATCCCGACAATTTCAATACGGTCGTGCACCGGAAGTACTTGGGTACAGACTATTGCATTGCCGGAGGATTACGCTACCGCATACTGGAGGATAGCATCGGATATGTCTATTATGGCGATTTTTCGAGTATCGTGAGCGATACGCATTTAGACGAGATGTTTCTTCATTTCAGAGACTGTTATGCCTTGATCTTCGATGTCCGCAACAATACCGGCGGGACGCTGACCCATTCCGAACGAATTGCAGCGCGTTTCGCAACCGAGAAATTAACTGCCGGTTATATCGTGCACAAGACAGGACCCGGTCATCAGGATTTTTCAGCGCCCTACCCTATCCAGCTATCACCGTCAAAACGTGTGAGGTGGCTCCGTCCGGTGGCGCTGTTGACGAATCGCACCTGTTACAGCGCAACCAATGATTTTGTATGCAAGATGAAACTGTTCAATCAAGTGACCGTCATAGGCGACAGGACAGGTGGAGGATGCGGATTGCCGTTTCATGCGGAACTGCCAAACGGATGGAGCGTACGGTTTTCATCATCGCCCATGCTAAACGCCCAAAAAGAAATTACTGAATATGGCATCGACCCGGATATTAAAATCGATATTGTCGAGAGCGACCAGTTGAACAACATAGATACCATCATCGAAGTAGCAATCAGCCATTTGAAGACAAAAACAGCCGGAACGGTTCTTAGTTCGCTATCAACAGTTTCCGATGCGCAAGGCCAGGATTTCAGCTTGCGGTGAAGGGGAGATAAAAAGATTTTTCACCAACACACTTGGAAAATCCAAATTTTTCATGTACGTTTGTGCCTTCTTAATGCACCATCTTAATTTAATCATGTACACCTGTAAAGAAAATCATTAACCCGCTAAATAGTAAATAGTATGAATCAACAAATTTCAAGACGCCGATTTCTGGGCGTATCAGCTACAGCAGCTTTGGGCTTATCGGCTTCAGCCTCCGGCCTGTTTACCGTCGTACCAAGCAATGCCGTCAGCAGTCTCGGACATGTCGCTCCAAGCGACAAACTGAATATTGCCGGTATAGGCATAGGAGGTAAAGGTAATACGAACATCAACAACATGAAGTCGGAAAATATCGTCGCCTTGTGCGACATCGACTGGGAATACGGCAAAAAATGCCTTGACAACTATCCCAATGCCAAAAGATTTGTCGATTATCGCAAGATGCTCGACGAGATGGGAAAAAGTATTGACGCTTGCGTCATCGCCACGCCCGACCATACGCATGCCGTCATTGCCATGGCCGCCATGCAAGCGGGCAAGCATGTGTACGTGCAAAAGCCGCTGACCCATTCGGTGTACGAATCGAGGGTGTTGCTGGAAGCATCACGCCGTTATGGGGTTGTGACGCAGATGGGCAACGAAGGCCATAGCAACGATACGGTCAGCGAGGTATGCGAATGGATATGGAGCGGCGCCATCGGCGAGGTATCGCATGTAGACGCATGGACCGACCGTCCGATCTGGCCGCAAGGGCTGACGCGTCCCGAACAGGGGATGTGGCTGCCCGAACATATCGACTGGGACTTGTTTATCGGCCCCGCCGCCATGCGCCCCTATCATCGTGCCTATCACCCATGGGACTGGCGCGGCTGGTGGGATTTTGGAACGGGCGCACTTGGCGATATGGCTTGCCATGTGCTCGACGTCGTTTTCTCGGCCATGAAGCTAGGACATCCCCTTTCGGTCGTGGCTTCCTCGACAGCCATCAATACCGAAAGCGCTCCGGTAGCAGCCACGATTCAATATGATTTCCCCGCCCGTCCGAAAGTAGGGAAGTTCAAGATGCCGGCGCTGTCGGTCACCTGGTACGATGGTGGTTTGCTGCCAAAACGGCCTGTCGACTTGCCCGATGGCAAGGAATTGGGCGAAGGTCGCAACGGCATCCTTTTTCACGGCACAAAAGGAAAATTAGTGTGCGGCAACTATGGAAGTAAATATATGTTACTGCCCGAGAACAAATTCAAAGACATGAAGAAGCCCCCTGCCGTCTTGCGACGCGTCGGCATGAGTCATGAGATGGATTTTGTACGCGCCTGCAAGGAATCGCCCGATGGTCGCGTGATGCCGCTTTCCAATTTCGAATATGCCGGCCCGCTGAACGAGATGGTGGTGATGGGCAACTTGGCGGTACGCCTGAAGAGCCTTCATAAAACACTCGCATGGGACGGCGATAATATGCGTATCACCAATCTGTCTGACAGTGAAGAGATAAAAGTACCCAACGGCATCCCCAAACAAGAACCCCGCCAAGTCGTCATGAACGCCAAGCAGGCAGCCGAAGAATATGTTCGTCATACCTACCGGCAGGGTTGGTCGCTGGGCGTCTAATTTTTATTTGGTAACAAACTTTTTTATTTGTACCTTTGCCCCCCGATTCTTGCGGTTGTGGCGTAATTGGTAGCCGCGTCAGACTTAGGATCTGGTGTCGTAAGACGTGGGGGTTCGAGTCCCTTCAGCCGCACTGTTCATCTTTATTTCAGCCCGTGCAAGGGTCAAGGCATGCCTTGACCCTTGCACGGGCTGAAATAAAATAGGGTGACCAGCTGATTTTTTTTATTTGTTTGTGTGTAATTCAAGAAAAACATGTATCTTTGCGGTGTAAGTACGAAAATCTTTTTTATCATGAATTAACTTATAACCGGTAGCTAAAATAAAAATATATACAGATGAAAAGAAGAGAATTTATTGAAAAATCACTGAAAAGTACGGTTGCTTTAGGAGCTATGCCGTTTATTCTGCCCGACACACGCTGGAAAGGAGCCAACAACCGTGTAAATGTAGCAGTTGTTGGAATTAGGGGAATGGGACAATCTCACATCAGGGCTTACCAGCAGCTGAAAGATGTGGAGGTGTCGGCCATTTGCGACGTGGATGAAAATTTGTTTTCCGACTGCGTGAAAAAGAACTACACCGACAAGGGGCTTCGTGCGCCGACAACCTTTAAGGACATGCGCAAACTGTTTGCCGACAAATCCATCGATGCCGTTTCGATCGTGACGCCTAACCATTGGCACGCGCTGGCCGGAATCTGGGCTATTCAGGCAGGCAAACATGCCAGTATCGAAAAACCGTCGTGCCACACCATTCGCGAGGGACAAATGCTGGTTGAGGCAGCAGCTAAATACGGACTGGTCGTGCAAGACGGGGCAGAGCAGCGCAGCGACCCGTCCGCACAATCCATGTACCGGTTTCTGAAAGACGGCAAGCTTGGCGAAGTTTATATGGCAAAAGGACTGTGCTACAAATGGCGCGATACCATTAACAAAACTCCTGACGGATATATGGAACCCTATACGCAACAGTACATGTCAAAAGTTGATTATGACTTATGGCTGGGGCCGGCGCCTTTAAGGCCGTTCAACAGTAACCGGTTTCACTACAACTGGCACTGGCACTGGGATTACGGAAATGGCGACATGGGAAACCAGGGCGTTCATGAAATGGATATTGCCCGCTGGGGATTGGATGTGAAAATCCCGACAAAAGTCAGCGCGATGGGAGGTCATGTCATGTTCGACGACGATCAGCAAACTCCCAATGTGCTGATGGCCCTCTTTGAATTCAACAATCCGGCAGGTCAGGGCGAAAAGAAGAAAATACTTCAGTTTGAAGTACGTCACTGGATGACAAACCCCGAAGAAAGCCTTGGGTCGCGAAGCAATTTTACCGATACATACATGACCAGTACGTCAAATATCGTCGGAAATATTTTTTACGGGTCCAAAGGTTATATGCTAAAAGAACTGTCAGGGTGGCAAGCATACATGGGAAAAGAACGCGTTCCGGGAGAATCGGATAAAGGAGGAGGGGATCATTACCAAAATTTTATTGATGCCATACGGGCGGGCGACCCGAAGCTACTCACCGGCCCCATCGAAGAAGGATTCTATTCGTGCCTGTTGATTCATCTTGCCAACATCTCCTACCGGCTGGGACGTACCTTGCATATCGATACCGACAAACTGCAAGTGATCAATGATGCAGAGGCAAATCGCATGTTTTCAAAGGAATACCGAAAACCATACGCACTGCCCGACAAGGTATGATTACGCTAAAAAAACATAAAATCATTTATAACACCATTTATTTAGTTCCATTAAATTTTTATTCATTATGACAGTTAACAAGATGAATCAATTGAACCGGCGCCAATTTCTGGGCTATTCAGCGCTCGGACTGGCCGGATTAACTCTTCTTCCAAGCTGGACGATGGCCAATGGCCTTCGTTTTGCGCCCAGCGACAGGGTCGTGTTGGGCTTCATTGGTTTAGGACAGCAGGGCTGTTCCGACTTCAACAGTTTTTCGAAATGTCCGGGCGTGCAGGTTGTTGCCGGATGCGACGTGGAGAGTATCAAGCGCGAACGCTTCAAACGTCGCGTGGAGGCCTGGCAAAAAACGCAAGACATGTCGTCGCGGTGCGACATGTATGAGTTTTATGAAGACCTGCTCAACCGCAAGGATATCGATGCCGTTTCCATCGCGACGCCCGACCACTGGCACGCTTTGAACACCATCCATGCCTGCGAGGCAAAGAAGGATGTATATGTGCAAAAACCTTTGGCATATACCATCACGGAAGGACTGGCGATGGTGAAAGCCGTTCGCAGCAACCATTGCGTGTTGCAGATTGGCAGTCAGCAACGCTCGGGCAAGGAGTTTCAGCAGGCAATCGCCGTTGTACGCGCTGGCGGCATCGGTCATGTCGAAACCATTTATGCCAAGGTGGGCGACCCGCCCAAACCGTTCGACCTTCCCGAACAGCCCATCCCGGCAACGCTGAACTGGAACCAGTGGCTCGGCCCGCTGAATAATCCGGCGGTGCACTACCATCCCGACCTCTGCCCACCCATCACGCTCGACCCCGAACAGAAAGAGAAACTGTGGGGCGCATGGCGCTGGTACTGCGAAACGGGTAACGGCTTTACTGCCGACTGGGGCGCACACATGTTCGACATCGCACAGGCTGCCATCGGAATGGACGGATCGGGTCCGTCCGAGTTTATTCCCAAAGGCTACGGCGGCGCTGAATACCTGACCATGAAGTATCAGAACGGCATCGTGATGACCGAACAGCCGTTCCGCGAACAGGGCGGCAACGGCATCTGCTTCAATGGCACGAAAGGCTGGCTGAAAGTGGCGCGCGGTTTTATCGAATGTTCCAATCCGTCGATGCTCAAAAAGGAAGAACAGCAAGTTGCCGCCGGACAATATGAAGTAAGCTCGCCGCACATGCAGAACTTCATCGACTGTGTCCGTGCACGTAAGAACCCGATCGCACCCGTGGAAGTGGGATGCAGTACCAATACGCTTTGCTGTATCGGCAATATCGCTACCGAACTGAAAAGACCCGTCAAATGGGATCCGGCTACTTTATGTTTCGGCGACGACAAGGAAGCCGCCAACCACAGACTGTACCGCTATACCTACAGAAAAAGCTATAACTAATTCATAATTATTTTACCGATGAAAAAAGTATTTTTTATCATGGTGACGGCCGCCGTTTGTTTGCAGTGCGCCGACGACCAGAAGCCCAACTCAAAGTTTGGAGGCGTGCAGGTAGGCGCCATCACGTATAGCTTTCGTCAGATGCCCGACAAGTCGCTCGAAGGGATATTGAACTATACCGTGCAAGCGGGTCTCAGCTCGGTGGAACTGATGGGAGGCGCAGTAGAAGAATTTGCCGGCATCCCGGAAGACAGGGACGAACAGCGCGAATGGCGAAAAACGGCCTCCATGGACAAGTTTAAGCAAATCAAGAAAATGTTCAATAAAAAGGGTGTGAATATCCACATCCTGAAATTGGGCGATTCCCGATGGTCGGACGAAGAGATCGACTATGCCTTTATGGTATGCAAGACGCTGGGCGCAAAAGGTATCACGCTGGAAGTCGGGGAAGAGGCCGCTAAACGAATGGCGCCGTTTGCCGACAAGCATAAAATGTATGTGATCATGCACAACCACGGTCAGCCGGGCGAGCCCGACTTCAGTTTCGACAAATTGCTTGCCTACGGGCCGCGATTGATGCTCAACTTCGATGTTGGACATTATTATGCCGCTACCGGGAAGAATCCCTGCGACGTGATCAAGCGTCTGAACAAACGGATATACAGCCTCCACCTGAAAGACAGGACATGGGTCGGCGACTATCGCAATAGCGACAACCTTCCTTTCGGCGAAGGCGAAACGCCTTTGGTTGAAATACTCCAATTGGTTCAAAAGGAAAAATATCCCCTCTATTGCGATATTGAGTTGGAATACAAGATACCTGGAGGCTCCGATGCGGTGAAGGAAACTGCAAAATGCGTGGAGTATTGCCGCATGGCACTTGAGAAATAGCAGATGTATTCCGGCAGGTTTCACGAACCTGCCGGAATACTGCTTATAGGGAGATTGCGCACGGGAATTATCACCTGAATCCATTCACAAGGTGGCGCGCGGTGATCTCTCCCGGATCGATGACAGGTACCGGGAAGTGACTGTTTTGTGTCGCTAACGGTATTTCAGTGCACCCCAGAACGATAGCCTCTGCGCCCCGGTCTATCAGTCGGCACGCCGCTCGATGGATACATTCTTTTGCCTGACTTGTAACATGCCGGGGATTGGCTTTTATGCCGTATTGCTCGTTGTAGATGGCTTCGTGTACTTGCTCCTGTTCTGCAATAGCCGGTTCTATCAGTTGAAACCCGTCTTCGTCCCTGAAATATTCGTGGAACACCCTGCTTTGATGCGAACCTTTGGTTGCTAACAGTCCCAACGCATGTACATGCAACGATGTTTTTACATGGTTCGCACATGTTTCCAGCATATTGACGATCCCGAGGCCCGGAAGCAATTCAGCTACCTTTGCCCGAAAAGGAGTAAAGATACGATCGGCATGGGCCGTGTTACAGACGACAACTGCCCTGCGGGCGCCGGCTGCATACAGACGACGGGCGCATTCAAACATGCCGACAGCAGGATTTTCAACCTGACCGTACAAAAGATATTCCGTTCTGTCGGGGATCAGCGACGGACACGAAATCAGTATGCAGTTGAGATGATCCTGATCGCTGACTGCTTTCGTGTTTGTGATTATCTTTTGGAGAAAATCAAGTCCTGCCTGGGGGCCTACGCCGCCGATGATGCCGATGTGCATGTTAATTGAGAATTGAGAATTGAGAATTGAGAACGTTCCTTAGTATAAAAATCAAATAATGTGTCGCTTTCGGTACGGAAGCAATTGAGAATTTCGTACTGCTTTTTCAGGTGAGCCAGGCTACTTTTTGTGTTGCCTGATGTGGCTTTCCGATGATCTCGCCATAGCGTTCCGGCCTCCTCGCCTGCATGTATCGATGGCCTCCGGCTTGTGTGAGTTTGTCGGGCGTCAGGGTGGCGGTTGCCATATCATCGCCTAACATCCTGCATTCGTCCAGGATATCTCCGAAAGGATCGATGATCATCGAGCAGCCATTTTTGAGTTGTTGGTCGTCCATCCCAACCGGATTGGAAAAAACCGCATAGACGGCATTGTCGTATGCCCTTGAAGGCAACCACTTCATTAACCAGCCCCGCCCTTTCATGCCGTCGAACTCCAGGCGCAACGACGTCGGATCGGCTTCCCTGTTTTCCCATAACCGGGGGTCTATGAAACCGGCTCCAGGACGCGATGAAGGCGTGCACATGGTGACATGGGGCATGAAAATGATTTGCGCGCCCAATAATGCCGTCGCCCGTACATTTTCTACGATGTTGTTGTCGTAACAGGTAAGCATGCCGCACTTCCAGCCAAAAAGTTCAAACACGCTATATCGATCGCCCGCTTTCAGGCTCGGATGGATGAACGGATGTATTTTCCGATGTTTGGCAACCAAGCCATCACCCTCAACACATACGTACGTATTGTATAAATCTCCTGCACGGTCTTTTTCGAAAAGACCGGCCAAAATCACGACGTTATGTTTTGATGCCATCTCTATAAGTCTGTTGACACTCTCACTTTCAGACGCATACTCCACTTCCGGCATCAACGCTCTTTCAGGAATCAGTTCTGCTATTTCCAACAGCTGTTCCTTCGACAGCTTGCTTGCAAACGAATATCCGGTGATGGAGCATTCATGAAAGGCGACAATTTTTGACCCCTCCGTTGCGGCTTTCTGCGAGAATTTGTCGATGACTGACAGGTTATATTCCTTGTCGCCCGAGCGGTGCTCGAATTGGACGGTTGAAACTTTGATTTGCTGCATGAATGGTAATTAACAATGGACGGTTGCTATTTGCGTACGAATGAACATGACCCCTATTACAGGTTATTTCGGAGAAACTCAACAATGCTTCCCCGCATATCGTTTGTCAAGCGACTGATTTCCACAGGCGTCTCAAATTGAATGTTTTGAGGATAGCCAAGCGTCGTATACACATGCTTCACCGCTTTCATCGAATTTTCGACCTGCGAAAACTTGATATGACGGTCTAAACTGGGGGCAATGACCATCAACGGACGCGGCGCAATGCACGTCATGATCTCCGGGAAGTCTACCGGAACCTGTTCAGGCTGATCGGCCCAGAACCCCAGATTAGGAACAAAGCCGTACGACTGCGACATGGCGCCGATATCCTGCGCCGTCGATTCCCGCCAGGGCGAAAATCCCGACAGTACGGCTGCACCCGCTATCTTCTCGTTCAACGCTGCCGCTATCAATGCGGTTGTTCCGCCGATGGTATTGCCTACCAGAAACACTTTGTCGGCATTTAAAAAATCGAACTGCCCGACGGCATCCATGCAGGCGTCGACGTCGGCTACCATCTGCCCCATCTTCGACCAGCAAGGAAAGCGCTCGTAAAAGCGACTGCCTTCCTCGATGCGCGAGCCGAACCCTAACATGTCGATCGCCATGACGGCAAAACCGTTGTCGATAAGGTATTGAAACAACTGACTGTTGCTTCCGGTATTCAAAGCCGACCCGTATCCGTGTGCGAAGCCATGGTTAAAGGCATACTGGTGCAGAAAGAGTACAACAGGAACTTTTTTGTGTTGTTCCCGTTGTTCGGGACAATACAAATACCCCTGCAGATGATCGCCCATGCCCGTATACGGGCCTATCGTGACGACAGATGCGTTTTTCACCTGTGGCCGACCGGTAATCAAATCTATCCAGTCCATTCGCGCAGTGGTGGTAGGCCCCGTGTCCGACGGTCGTGCCGAAGCCGGCTTGCTGCCCAGCAAGTCCGAAAGGTACGTGCGGGCAAGCGCTTGCTTCTCGGCAATCGACGTACCGGTCTCTTTTACGGTAACGGCGACTGGTGGCATGTTTGTGGCAGGCGGGATTGTACAGGCTGCTTTCCACCGGTCAAAACTGTAGTCATAGTACAACCGGTTCGTCCACGACCCCTGCTTTCGTCCGAACTGGATATCCAGAAAGTCGATACACTGTTCCACATCCCTTGTCATCACGGCATGCTCGCCGTAGCGGGGGAAGATGCCGATTTTTTCTTCCACATCTAAAAACGAATAGACGTTCCGCACCGACAGGTAGCATTGTTCGCAGACCCACGGGTTCAACTGCCGTTCGACCATCGAATAGTGCAGCAGCAACGCCCTCGGCGCTATGAGCGACAGGAGCAGGTTCTGGTCGACTGGCAGCTTGTCTTCCTTCCCGAAGAAGAAGCGCATCCGTGGATGAAACCATTGCGGAAAGCCGGCGGCTATGTCATCCAGTGTCTGGTTGCAGTATTGCGGGTCGGAATACCGGAAAGGGGTCATGCCGCCCGTGCCGCAACTGCTTGAAACGACGGCTGTGATACGCTCGTCGAAAGCGGCGGCCCAGAGCGACTGTTTGCCGTTGCGCGAGTGTCCGGTGATGGCTATCTGCGCAGTGTTCACTTCCGGTCGCGTATATAAATAATCGATCACGCGTGAAGCACCCCAGGCGCGGCGCATCAGACAGGAGAAGTCGTAATCGGGGTAAAGCGCCTGATAGGCTTGCGTATCGTCTTTTGAATCGCCTCCTGCATATATGCAGGCTATATATCCCCTCCGAAGCGCCAGTTGCGCCCAGTTTCGGTGGTTCCATTGCGTCATATAAACAGGGAATGGCCCTGTTCCGGGCGGTATCAACAGCTCGAAAGTCATTTTCGCCTGGTCGTCGGGCCCAAACCGGAGTTCAATCAACTGTATCTTCACCCCGTTCTCCGTCCGTTCCGACACGACAGCCGTCCGGAACGATTCGGGTGCCGGCGGCCTGTACCCGCTGATCCAATATTGATACCGGTCTCTGATCTGCTCCTTTTTCTGTTCCCATTGCGCTTGCGTCGTTATCGGATAGCCATCCAGCAGCAACGGATCGGGCAGGCCGCTCGTCGACGGCATCCTCGAAAAGTCGGGCGGCAATTCGCCCGTCCGCTTCTGCCAGTCGGCCCACGTGCTGTCCTGCGCCGTGACACGCAACCTGTATCCGCCCCGACGCGCTTTCTCGTTAATCAGCAACGATTCCTCTAAATACCGTTGCCTTGCTTCCTGCCCGTAGAAATGCTGGTCCGCAAAATCCATGTAACGCATCCAGTCGTAATCGGTAACGGCGTGCCCGCCCGCTCGGATATGGTACCCCACATCTGCCATGATGGGTTCGTGCAGGACAGGCTGCCGGTCGGTACCCAGCGCCCGGAGGCCATACAACTCGTACACCGGCCCCGCATGGTATCCTGCGAGGAACTCGCCTTTGGGATCGGCCCAGCGGTCTTCGATGGCGCTGGCAATATACACTTTGCGTGGTGCCATCAGGGCTACGAGTTCGTGCTGGTCGAATGGCAGGGTGGCTTCGTTATCGGCATACCGACCGAAGTCGGGGCAAAACCAGTAAGGGATAACCGTTGTGATGCGGGCAACGTTTTCGCCATAGACCCTTTTGGACATGGCTGCACCGCCGCAGCCCGAGTTGTTGGAAATGACGATCTTGAACCGTTTATCCTGCGCGCCGGCCCAAAGCGCCGCTTTTCCGTGGCGGGAGTGTCCCATGGTGACGATCTTATTCATGTCGACGCGTTTTTGCGTTTCCAAATAATCCAGCACGCGGCTCGATCCCCAGGCCCAGGCGCCTAACGCACCCCACTGGTCGGGCTTTTTGGGGCCTGATTGGTACCCCTGAAACAGTGATGTGACGGCATGTTCTTCGGCATCCGGCCTGTTTGTGTCCGGGTAAATATCCTGGTACGACATGGTGGCCACGCCATAACCACGCTCGATGATCATTTCATAAGGCCAATAGTTGGAAGCACACCCGCGTCCCCACTCGCCTTCCGGCCATTTCCGGTAATAGGCGGGCGCTTCCGAAATGGGGAAAAAAGACGGTAGCAGGATCGAGGGATCGGAGGTCGTGCTGTGGTTGCCTTTGTAGTTATAGGCAAAGAACACCGGCGTTTTAGCTGCCGTCGCGTTCGGGAGCACCAGCAACAGGACGGCTTCATGCTTCTTTCGGCCATTTGTGAAGATGAATTTCACCTGTTTGGCAGTTGCCTTCCCGTTCAAGAAATCGGGATTCTCCGACAGGGTCTCGTAGCTTACCTTTATTTTGTCCTTGGGGGTGCGGCCATACATCTGTGCGGCGAACATCTCCAGCAATTCAGCCCGCCGGCGGTTCTCCCACTGGCTGACGGTAGTCACCTTTGTCCCGTCGTTGAACGTCAGCGGATCGGGAGCGGTAAAGACGGGAACTTTCGATTCGTCATAATTGATGCCTTCCTGCGCAAATAATAAAGTTGCTGAAAACAGGACTGCGATGGTAAAGATTAACTGTTTCATTTGAGTAAAATTTTGTATTATATTTCTGATTATCATTCGCGTTGACATGGCTACAGGTTTGGAATCAATGAACAGGTAACGGGAATGGACGTTCGAAAACGTTTTTGCGTTTCCCCGTCCATATTATCGGACGAGAATGGCACGATCCGGACATACTCCAGCGATGTGCCGGGGTTTCGACCATACTTAAAATCGTAGGTAAAGCGACCGGGAGGCGCTGCCGTCGTCTCGGATAAATCGCCGTGGATCGATTCCAGCGCTACGCCGGGCAAGTCGCTGTTGGGAATGGATATATAAAAACCGTACCGCATATCCGAACTGTTGCGGTTAAGCATTTTTCGGTCGCGCAACAGGATATACAGCTCCCTTGCCGTATGGACAGCCGGATCGACTAAAACTGCATCTGCTGCAATCAAATCGCGATAGGGAAAACAACCATCCTGCTGGTAGTTACGGAGTTCGCACAGCATTTGTTGCAGCGTCTCCCGGTGATAGGGATAATGCGTACACCCCATAATCAGCGCCTTTAACGGCTGGGGATCGGGTGTTGCGCGCAACTTTTCAATCAGTGATAGCAGGTGATAGCGGGCATAGTTGGGTGCGAAGTTCAGCTGCAGTCGGGTGTAGTCGCCAGCGGCGCCTGTACATAACATCCCGTTGCCGGTGAAGTCGAAGCGATAGGCGTCCAGCAACTTGGGGTGAATCGAATAATCGGGATGATGGAGGGCAGGCCCCCGATAGTTGTCGCGCGGCTGCGTGGCGTCGCGTGCGATGAAATCCGGTTCTTCGTCGACCGCCTCGGCAAAGCCCATGGCGGGCTGATTGATCACCTGCAGGGTTCCCGTATAGCCCATCGCTTTCGCCAGCTCCCTGATTGTGCGTTCGTAGCCCATCGTCCGAATGGTACCCACCGTAGCCATCACGCCAATCGATCCGGATTCCGTTTTAGACAATGTTTCGAGGGCGCCTTTCACGCCGGCATGAATCACGCCAGTCGCTGTCACGCCCGTTTGGCTCCTTTCCAGCAGGGCTTGAATATCGGGCAGGCCGGTAGCTGTAGCAGTGTTGCAGGCCACGACGATGGTTTTTACTTGATGTCCCATCAGAAAAAGCGCATCCTGAACGATCAGTTCCCTGAGATAATCCGTCTTGTTTTCGGTCGAATAGTTTCCGTAAGGCATATTGGCCTGATCGGCCAAGTAGACAAACGATTCACCGGCAAAATCGCAAATTCCGTCGGGTTCCTCCTTCCCGGTCGCGTTGTTGAAGAGGTCTAACGTGACGATCGCTTCCATGACCGTCAGCCCGCCCGTTCCCGAATCAAAGATACCTATCGGAGCAGCAGCAGCATCGCGCGGATAACGCCCGAAGTTGCCGAAGAAAACGGAAGTGCTGTCGTACAGCGCCGTTTTTGATATGGGAATCAGCTCGAAACCTATCGCTTTATCAGTCTTTTCCGGTTGCCGACAGCATCCGAAAAAGACCGGTAAGGCGAATAATATCAAAACAGCTCGGTTCATACATTAACAGGAAAACAATCGAAATTTTAATAAACTTTCAGGTGTTCATCGTAAATGACCACGGCTTTTCCTACCTGCTTAATGATGGCAATACCTTTTTTTATACATTCCTGTTCCAGCCGCTGATTGAATATCATGGCGGCTAAGGCGAGGTAGACGCGATGGTTTTTATATTTTGGATAATTAATTTTGAATGTTTTGGCTTTCCTGATAACAACAGGTATATCGTCGAGTCGGGCTCTGTGCTTTATTTCAATTACGCCGACAGACTTTCCATTGATAAGCAAAATATCGTATTCGTCCATAATACCGGGTTCGATGCTTTTCATGTTCGTTTTGATAGCATCAAACTTTTCGCCAAAAAAGTTTAGCTTTCCATGCTCGAAGGCATTAATGAAATATTGTTCGGCATGCAATCCGTTACTTTTAGACATCCCGCCAATTATTTCATCCATTTTTTTCATTCGCTTTTCCCATTCAGCGCGTGATTCTGCCATTTCACGACCGAACCTGGCACTTGATTCTGCCATTTCGCGATCGAACCTGGCACTTGATGCTGCCAATTCACGATCGAACCTGGCACTTGATGCCGCCATTTCACGATCGAACTTGGCTTCCGCTTCTTTCCTTAGGCGGTCGCTTTCCCTGAATGCCGCCCAGACACTTTCTTCAGCGGTGGACTTTTGGTCAATATTGCTCATAATTACGGGTGTTTTAAAAATGCAAAGATAGTGAAAGTCAAAGACAAGACAAAATTTATTTCGTTTTGCCGAAATGCTTGTCAGCAAAATCCATAAACCGCATCCAGTCGTAATCAGTCACATCGTGGATGCCTTCCCGGATATGGTATCCCACGTCATTCATGATGGGCTGGTGTATCGGCGGATGCACGTTGGTACCAAGCCCCTTGAGGCCATACAGTTCGTATACAGGCCCGGCATAATATCCTGCCAGAAACTCGCCTTTGGGATCAGCCCAGCGGTCTTCGACAGCGCTGGCGATATAGGCCTTGCGCGGCGCTATCAGGGCGATGAGTTCGTGCTGGTCGAAGGGCAGGCTGGCTTCGTTGTTGGCATACTGACTGAATGTGGGGCAGAACCAGTGCGGGATGGCGGTGGTGATGCGTTCAACATTTTCGCCGAAGACGCGTTTCGACAGGGCTGCGCCGCCGCATCCCGAATCGTTGGAAATGACGATTTTGAACCGTTTGTCCTGCGCGCCGGCCCAGAGCGCCGCTTTTCCGTGGCGCGAGTGTCCCATGACGATGATCTTTTTCATGTCGACACGCTTTTGTGATTCCAGAAAGTCCACAATACGGCTCGAACCCCAGGCCCATGCACCCAGCGCGCGCCATTGGTCAGGCGCTATCGGGCCGGGCTTGTACCCCGGAAACAACGACGTGACCGCATGCTCTTCCGTATCCGACAGGTTCGTGTCTGGATAGATATCCTGATACGACATGGTAGCAATCCCGTAGCCCCGGTCGATGATCTTATCGTAACACCAGCGGTTCGACTGGCATCCCCTGTTCTTGTCGTCGGCAACCCATCTCCAGTATTTCGGCACCTCCGGCATGGTAAATGTAGCCGGCATCAGGATGGAAGGATCATCGATGGTGCTGTGGTTTCCCTTATAGTTATAGGAAACGAACACCGGCACTTTCCCTTTAGGCCAGTTGGGGAGTACCAGCAATAAAATGGCTTCATGCTTTTTCGTGCCGTTCGTAAAGATGAATTTCACCTGTTTGGCCGTTGCTTTCCCGTTTAAAAATTGAGGGTCTTCCGACAGGGTTTCGTAGCTCACCTTGATCTTGTCCGAAGGCGTGCGGCCATACATCTGTGCGGAGAACGTCTCCAGCAGCTCCGCGCGCCGCTGGTTCTCCCACTGTTTGACGGTGGTTACTTTCGTCCCGTCGTTGAGTGCCAACGGGTCAGGCAGCGTAAAAACCGGAACTTTCGATTCGTCATAATTAACGCCGTCCTGCGCAAAAGCGATTCCTGTTATTAACAGGATTGAAGAGATAATAATTAAATGTCTCATTTTTATATATTTAAGGATTGAAAAAATCTAATGAAATCACATAGTGGCGTGATTTCATTAGATTTTGCAAAGTTAATCATTTAATTGGCAGATACCGTTAACGTGGGCACATTATTTTCAGCACCCGGATACCCGATGTTCTGGTTGATAACGCCTTTTGTGTTCGCGTTGATGGCGCCTGCCGGCACCGGCCAAAAGATATGATGAACGGATATCTTGTATTCGGCCCAGCGGTGAGAGACGCCCTTGTTATAAAAATTGTTCTTTTGCTCCACCCAGTCCCAATAAAAGTTGATACCTTCCTGCTTGACATTGGAAGCGACGCCGCCGGGTCCCGATACATTATCAAGCCGGTAGACCCTTCCGCCAAAATATTCGCAGGGCTTGCCTGTTTTGGCAAAGGTCAAGGCGATGCGGGTAATCTCCGACTTCCTGTTTTCTTCAGCATACAGTTCGCGGGCGCGCTCGTCGAGTATCTCGCCGATGTTGACGTCGGCAGCCGTCAGGGCATCGGCCCCTGCGCGGGTCCGCACCACGTTCAGCATGCTGGCTGCTTCGGCTAATTGGCCTTTCCAGTAATAGGCTTCGGCCATCAGCAAATAGACCTCCGCCGAACGGTAGATATACAGGGATGTTTCGCCGCCCCACTGTGCGTCGAACGATTGGGTTGGGTCGGGTACAACCGTCTTGAATACAGGCCATTGATACCAGGAGCGGATGGTGTCTTCTACCGCCAATCCCGGATTCAGCACCAAAGGCTGACCGTACCAGGGGTTGCCGCTTGCCTTCAGCGCCGGCTCGTTATACACCATGTCGGAAGGACTTTTCCAGTTGTTGCGGTTGTAGACGCCCCGCATGTCGTTCTTCTCTTTTTCGGTCCAGATGGTATACTGGTAGTAGTTGGTTGAGCGTGCACGCCCGATGCCCCTACCCCAAAGATACTGAACGACATACTGCGGTTCGACATTTGATGTAAAAGCCATTCCAGTCATGCCGTCCGGCGTTACCACGCCATAAATACGGGGTATCAGATCACGTCCCAATTGTGATCTTACTGACCCTGTAACATTCGGTGCAGACACGATATACATCAATCCTTCAGCATTTCGCATGTCGGTCTTGGCTTGCACGCAATGTAAATCCCACATCAGGTCGGTAACCGGTTGCGGATGGTCATAATTAAGTCGTTGGTTCACAAGTGGATGCGTGGCAACGATTGATTGTCCTATCTGAATGGCCGCATCATAAAAGCCCAGACAGATATCGACTTTCATCAGCAACACGCCGCAGGCGCTCTTGCTTACCCTTCCCCGCTCCACATTGTCGGGAACGGCATTATAGGCAAATTCAAGGTCTGTTTTCAGACGCTCCAGGATACTCCACCGGTCGTGGCTGTAAAAATCGGTCTTTGCTTCGGCGATCTCTTCTTCGCAGAACGGCACGTCGCCAAACTGGTGTACCAACTTGTAAAACCAGTAGGCACGGTGAAACAGGGCCTGCCCCAGTATCCGGTCGCGATCAGCCTGGCTCGACAATTCCGCATCGTCGATACGGGAAATGATCACGTTGGCGATACTGATGGATTTGTATGCGTTTTGCCAATACCACCCCACACGAGTGAAATCTGTACTATTCAAATTGGCATCGGGGAGTAGGGCGATGTCAATATTCATTTGAGGCCCTGCCTTATCCGTGGTACCTTCCACAGCTATATCCGCCAGAATCATTTCAGTGATGCTCGGCTTTCCGTCACCGGTAAATTCAGCACGCAAATAGCTCTCACAAGCAGCCAAAGCCGCATTAAATCCATCAGCGTCCACATAGACATTTTCAGGCGTGTAAAACGAAAGTGGTTTGGGCTCCAGCCAACTGTCGCTACATCCGATCAACAACAAACTTACTGTTGCAGATAAAAACATGCTAATTATTATGTTACGTTTCATATTATTATATTTTTGTTATTTTACAGTGTCAAATTAAAACTCAAATTCATGATACGCTGTGAAAGTTGGTTCTCGGTTGTGTTTTCAGGATCCCAAAATTTCCAGTGAGGAGCGAAAAGCGCAGCGTTTTGAATACCAAGCGAAAGGCGGAGGCCTTGCACGTAAAACTTTTGCAATAGGCTTTTTGGCAAATTATAGGATAGCGTTACATGTTCAAGACGGATGAATGACTGGTCTACCCAATTAGTTCCAATGTTCTTTGACCCTATACGGGCATAATCGTTGATTGGATTTGTATAGGTCCAACGGGGAAAATCATAGTTGGAAGTACGGTCGGGAAAACCATCCATATTGTTGGCTGCACGATTAAATGTCTTATAATACTTCCAATAGGAATAAAACATCATTGAGAGCGTGAAATCCCTATATTTAAAGTCGTGTTGCATGGACCACCTGAAACGTGGTGTTTTATACCCCTGAAACACATTGTCTTCGCGGTTCATCACACCATCATCATTCTGATCCTTATACTTGAAATCACCGGGTTGACATCCATAAACGGCTGCCTCTGCAGCTTCATTAAGCTGCCAAACACCTATTCGTTCGTACGACCAGATACGATCGGGGTCCTGACCGATGAACCAGCCGTTATCCGGATCGTCTACTTCCTTCTGACCTGTCACATTACCTTGTGCATCAAGGATGTCTTCCATATCACCGTACAGTTTTGCGATTTTTCGACGATTCATTGAAAAGGTACCTGAGACATTCCATTTGAAATCACTTACTTTCAGGATTTTTGCATTCAATGTCATTTCGAATCCCTTGTTTTCGACTTGTCCGAGATTGGTAGTAACATTAGCAAATCCGGTTAAATTTGGCAAAGCGCGTCTGACTAGCAAATCATTTGTTTGGGCAAAATAGACTTCGGCCGAACCGCTCACATCATCCTTGAATAAGGAGAAATCCAAACCGATGTTATATGCTTCCGATCTTTCCCATCTTAATCTGTGATTGGCCATGGAATTTGCATATATTTGTGACGTGGTGAAAACACTGCCCGACGAATTGATATAATTCATCGTGTTCGAAACCAAGTCCGACAACGCTGCATACATGCCTATATCGCGGTTTCCATTTACACCCCATGTTAATCGCAATTTTCCGTAATTCAACCAACTGTCGGTTGATCCCATAAAATTTTCCTGCGAAAATACCCAGCCAAGCGCTATGGATGGAAACACTGCATGTGGATTTAACTTGCCGAATCCCGAGTAACTGTCACGGCGAATGGATGCCGTCAACATATACTTATCATGCAGCGAGTAGAAGGCGCGAGCCATCAAGGCAGCTCCTGTCTGGTAGGTATCTTCACTTGAATTGGTTGGAACGCTGCCGGCCTGCAAGCGGTGGTAACTTAGTACATCATTAGGCGAGTATTGTCTTGAATTAGCCGTCGTTCGCCAGTATTGCGCCTTTTCGGCGTTCGCCAACAACGTGACTTCCGCCCTGTGAATTTTGGCAAATTCTTTTTTCCACCGTACAATATTGTCAATTTGCCAGTTGAATCTTCTGGCTGTTTCACGAGTCGAGTTTCCGCCGTTTCCAACCCAAACTTCACTTTTCGACGATTCGTGATTGTAATAATCGGCAAAATGATAGTAAGGCGTAAAATTCACCTGGTACTCTATTCCCAAGGGAAGAAATAACTGCGCATACAAATTTGCGTTGATATTATTTTTTCTGTCGTACCTGTCTCTATACAAATTATCGTAGAAAGGATTGACACAATCACCTCCCCATCCATTTGGACTTCTACGGAAAGGACTGTCAGGATCGTCCACATTATTTGATCCGTATGGTGTACAATAAGCCATATTGTTCCATGAACATGCTAAAAATCCTTCATTACGTGATGCAAATTGCGCATTTATCCCTACCGTAAGGAAATCGGTAATTTTAGATTCCACATTGCTGCGGACACGAATGACCTGATAACGGTCGCCTACGGCAACACCTTCCCGATCGGCATAGCCCAGCGAAAAGTACTGTGATATTCGGTCGGTTGTATTCGATACGCTTATGGTATAGTCTTGCAGAAAAGCCGTTTGGAAAACCAGATCGTCCCATTTTGTGATATTCCCTGCAAAATAATTAGCTATTTCCGGTGCACGTAGTTGCATGCGTCCCAGCCACGCAGTGGTGAGTTCATCGTTCGAAACAGAAGCCACAGGTGTTGTCTGTGTATAGTTGTACCAGTCCAATTGATTGACACCATTCAACTGGAAGGGATTAACAAATATTTGCGGGAATTGCGCCAAATAATCATCCGAGACCCTTCCTTCATTATAATCCTGCCTGTACATCAGAAACCCCTCGGCATCAAATATTTTTCGTTGATAGGCTCTATTTGCAAAACCAACGTTTGTATTGATATTGATCAGCGGTTTTCCAGTTTTCCCTTTTTTTGTGGTAATAGCGACGACCCCGTTCGCTGATTTTGCACCATAAACGGCAACTGCGCTGGCGTCCTTCAGAATATCAATGCTTGCAATATCCTGTGGATTAATGTCTGACAATGCGCCCTCGTAGATAACATTATCAAGTACAATCAATGGAGAATTACTGGCAGATAATGTTCCCTTGCCTCGAATGGATATATCCGCCTCGCCTTTTGCATCCGATGCCAATGCAATGTTTAGTCCGGCTGCATTTGCACGCAAAAGATCATGCACGTTACGTGGTGTCTGTGTTGCCAAATCCTCTGTTTTAATGCGGGAGATAGAACCGGTCAGGTCGCGTTTGCGTGCAGTACCGTATCCGATGACGACGACTTCGTCAATTTGTTGCGTATCTTCCCGCATGGTGACATTAATGGTCCGCTGGTTTCCGACCGTCACTTCTTGCTTTACAAATCCGATATACGAAAAAACCAGTACGGCATCTCCGCCGGATACATTGACGGTATACGAGCCGTCGGCGCCGGTCATTGCACCGTTTGTTGTCCCTTTAACAACCACATTTACACCCGGAAGGGCTTCGCCGAAGTCGTCAGTGACAATTCCCTGCACTGCCCTGCCCTGCAAAGTCGCAGGCAGGCTTAATCCATCATCAGCAAAAACACTCATTTGCCCTGACAGCAAAAACATGCTTACCCATATAGCTATGCAGGCAAGCGCTTCATTTCGGAACTTAGTCCGCTTCAAAATTAAAAACAACTTCATTTTTCTTTTAATTATTAATTAGTTAAACATAGAAGATAATCAAATGGAAGATAATCAAACGCAAAAAGCCGGACGTTGCGACAGGCAACCTCCGGCTTTTGGATATAGCAAACCTCAATACTCATTACAAAGGCAATAGCGTGCCGGTTCATCTTCGATGATTTCCGGGAAGCGACCCAGCGATTCGTAGAAACGGTTGTCGTTGGTGTCGTCGTTCACCGTCGAGACTTCGCCCACGAGCGACGGCCCGCCCTCTCCCCAGAACTGGTGGTAGATATAGGGTTCGAAACATATACTTTCGCCGGGCTTCAGACGTACCGTATCACCGGCATTGAACGTTCGTTCGACGCCGTCTATTTTCATGGCAAAAGGCAAATCGGTCATTTCTTCGGTTTGCAGGTCGGCTTTCCACAACTGCAGGCAGAGGTCGCCGCCCCCGCGATTGATGATGTCTTCCATCTTTTTCCAGTGAAAATGCGTCGGGGTGACCTGCCGGACGCCTGCGATCATAATCTTCTCGCAATATGTTTTGTAGGGTACACGTCCCGGATAACCGTTGCGGACGGTAAACAAGGTTAGTCCCTCCTTCTCGAAATCGCCCTTACCGAAGTCAGTAATGTCCCAACCCATGCCCGACAGGCGTATTTCGTCATACGCCGCTCCTTTGGTCTTCCACTCCGCAGGCGACAGGTTAGCCCATGCGGGCAACCTGAAAGCGTGTTGCCTAAAAAAATCGTTGGCAAAATCAATCTGCCTGTTAATTTCACTTCTTTTCATACGTTATCTACTTATTAAATGTTGAAATATACGCCTGTACCTGCTGTAAAGGCACAGCCCCGCCCGTACTGCTTTCGCTCAACAGGATAAACCGGGCATTGGCATTGGCCAAAGTAAGCAAATCCGAAAGCGGCCACCCCTCGTGAATGGCATACAAAGCGCCGGCACAAAAAGCATCGCCCGCGCCAACCGTACTTTTTATGTCGGACGACGGTACGGCGAACGAATCGGCAAACAACTGCTCTCCGGTGCGGCGCATCGCAAAACCGCCTTCGGGATAATGAATCACAACCATGCTTGCAACGCCCTTTTCAAAAAGGTATTGGGCCGCTTTCGGCAGGTTTTCACTGATCAGACCGTTGGCGTCGTTTCGCAGTTCAATGCCGGTACACGCACCGGCTTCCACCTCATTGCAAATCATATAGTCGACATACCGCAGGCTGGGCGTTACGATGCTGCGAAAGCGGTCGCCCTGTTCCGAAACGACGTCGATCGACGTCGCGTAACCCTTCGTTTTCAGGAGACGCAACACCTTGGCAGCCACCGTGCCATCTTCCGCATCGGTAGCGTCTAATGTATCCAGTAACAACAGATACCCCAAATGAAAAATCTTTGCCGTCGTATCCATGTTCACGAAATCGGGATAGCCCAACAGCGCGTTGGCGCCACGATAATGGAAAAAGGTACGCACGCCCGTTTGCATCTCGGTCATCACATCGGTAAATGAAGTGGTTACGCCTTGATGAACCGACATGTAGCGGCTGTCGATGCCGTACTTTTTGATTTCGTTCATGATGGTCGCGCCGTCGCTGTCGTCGCCGACAATGCCGCCTGCCCACAGGGGCAGACCGGTCTGCAAACGTGCCAAATCCACCAGTACGTTGTGCGAGCATCCGCCCAAAGCGTTACCCGCTACCGTCCTGATATTGGACAGGTTACCCCTGTCCGGCCAACTGTCGATCATTTTCAGGTGATCGATTATCCAGTTTCCTGCTGAAATAATTCCTTTACGTTCTTGCATAATGTATTGTTATTTTTGTGTTTATTTACAGGGATACGCCCATATTTCATCGCCGGTGAGCGGTTCAACCGGCTCGCCGGCAACTCCCATGTCGATGATTTGTCGTACCGTTAATTTCGAAGGCGCCAAAACGGCAAAATTCGTTATCCAGTAGTTTTCGCAAATCATATTGAAAAAATTGGCCGTTTCGGGCTTGAACACTTTTCGTCCCGTCCCGCGTTGCAATGAATCGAAAACGCACATGGGGCAGTCGAGTGTCGAGATGGCAAGGCTCGCCTTGCTGTTCCGGATACTTACTCCGTTCTGTAAAGTCTGGTATTCGCCGCAAGAACCGGGCATCTGGTCGACGCCTACCTGTACCTGTACGCCCATCGAATCGTAGAATAGTCCGGGCTCAGCCATATTGAAGGGAAACGCCACGTAAACAGCCATCGGATCAATCACTTCCCTTGTCCAGATAGTAGTCACAATCTCAATTCGTGGAATCCGGTCAAACACGTTCCACTGCTGTTCGATCCGTTTGGCAAACGGTTCTTCCATTATCTTCCGGTAGACGAGCGAATAGGGTGTCGCCGACTGTTGCGCATCTACTAACGAAGGCGAATTGTGCATGATGTGATCAGGATGGATGGATAGGAGTGAACGCGCATTTTTGATGCTGGAGCGCTCCACAATCAGTTGCGCCGGCGAATATTCATTTCCGGCAAACAAATCGGTGTTTGATGGCAAATAGCGGACATTGGCGACGCATCCGTTGGAATCGACCGTTACATCAAAATACCTGCTGCCCGACAATGGTTTCAGGTCGACGCTTTCGTCATACACTATTTCGAACTTGCGTATTTCACCCGGTTTCAGGTCTTCAACATAAAAACTGTACTGGACAGGGAAGTAAGACCATACATCATTCGGGAAATCAGGCGGAGGGGCAAACTGGCTCGACCCTCCCCATTCCGATCCGAGGGTTTGGAGAAACGGGTACATCCTTCCGGTAGCTATTTCCCTGGCGCAATTGGCTTTTATCCTGAACGCCCTTGCTGAAAGTTCCACCCAGCCGCTTCTGGCCGTTTCACCCGGATTGAATATCTCGAACAGGTTGGTTTGTGAAAACGGCTTGTAGTTGTTGCCGGCACGGAGTATATCCGACTTGATGCGTTTGGAATTTTCACCGTTTCGTACCAAAGCATCCATCTTCTGGTAATAGGCGCCTCTGGTACGTTCGCCGTAAGGTCGCGCAATGCTATCGTATGCCCCCCAGGTGTGCTCGGCGGCAAACACAAGGTCGCGGTTAAGGGCCGCGATTTTTGTGTCGAATCCTTCTGGCTTATTCATCCATTTCAGGCTGTTGTCGATGTCCCTGTTGCGGCGCTTGGCAGCTTGATATACCGATATCTCGAATGGCGTGGAGGCAATACCTGCCGCCCACCAGTCGCACCACTCACCCGTCAACACGGGAGTCGACGGGGGCACCAACGCTTTCATCCGGCTAAAGAAAACCGACGGGGTCGAAAATACGAGTTTCGGTCGTAATCCCGCATCGTTCCAAGCCCTGATAAAATCGCTTAGCTGCCGGCAGGGAACGTCATTATCCATTGTGAGGTGGTTGGTGAAAGGGATTTGGAGGTAAGGGAGGTTGTAGCCGATTTTTCGCAAATGCTCCAGCTTGCGTTTCAAGATGGTGGCCGATTGCCGGATACCTTCGGGCGTCGAACTGAATATCTCATTCCCCGAAGGGGGATTGAACCAAATGTCGTGCCGGACAGGCACTGGCCCGCGACGCCATTCGCCTTCGTTGAAATAATCATAACCGCTGGCATAGTGTTCTCCATTGTACATCAACAGCTTGTTGCCCGACGGCGACTGCCACCAGAAGAACGAGGGCGTCACGGCAGGACTGGCGCCGTTCACGCCCATCACGAAGTTTTTGACGCCCAAATCATGCAAGATATCAATCAGTCCGCAAGGGATGCCGTTGACGTCGTTCTGCATGCCAACGGCTGGCTTGTACTTCCGGACAAGCTGGAAGAGGCGTTCCATTTCCCGCTCCATCTCGTGCCGTCCGCACAGGCAGGTGAGATTGCCGGGCATGGCGGTCACTTCGATCAACCCCTGTGCCGCATATTTGTCGAACAGATTTTTCTCTTCGGTCGATGCTTCATTTAAAAAACGCTCGACCACCCACAATGATTCGGCTGTCCATTTAAACCGGGCTTCCGCCGGATAATTTTTTGTCTCGGTAATATACCGGATAGCCAACCGCAAAATATCTACCTGGTTGTCCCACACGCTCGAAGGTAAATCCGTATACCCGAAGTCCGTATGACTCAAGTTGAAAATGTGTATCTCTTCAATCTCATTTTCATCGGCTCCGGCTGTCTCGGGGAAAAGCCTGTTGAAGTCCAAACCGGGCAAAATCATCGCGCCCGATGCCAACGATGTGTTTTTTATCCATTCACGTCTGTTCATGATTGAAATTATTTACTGAATATTATTTAAGAGATGATCCGATAAGTCGTCCGCAAAGCTATAAACAGGATAACCGATTCATTCCACAAACGCGCTTTAAAACCGTTGCCTGTCCTGTCAGCTCCACTTCGCGGCAAAACTCATGGTCAGAGGGCAACATTTTTCCGTCTGGGCCTGTGGCTTTGAACCGGAACGCTGCCGCTAATACCTCCGTGATATAGTTGTGCGGCAAGTCATGGTGGCATGCACTCACCAAAGGCGTGATGATCCGGTCGTCGGGCGACAGCTTGCGATACAGGTCGCAACCGACCCGAAACAGGGTATCGCCAAGACTGCGATTGGCAAAACGGCGCAGCAGATCGTCGATATGGTCTTGCAGTTGCCCGTCGGAAAACACGCCCGGATATACGCATTGAAGCGCACGGGCGCTTTGCTGCATGGCTTTCCTTACGGTGTCCATTACCAATGGGTCTTCCAGCACTTCCCATGTATACACCTTATCGGGATGCGCCCGGTATCCGATATAGGCCACGGCGGCATGACCAAAATTATGGACGAACAGTTTCCGGTCGACCCAGGCTTTCATGTTTTCCTTCGCATCCAATCCTTCAACGGCAGGTATCGCATTCTTGAAGCCTTCCTTATTGACGATGAGTGTATTGTAGGCTTCAGCCGATACAGAAAGCAGGTCGTCGTCGGCATTGCCCACGATCAAGGGAACCATTTTGCCGATGCTTGTCTCCACCAGTCCGACCCGCTCATCCAAGGGATAGGCCGTCGGAAGCCGTTCGGCCAGTGCATCATGAAGAAAGCGATCAGCATTGCGCATGTTTTCAGCTATAATGATATCCAAAGCCCATCCCCGCCGGTCATGCTCGCGCTTCAACAGACCGTCCGCCAAAACGGGAACGATATGCGGCAACCCGTTCTTGCCGATGGAAACGGCAAGAATGTCGGCAGTCGCAATTTCATCCGTCACGGTCGACGCGTCGTCGGCGTATACGCCACGTACATTGTCCACGACGATGGTCTCCCGAACGGTATCGCAGATAAACACCTGATAGGAACGCTGACGGTTCAACGCGTCGATCAGCCGGTTATCCTTGTCAATGAACACCACTTCATAGCCCGCACGGCTGAACAACTGCCCAATAAACGAGCGCCCAATTTTTCCGGCGCCAAAGAGTACTAATTTCATACTATTATATTCCGACCCGTTCAATATCCCTTATTCCAATCGGTTTCAATATTTTGGGCTATATTCTCCGACACATACACGTTCGTGGGCAGGGTCTGAAGAATGGATTCGGGAACGAGCGGCGTGACAGGGCCATGCAAGACGAGGCGGCAGATAAAGCGTTGCCATGCGGTACTTGTACCATGTACCGTGATGGCATGCGTATCGAAACGGTTTTTAGCGCGGATCACGTCTGCTGGGCCTATCGTTGCCGCTTTCGGCGGTACGGCAGCCAAGTTTCCGCTCTTTCCGAAAATGCCATGCATCGAGTTTTGCGCGAGCGTAAAAGGACTTAACGTACATATCCGCGCGCCCATCTCCTTCCATGCCGCAAGCGGGGCGTCAAATTCTGGCGCATCGGGCTCGATGAACGCCAGATGACCCGTCCATCCAGGACCGCTGTAACAGATGTCGGCGCCGCCCAGGTCGGCAATCAGCTGGCTGTAATCGGGCAGGTTGCTGTTGGTGAATCCAACAATCTGGCTTTGTGGCGGTCGCAAAGCCTCATCAATGTTGTAATAGAAGTATTTATTCATGGCGTACGTGAACCCGTACTCCCATTCAGGCGGCGCAATGTTTCCGTTCTCATCCGCATATTCGTCCATCGCAAACGCATACACATGGCGGCAGTCAAGCTGCAACGCATTGATCAACCTGGCTACATGACGATAGGTCGGGCATGGATTGGGTAGGATCATGACGAGCCTTTCGCCCGTTTCGGCCGACTGCCTGATACGCTTGACCATGTCGGCTACCATGATCATCTCGATTTCGTCATTCGGAATCACAGCAATCTTAAAATCAGGATTGGGATGCTTTTCCATGTCTTCCCTTTTGATGCCGACAACACGTTCAATTTCGGCCTTATCCCTGAAAGGAACCCATTGCGAGGGTTGATACTGAAATAAATTTTCCATAGTTTATTAATTATTTTGTTTATACTGACCGACTTAAAACTCAAAGTGACTGCTTCCTGTTGAGATCGCGTCACCCTGTTGTGTACTTGTAGCGCAAACCGGCAATGAAATACGGGGCAAAGGTAAAAAAAAAATCGGTCGGTCGGCCAAATTTCAAAATAAATCATCAAGCAAGGACGGCAGCATGCGTGAGTGTGTGATAATTGCGAATTGCCAATCAGTCACTGTTTCACCTTTCCGAATGTTTCCAGTTCGATATACTTTGCCCTGAACTTTTCGGGCGGTATTTTCCTTTGTAGCAGCTGATGTATGTTTTCGTCGTGCGTGGAGAATATCATCTGCTTTCCGGTTCTGACTAAGAAACTTCTCAAGAGGTCAATGGTTGACAGTACATGGATGCTGTCCATCGATTGAATGGGATCGTCAATAAAAATGCAGTCAACGGGATTGCCGTCATCGTCTTTGGCACGCAACGCTTTCGCCAGGAATATGCTCAAACTCAGTATGTTCAGCTGTGGGGCGCTGAAATAGACGGAAGGAATAATTGGAAGGTCATCGTTTTCTTCAGGAACTAATATATTCAGTCGGGGCTTGTCGCCAGTGAAATCGGATATGATCGCAATATCCTTATAATCAGGCTGTGTGTCGATCTTTTTGTAGAGTTTGTTTATCAGCTTGCCATGAAAGGTCGATTCGATTTGTTTGGCAATGGTTTCGGCGAGCACCCGTCGTTCCTGTTCCAAAACTGGTGCAACGGTTCCTGCTAAAAATGTTATTTCCTCCAGTAGCGCACTTTCTTTCCTCGAAAACGCTTCCTGTTTTAAAAATGGCCTTACGTTTTCCAAGTAGGCTTTTGTTTTTTCGAATGATTGAAGGAGCGCTTCCATCGGGCTCATTTTCTTTTGGGAGGTTGCCATCACGTCGGCCAACCATTTTTCAAATTCGCCTTTCCGAATATGTTCGTAATCGCTTTCCAATGCCGTAATGACCGCATGAACCGTATTGATTTTTTCTTTTTCCTTACGGATCGCATACCTTATTTCGATCGTTCGCTCGCTGATGAGATCGGCAAGTTGGCAAACCTGTTTTTCTGTCCAGTCGAATCGAACTGGCTGGATAGGCTCTCCCTGGCTATCGAGATGTGCTATCGCGGTATTTATCTTTGACAGTATTTCGGGGTCGCAATCAAAATCGTTTTTCGCCCTGACTGACTGCAACTCCTGCTTCAACGCATCTATTTTACTGTTATTGTGTTTGATAATCGCTGTCAACAGCTTGTAATTACCGTCGAGATTGGCGTCGCCGAACGCTTCAACATACTTTTCATACCGGGCGCTTTCGTCGTCTTCCTTAAGCAACGCATCGATCCTTTCCTGCGCCCAGATAACGCCCCGAAAATAGTTTCGATTTTCTGCCGTTTTATTATCTATACATCCTGTGTCAAGCTGACGGGGTCTTGCAGTTGGAATCTTACGTTCAATCGGGGCGCTTTCAGTCGTGACGTACAGTCTTACCAGCCCCTCTTTGCCGTCGCGAGGCGTCTCCCGGTTTGGGACGGTCGTGTGGCTATCCGTCGCTTTTGCCTTGCGAAACCTGTCTTTTCTCAACAAACGCTCCACGTTCTGCGTAAATCCCCATTCAATGGCATCGAAAAAGGATGATTTGCCAAATCCATTGGGCGCATAGATCGAAATAAAATCGGCTACTTCGTTCGATGCGGTCATAAAATCAAATGTGCCGTCCTTCACGTCGCGATAGGCTCTGAAAGCCTGTATTTCAACTCTCTTGAATTTCATCTTTTATCTCTTTTAGGATTTGTTGATAGAGTTCGTCGAGCGCTTCCCCGTCGTTCTGCAGTTCGGCGGTTTTCAAACGGCTATGGTCGATCAACCGGTATATCTTAGAGTCGCTTGTCGTGGCGCAAGCGCTTTCGGATGACCGCGAGGTAGGTTGTTCGACGATATTGATATCATTGGCTACTACATACTCGTCAATGAGCGTTTGCAAATAATCCAGTCCGCGTTGCGCGCTCGCATTTTCATGTACAATCTTTCGGCTCGAAAACTTGTTGCTTTCAATTTTGTATTTCAGTTGCGAACCGACAGGCGTCTTCACCAAAAACAGGATGTAGATATTCCACCGTTCGAAATCGCTCTGCTCGCCTTCGAATGTTGATTGGTAACAGGCAGCTACCGAACTTGTTACCTTCATCCAGTTGTCGCTCAAATCGCTTTCGTCATCAAACGTAAAAGCGAATACGCTGATATCTCCCACAAATTCCACCTTCAGCAGAACAGGCGAAAACCGCGAGAACAGCTTGTGTAAAAACGCATGTTTATCAGTTATTAAGGATGTTTTCATATTCTTGTTTTAATTTTACATGGAGTTCATCTTCGTTTGTGTTGTTGAATCGACTGTATTCATGACTTTTTTCCACGATACAGTTTCGCTGAAAGGCATGGACGTGTACATATTTATAACTCGCGAAAGGATTTTTGATCCCCACGTCTATCTGCATTTCATTTTTTTGAACGCTAAGCGCAAGATCGGGAATGATGCCTCTGTTGATGATCGGAATCTGAGGTTTCACATCATTCGCTATCACCAGGCATGCGTTTTCCTTTAGCCCTCTGTGGTCTGTACGGGCGATGTCCATGATCATCGTACTCCAGTCGTCTTTTGACGACGTATAAATGACGCGGTACCGGTTGAACAGTTCGTCCAAGTCTGCTTCGGTTTTCGGGTCCAGACCGATTATCTTCATCACGATCAGAAACTCCAGCCATGCAGCCCACAGTCCCTTGTGATAGAAACTCGTACAGTCGTCGCCATGGATAAGCAGCCGTTCCTTGAAGTGATTTCGGATAATGTTGGGCGTTAACGGATTTTCCACGATCTCGTTTGTAATGTCTTGCAGGAATTGTTTTGTGTAATCAATATTGAAAAAACATCCTTCGAGCTTCATGATCTGCTTTTTCAGGAAAGCAAACGATTGGCAATAGGGTGGATGTAAGGCCGACAAGCGCTCGGCATCACCTGCAATGATCTCGTCAAAAGCGCCAAGCATCGAAAATTCAACACGTCCCAACTGTTCGTTGGTGGTGGTAACCATTTTGTTCTGAATACCTGCCAGCAGGATATAGTCGCCACTGATTTTTAAAATGGCGCCGCCGGATTGTCCCTTGACCTCGTCGATCGTCGGGTTATTGGGTATTTGTCCTTCCCTTAACTGATTGGCGCCCGTTCCTGAAATCGTGAAGCACTCGTCGATCCGATAGGGGTTCGGATGCTTTCTCCTGGTTGTCGGATAGCCGCATAACGAAAAACCCGTCCGGTCGTTCTCAAAGTCGTCCTGCCGAATGATTTTGTCCAGCCCGTTGATACGCTTAATTTTGATGATGGCGACATCTAGGGTGGGATGCGGGAAATAGTTCTCGTCCAGCTTATCGGAAAACAGTTCCACAGCGATTTCCTGCCAACTGCCATTTTGAAATTCAAACCGTACTAAATCCGTTATTTTGTTCTTGTTATCCGCTATATTCTCCATGTTATGCTTTGCCGTCAACACATAAGCGTATGCGTTATCCTCCGGTTGAAAGATACAACCGCTTCCGGCGTTCACGATGACGATATATTCGCGTATGTCGTTGATGTTCATATCTCTATTTGTCCCTGTGCGTCGCAAACTTTGAAATCGGGGAAATCCATAAAATCTTGCTCTGAAAATATCTCATCGGCCAACGCCGGATAGTTGAAATACAGGTTTGCGCTTGGTTTGCTGTTGATGATTCGCGCAAGACACACTTTATCGGGAAGTCCATGTTCGTCGCCGCTTGTGCTTATCAGAAAGTTGTCGGCCTGTATCAAGTCAAGCAGACCATAATTGGTGTTCTTTTTGCTGCCATGATGCGAAACTTTTACAAAATCGGCATGTAAAGGCTTTTTCGCCGAATAGCCTTTCTTTTTTAGCGTGTCGATGATGGGTTGGGGATGAGCATCTCCAAAAAATAAAATTTTCCGCTCCTCATTTTCAACCATGAATGCGATTGAACTGCCGTTAGGAACTGAATCGTCCGACTTGAACTTGTCGGTTTCAATCAGTTTCTGCAGACTGTCGCTGTAATCGCTCTTGCCGGAAGTATCTACGATGGGCGCTTCTTTTTCCCATTTGGATAACAGCTTTTTCAATTTGTCGTCTGTAGGCGACAGGATCGTGAATTTCAGTCCGAACAGTTCGATGACGTCTCCGCTTTTAATAAGCCTCCTGTCCCAAATCTTGTGTTCCTCAATATATTTTTCAAAATCCACGCCCTGCCTGACGCTTGTATCGAAGCTGTCATCACGCTGAAGAACTAATGAATTATCTTCATTTTCAGGCTGTTGGAAGTATTCCGAGATAAGTCTGCCGGAATTGAACCAGACTTTTTTTACCAAGTCTTTCGCCAGTACTTCATTTTCGTCCTGAATGACCTGTCCGAACCACTTCAAGATACCGCCGATGTGGTCATCGTCGATATGGGTCAGGATCAGCAGATCGATACATTCTTTCCTGTCGCGGATTTGTTCGATGAATTGCTTTAGCGGGCCGCTTTCCATTTTGTTTTTCAGACCTTTCTGAATCCAAGTGTCTTGCGGCCCGCCGTCGACCAGAATGTTGCGATAGGTATTGCGTTTCTCCCGGACTCTGAGGTGAATCGCATCGCCGTGTCTTGCCTGTAATGATTGAATGTTCATAATGTTATTGTATTTAGGGATTCAACTTTTAACTTTTAACTTTTAGCCATCATGCAAAAAAATTTTCACAAAGGTAACGATTTTTTTTGTTTGCAAGTACTGTAATCAAAAAAAAAATGATACATTTGTCGCGCTAATTTAGCATACAGCAAGTAATAACTATAAAAAAGAATTTTGACATGAAAAAAGGAATCAGTATTTGGAGCTTTGATGCTTCACTCAGCTTGGAGCAATGCTTCAAGGCGGCAAAAAAAGCAGGATTTGACGGTGTGGAAGTGGCGCTTGCGGAAAGCGGCGAGATAAACCTGAACAGCAGCGCAGCCGATATGGAAAAAATAAAGGCTTCTGCAAAGGCAAACGGTATAGCGCTATACAGTTTGGCAACGGGGTTATATTGGCAGTATTCGCTCACGTCGAACAGTGAGGAAACAAGGGAGAAGGCGCAGTCGGTTTTGCATAAGCAGATTGAACTTGCATCATGGTTGGGGTGCGAATCGATCTTGGTTATCCCGGGCACGGTCAACGCGGATTTCATCGACGGTTGCGAAATAGTGGAATACGACGTCGCGTATGAAAGGGCGTTCGACGCTATCCGGAAAGAAATGAAGTTTGCGGAAGAGAAGAAAATCGAACTCGGACTGGAAAACGTCTGGAACAAGTTCTTGCTTTCACCGCTTGAGATGCGTGATTTTATCGACAAATTTTCAAGCGATTATGTCGGTGCATATTTTGATGTGGGCAATGTTGTCTTCAGCGGTTATCCCGCACACTGGATAAAAATCCTGAACAAAAGGATCAAGAAGGTGCATCTGAAGGATTACAGGCGGGCTGCAGGCGGGCTGCACGGATTTGTGGATTTGCTTAGCGGCGACGTGGATTATCCTGGGGTAATCAAAGCCTTTCAGGACATCGATTATGATGGCTGGCTCACGGCAGAAATGCTGCCGCCATACACGTATTATCCCGATCAGATTTTGGTAAATACATCGTTGAGCATGGATAGAATTATTAACATGAGATAAATAAATGATTATGACAAAGATTGGAATTATTGGATTAGGATTTATGGGCGGAACGCATGTCGCCGCCTACCGGCAACTGATGTCGGTACTTGATTTTGAAGTGACCGCAGTGGCCGACATCAACAGGGAAAAAGCCGATAAAACGGCGGAGCTTTTAGGGGCAAAAGCCTATTATTCGGCTCAGGAGTTGCTCGACCAGGCGGATATCAACACTGCAGATATTTGTCTTCCCACTTTTCTGCATTACGAATATGCGTCAAAAGCAGTCTCAAAAGGACTCAACGTTTTTGTTGAAAAGCCCGTGTGCTTAAATTCGACAGACGCTTTTGCATTGGCGAAGCAGGCAGCCGAGAAGAATGTATTTTCGCAGGTTGGGCAGTGCATCCGTTTTTGGACGGAGTATGAATATCTTAAATCGGTGATCGACGAAGGCGTTTACGGCAAGGTGAAACATATCAAACTACGACGGCTCAGTCCGCGCCCGATGTGGGGCTGGAACAGCTGGCTGCTCGACGATCAATTCTCGGGTGGCGCCACGCTCGACTTGCAGGTGCACGACGCCGATTTTGCGCTGTACTTGTTCGGGAAGCCTGAAAAAGTCAAGGCTTTCATCAATCATACCGGCGAAAAATATGCAAGCATCGTATCGTCGCTGAAATACAAGGATTTCACGGTAATGACCGAAGGATCATGGGATTACCCGTCGTCGTTTCCTTTTGAGATGAGCTATATAGCGGATTTTGAAAAAGCGACGGTCTTGTTCAGTTCGATACACGGACTGAAAGTCTGTCCGGCAGGAGGCGACAGCTTCTCTCCCGAACTTCAAAAGGAATGTTCGGCACAGAGCGATTCGGGTGGCAATATCTCCGACCTCGGCGGATACTACAATGAACTGTTTTATTTTGTCGACTGTATCAATAAAGGCGTTCAGCCAGTTAAAGCATCGCTTCAAGCAGGTGCGGAAGCAGTTGAATTAACTGAAAAGCAAAAGATAGCAGCCGACAAAGATTGATTTTTCCTATCTTTTTCGACGATGCGGGCACACGTCTACAACCTGTGTCCGCATCGTTTCGTTTTCGGAGCATGTCAAGTTGAAAGGTATCAGGTCTTCGGCTTATGCAAACTCCATTTTTTTCGAGGACAAATTCTTTATCTTAAGATGTTTAAATACGATATGTGTATTTTCATAAAATGGAAAGACGAAAATTTTTAAAGACTGCAGTGGCAGGAACCGGAGCGCTGCTGATTGCTCCTGTCATGTCGGGATGCAACGGGAGAGCGCAATCCTCCCATACAGAAAATAAGGGAAAATATTCCGGTACAATCGTGCCGTCCGACAAGCGGAAACGGTATTTGTTTCTCGACGACCACTGGATCAGCAGGCAGTCGGGCGTGACACGCACATTTCACAAGGCAGTCAGGGATAATAACAATCCGGTGATCACCCGTCAAAACTACGACAAAGGTGTCGGGCCTTACAATTTCAGCTGGATAAAAAAAGATTCCCCCTATTCGGCGCTATTTGGTACATTTGAACTGGATGGCCGCTATCCGGCATTTTTTATCACTTCCGACGACGGATATAAATGGAGCGACGCCTGCCGTGAGCCGGATGCGATGACCGTCGGCGAGGGCAACAAACAATGCGCAATATATGTATACGATAAAAGTGGCCTGTACAGCGACTATCCCTACCTGAGTGCGGTAGGACTGCGTTTTGCGCCCGACTGTGATTCGTTTCACTGGCGATTCAGGCGTTCACGCGACGGCATCCGCTGGGAGACCTTTCCAGTCGACCCTGTATGGGACGGCCCCAGCGATGTTTTATCCATCATCTGGGATGACTATAAAAAGAAGTACGTAGCCTATTACAAGGTTTGGCGCTATAAGGGAACCACGCTCGAAGGCGAGCCGTTTGTCGCCTACGGCCATTTAGACACGAAGATCGAAGAAGGCGGCACGGTATTTCACCTTACGGGAACGACCTATTTACCCAGACAAAAGATAGATGTGCGGCTGCAATATGGCGGCGATACCAGCAACGATGGCGGCGGGGCGCCCACCGATGCAAAAATGCAGATGGCGCGTATGATTGCATACGCTGAAAGCAGCGATTTCCTGCACTGGGAAAACGAGCAGATTATCATTGCGCCGCCGGACGACGCTCCGCTGGGCGACCAGAGCTACGGAATGGGTGTCAACTGCTACGGAGGCATGTACATCGGCATGTACAGCCATTTCAATTCGCTAACCGGCCTGATTCAGCCGATGGTGGCCTGGTCGTACGACGGTATTCACTTTACGGTACACGACAGGCAGTTTTTCATTGATTCGGGGAAAAGGGACGAATGGGACTACGGCTACATCCTCCCATCGGAATTGATGGAGACAGACGGTGGCCAACTGTTCGTGTATTACGGTTCACTGGGAATAGACCACTTGGAAACAGATATGACCCGGTGCGACGGCGGCATCGGACGCGCATGGATCAGGCAGGACGGTTTTGCCTCTCTGAAAGGCGGATGGATGGAAACCATACCGCTCAAAGTGCAAAGAAAACGGATGAGCATCAACATGACCGGCGAGATTGTCCTCTCCCTGAAAAGCGCCTCAGGCGAAACGATCGGGAAGAAAACCGCATTGCGCGGCGACCACCACAACCTCGAAGTTGGTATCGACCTGTCAGCCTGGAACGACAAAGAAGTAATCGTGCATTTGGATTTGAGCAAAGGCGAGGTGTTTTCAATCACTATTTGACGAAAAAGCACAAATCAATAATTACCCCGTCTATTAAGAAAAAAGCGTAAAAAACGGCATTATATTTGATGATGTCGGTTTTGCTCCAAGACAATCTACAAAATGAAAGTACGTGGGGAATAGCATCTATCCGAAATTACTGCTAAAACCATCAAACTCTTCGAAAAAATCGGAATAGACTACCTAAACTGCTTAATTATGCAGTTATCGTTTTTCATTAATATTTTAACGATTTCGTCTACCGCATCTTTATTATTTAATAAAATGAAAATACCGTTTACGGAATTAACCTTCTTGTCCGTGTTACTTTGGATAGTAATGACGTTCGATGATTTTTCCAGAAACAAACTGCTTATTTCCACATTATAAAATTCCGCCAATTTCGGAATGAATTTACTTTTTACATCCGAAACGCCGGTTTCCCAATTGTTATATGTTTTCCGGTCTACCCCGACATAATCGGCGACCTCCTGTTGCGTAAGGTTTTTACTATCCCTTAATTGCCTAAGATTTCTTCCTAAATCCATATCATTTTCCTATTATTAATTAAGTATGTAGGCGGCATTACCGCCGCTTTTTCCTTTAAGAACCGACACTTGCGACTTTTCCATGGGCAATTAAAATTTCATACCATTTCAACAGCTTTATTATCTCCTTTGGATAAATTCGTTCACGGTCAAAATTTGGAAGTACATCCGCCAAATAGTCACGTAATTCGTCTGTTCCAGCTTTGGATAAATCGAGAGAGAGAGTTTTGCCGTCCTCCCTTTCTTTTATTTTCGCAAGGACTTCACCAAGCGGAACATCACCGTCATCCGTAAACACAGATATGTCGCTAAGTGAAATTACTTTTTCACTCATGTGAACCGGTATTCGCTTATTATCAGTCAACGATTCTACTATTAAAAAATTTTTACCTCTGGATACCCGCTTATATAAGCCCGATTTACCCGAAATAACCAAGATTTCTTTCAACATAGCTCTATAAATTTAAGTTATACAATTAAGTAGATAGGAGGCGTTGCCGCCGCTTTCCCCTTTAAGAACCGTACTTGCGACTTTCACCGCATACGGCTCAGGTGATTACTAAGTATAATTCTCGCTCCTGAACTTGATTCAGGATCAACCGGTTCAATGACTTTTGCAAGCCTTTGTCCGATAAAGTTAAAAGTACGCTTTCGCGTAGAGTGCCTTAGAAGACCTCCGTCTTCTCTTTTCAAAGTAGTCAAACCATTGAGCATCAAATGGATTAGCATCCTTCTTAATCTTAACATGCCTTACAATTGGAAAGTCAGCCAACTTTTTAAGTGTGAAGACTTTTGCTTTGTCGTTCTCCACGAAAGCGTCCTGAAATATCCAATTGAGGTTGTTATCGGATTTGAAGGACTTGTTGCTAATCCAATCTCTCAATATTTAACTGTGACGCCTGAAAGTCCAACGTATTAGTTGCCCGACCAGCAAATGGTCGATTTTCGCAAACACTTTTTTAGAAACCACATGCCTGAAGTAATTCCCCCATCCGATAATAATCGGATTGAGTATTTCAATTAGCAGGCACTACGAGGCGGATTTGTTGCTAAACACTGCCTCATGCAGTTTCTTCTGTCCCTTCTGTTGGCTTTTCATTGAGGGTTTAATCAGTAACTTTCCGCGGTTGGTGAGCTTGTCGAACCACGGTTGGTGAGCTTGTCGAACCATTGTACTTCCGGACATTAAAACCTAAGAAGTCGAAGCCTTCCGAGATATGGGTTATCAGCGTCTTCTCTTCCGAGAGAGTCAATCCTCTTTGTGCAAGAAAATCAATGAGCAGGATTTTAATTTCTTCGAGTGTTTCCCTGTTTACTACCGTGGCGACAAAATCGTCGGCATAACGAATCAGGTTTACTCTCGGACTATTTCCCTTTTCCCGCAGGTTTGTTGCGGTACACTTAGTTAACTAATGTTTCCATTCCGTCGAGGTTGCTTTGGCGAGCGTTGGCGAAATAATTCCATCCTGTGGAGTGCCCTCCCTTGTGGGTGTGAGGATCGGCCATCGTTTCGGTTACCGGTTCGAGTGCCATCAGGTATAAAGCCTGCATGGCACGGTCTTGCATAGTGTGTATTCCCAGTGGTCGTTTCTTTCCTTTGCTCTTTTCAATGTTAACTCTTTTCTGAGTTTTTGTTTGCATCCCTTACGCTTAAGGGACAAAATCGCTTTGAATTTCACTGACGGAGTAGTCTATTTTACATTGTCCACCCCGGCAGTTCTTTTCTCTAAGTTGGTGAGCGAAGTAGAACCATTGCCGTCCGGTTGCTCACATTCGGATACGAAAATGCGGTCGGCTTTCCGATGCTGGCTGATGTTATTCCCGCCTTCGTGGGAATGATAATACCTCACGGTTATGACTTCCTGGTAGGCAGGGACTTTGTTCGAGAGTCTTCGCTCCACAGAATAACTCCCGTTGCACGCTCTCGAAGGCTACTGTTAGCGGAATAACAGGTTCAGGCACGCTTGCCGAACAATTGCTTATGTGACTTCTGGTCACATGTGCCTGCAAAAGTACAATTTATTTATAGAAAATACGGGGGTTTTTGTATTTTTTTTCAGTTGCATCCAAGAAATTTCATAAATGTCCGTAAACTTGTACTATTTTTGTCCGGTACAAAAATCGGAAATATTACAAACCGTAGAATTGTATCAAACCGATCTGGACGTTATCAAGCAGAAAAAAAACGATACACCTAAACATGTGGACATAAACGAGGTCAAACCGCAGGAAGAATTGTTTACGGTCGTCAATGACCGCAAACAACTGATTGATACCATAAAAATGGTCGGGTACCGGGCGGAAACTTC
>Ga0082212_10000919_pt1 | contig 43394 bp, 38 predicted proteins | sample TergutNt197P3_FD_71548 | JGI IMG/M metagenome (GOLD analysis project Ga0082212, IMG submission 71548) | Neocapritermes taracua P3 segment gut microbial communities from Petit-Saut dam, French Guiana - Nt197 P3 | ecosystem: Host-associated > Arthropoda: Insects > Digestive system > Gut ...
CACTGCTTGTTGAGCGATGGAAACGAGCAAAAAGACTATCGAGCCAATTTGCATATATTCGTGAAATTTGTAAGGGAAACCGGACTCTTGAAAATCAAACCTGATGCCAGAGGGATGGAGGCTTATAACTTTTCCCTTTCCAAAGAAGATTTAAAAGCCGAGAATTTGGATATGGAAGCCTTGCGTATGATTGAAACCGGGGAAATCCCGGAACCAATCGCAGCCGAGGTCTTGGAGTTTTACGCAGGTAAAATTCCCGTGTATGTAAGGGCAATTCTGGAAAAAACAAAAGATTTCGAGTCATGGGTATCCATTCCGGATGATATGGAAGTGCCTGCACCTTTAACAAAAAAGACTTTTGAGGGAGGCTTATACGCCGCACATTTAATAAGAGACGGGCTTTATGAGAGCGTTGAGGACACGCGTTTTCTCGCCGAATGGGTTAATGCAAGCGAAAAATACGAATTTGATTATGAACGACCATCATTTATAGAATATTTAAATTTTTATAATTTCGTATTAAACTCCGAAGATGCTACGAAGTATTACGATATGCAGAGTGATTCGCTGATGCCTGTTAAGAGAATAGCGGAGTAATGAACGAATATATTACACCCTACCAAAAGGCGGCTTTTTGCAAAGCCGCCTTTTATAAATAAAACGCCAATATAAATCAGGTTTTCGTGAGGTATTTTTAAATTTCTTTTCTCTTGTAAATCATATATGCAACAACTATTGAAATAGCTATTAACGCCAGACCAATCGCAAAGCCAATGCCGATAGTCAGCCACAGATACGGTCTGGTGAAAAATCCCCAATGTTTATCAAGCCAACCTTTTGAATTCGCTGAACCATATATAAACGGAAATACATATAATTGAAATAATAAATTAAGTATTACGGGCAGTATTATCATAAATTTTTTATAGCCGATTGCGAAATACAGAGGATAAGATATTCCTATAGAAAGACAATAATAAATAAACATTAACGCGACCAAAGGAAGATAGTTTGGAGCCATATCTGTAAATGACGGCTGCATATTGAAAGTCAATGCGACCACAACCGCCAGTATATACGCGAATATAAGGTTTATCACGCCGATTGTCATTCCGTATATATAGCGTCCAATAACTACTTCGTGTTTTTTAACTGGCAGAATACCGTAAAGTTTGCCGCTGTGGCTTCCTTCGTGAGTTAAAAATATTGTTCCGCTTAAAGTCGCCGCAATCAAACCGCTTGTCATAATTGAATTATAAGGATTCCTGAGCACAAAACTTAATCCTATGTTTAAAAGACAGAGTAGTAGCAATGTAAGCACAGTAGAGTTTGCCGAATAAAAATCTAATTTAGCGGATTTTATAATTCTATTCATAATTATTTACCTCCATTTTTGTTATATGAATTAATATTTGGTCAATCGTCGCCGGTTCTGTCACGATTCCGTCCGGTAAGCCTTTTATATCAGAAATTCGCATTAACCCGGTAAATCCGGTGCTTGCGACAATCGGACCGATGATTTTAGTTTTTAACGCCTCGTTCAAATCTTTCAAGCCGCCTTTGACAATACAATATTCTTCGAGCAGTCCGTCTTTTGTTCCGGTATAGAAAATTCTGCCGTTATCAATCAGCGTGATATAATCCGCGATTTGCTCCAAATCTGACGTGATGTGTGTGGAGAAAAACACGCTTTTTGTGCCGTCCTCTATATATTTTTGTAAGATATAATTTAATTCGTCGCGAGCGACGGGGTCAAGCCCGCTGGTCGGCTCGTCGAGAATCAACAGTTTTGCGCCGTGTGACATCGAAGCCGCCAGCATAAGTTTTGTCATCATTCCCCGCGATAATTTCCCGACTTGTTGGTTTGTCGGCAGGTGAAATTTTTTGAGATATTCATTAAACAATTTGCTGTCCCATTGGCTGTAAAATCCGCGTATCGCTTTTTCCACGTCGCGTACGCGCCATGAGCCGACAAAAAAGTTTGAATCGAATATCGTTCCCAGTTTTTCTTTAGCCGCCAGTTCATCCTGTATATTGTCAAGCCCGAAAATTTTAATATTGCCGTCGTCTCTGGCAGCCATATTGAGAATACATCTGATAGTGGTCGTTTTGCCTGCGCCGTTACGCCCTATAAATCCCATGATATAGCCGACAGGCAAAGCAAATGAAACATCGTTCAATGTAAAACCATCGTAGGTCTTATAAAGGTTTTGTACTTCCAAAGCATTATTTATCATTATAAATCTCCTCCAGTGTAAATAAAAATAATTGTTTTAATTCTTCTTTTGACAGTTTGGCTATTCGCGCGGTATTTATTGCGTCGTTAAAGCCGTCTTCAATTTTTCGTAATAATTGTTCGCGGATTAATTCGGTGTCTTTCGGGGCGACGAAACAGCCTTTACCCTGCACGTTGATTATATAGCCTTCCTGTTCGAGTTCGGCATACGCTCTTGTTGTGGTGATAACGCTGATTCGCAAATCTCCCGCAAGCTGACGGATAGACGGCAGTATATCGCCCTCGTTCATTTCGTCGCGCATGATTGCGTCCTGGATTTGGTCTTTGATTTGCTTATAAATAGGTATCTCTGATGAATTTTTAATAATAATAGTCAATAATTACGCACCTCCCTGATATATTTTGTTTATATTGTGATTAGTGTATCTACTGTATATATGATATATTAACACATCTTTTTTTATTTGTCAAGGGGTTTTTGAAAAAAAATTAAAATTTTTTTATATTCAAAAAATTAATTATATGTTGATGAAATTTTCAAAATCGCGTAGTATAATAATATATTTAGAGGCAAATTTTAATTGACGCGAAAATATATTAAAAGATACAAGAGTAAAATTAAGAACGGAGGAATTAAAAAGTGTCAAAACCGGCATATTTAATACTTGAAAACGGGAGAATTTTCGAGGGGAAATTTTTCGGGGCTGAACGGGAAGCAGTCGGCGAACTCGTATTTACGACGGGAATGACCGGATATTTGGAAACCCTCACCGATAAAAGTTATTTCGGGCAGATAGTTTTACAGACGTTCCCGTTAATCGGGAATTACGGGATTATTTCAGAAGACTTGGAAAATCCGTCGGGACAAATCGCAGCGAGCGCGTATATCGTAAAATCATGGTGTGAAGAACCCTCCAATTTCAGGAGCGAGGGTAATCTTGACACTTTTTTAAAATCAAAGAATATACCGGGGATTTACGGGATAGACACACGTGAAGTCACGAAAATAATAAGAGAAGAAGGCGTTATGAACGCTAAAATCACAGATAACATAGATAATATAGATTTCGACGAAATAAAAAACTATAAAATAACAAACGCAATCGAAAATGTCTCATGCAAAAATATTTCGCAATTCGTAGGGTCGCCCCTACACGAACCGTGCAAATACAAAGTCGTTTTAATAGATTACGGCATGAAAGAGAGCATAAAACAAAAACTTTTAGACAGAAATTGCGACGTTTTTGTCGCGCCGTATAACACGACAGCCGAACAAATAAAAAAAATAAACCCCGACGGGATTGTATTATCAGACGGTCCGGGAGACCCTGCGGATGAGAATAATCTTGAAATTATAAATAATTTAAAAGAGATAATAAAACTAAATATCCCAATCTTCGGGATATGTCTGGGACATCAGTTGCTTGCCCTCGCTAATAATTTCAAAACGCAGAAATTAAAATACGGTCACAGGGGAGCAAATCAGCCTGTCAAGGATTTATCTACGGGCAGGGTATATATAACAAGCCAGAATCACGGATATGAAGTCGTGACAGAAAGCATAGACGAAAGTATAGCAAGATTATCGTTCGAAAACGTAAACGACAAAACCTGCGAGGGAATCGAATACATAAATATTCCCGTATTTTCTTCGCAGTTTACTCCCGACGACTGCGACAGTTTTTTCGGGACAGGGTTTTTATTCGGCAGGTTTATAGAAAATATGAAAATTAGGGAGGAAGATAATAATGCCCCTCGATAAAAATATAAAAAAAGTTTTGGTGATAGGTTCAGGACCAATAGTAATCGGACAGGCGGCGGAATTTGACTACGCCGGAACGCAGGCTTGCAGGGTTTTGAAACAGGATAATATAGAAATCGTCCTCGCAAACTCAAACCCCGCGACTATCATGACCGATTCGGCAATCGCCGACAGAATATATATCGAGCCTCTGACTTTGCCTACGGTCAAAAGAATAATAAAAAAAGAACGCCCCGACAGTATATTGTCAAGCCTCGGAGGTCAGACGGGTTTAACTTTATGTATGCAGCTTGCCAAAGACGGCTTTCTGAAAGAAAACAACGTAAAACTTCTCGGTTCGTCACCCGAAACTATAGATAAAGCCGAGGACAGACAGATATTTAAAGAGACAATGCAGGAGATAAATCAGCCCGTTATACCGTCGGCAATCGCAAACGATATAGAAACAGCGTTTAACTTTGCCGACGAAAACGGTTATCCCGTGATAATCCGTCCGGCGTTTACCCTTGGGGGGACAGGCGGCGGGGTCGCGAATAATCATGACGAACTTAACGAAATTGGCAGCGGCGGGCTTGAAGTTTCGCCGATACATCAGATATTAGTCGAAAAATCAGTCGCGGGCTGGAAAGAAATCGAGTTTGAAGTAATGCGGGACAGGTCGGGTAACGCTATAACTATATGCTCAATGGAAAATATCGACCCCGTCGGGGTGCATACGGGCGACAGTATCGTTATCGCTCCTGCCGTGACTTTATCGGACAAAGAATATCAGATGTTAAGGGTTGCGGCTCTTAACATCGTTCAGGAACTCGGAGTCGAAGGAGGATGCAACGTGCAGTTTGCGTTACATCCCGATTCATTTGAATACGCCGTAATCGAAGTAAACCCCAGAGTATCGCGTTCTTCGGCATTAGCGTCAAAAGCGACGGGATACCCGATTGCCAAAGTCGCCACAAAAGTTGCGATAGGGTATAACTTAGACGAGATAGTCAACGCAGTCACAGGAACGACTTACGCGGCGTTTGAGCCCGCGATAGATTATGTCGCGGTAAAATTCCCGAAGTGGCCGTTTGATAAATTTGTCTACGCGAAAAAAGAGCTGGGCACTCAGATGAAAGCCACGGGCGAGGTCATGAGCATATCTGATAATTTCGAGGACGCTTTATTAAAAGCCGTGAGAGGCGCGGAACTTGGATTATCGTCGCTTGATTTGCCTAAGTTAAAAAATCTTTCGGACGAAAATATAAAAAATATGCTGTATACTGTAACAGACGAAAGAATATTTGTAGTATACGAGGCGATAAAACGCGGGGTAAGCGTTGATGAAATATATAATATTACAAAAATAGACGAATGGTTTTTATATAAAATTAAGAATATCGCGGATAATCCCGAAAAATATAATTGGTTCAAGAATCCCGGCAGTTTTGTTTATAAAATGGTTGACACGTGCGCCGGGGAATACGCCGCGAGAACACCGTATTTTTATTCGGTGAATGCAAAAATTGTAGGGGACGGCGTCCTCGACGTCCCGCAAACCCCCGTCGGCGTTGCCGACACCCCCTTTCAAAAGGGGGCACGAGAAAACGAAGCACTTGAATTTATAAACAAAACCGACAAAGAAAAAATACTTGTCTTAGGTTCAGGACCTATCAGAATAGGGCAGGGCATAGAGTTTGACTACGCCTGCGTGCATTGCGTCTGGTCGCTGAAAAAAATGGGATATGAAGTCATAGTCGTGAATAACAATCCCGAAACGGTTTCGACTGATTTTGACACGGCTGACAGGTTATATTTCGAGCCGCTGACTATTGAGGACGTTATGAGCGTTATAGAAATAGAAAATCCCATAGGCGTGATAGTTGCGTTCGGCGGCGGCACGGCGATAAAATTAACCCAGAAATTAGCTAAACGCGGGGTGAAAATACTCGGCACTTCGGCAGACGCTATTGATATATGCGAGGACAGGGAGAGATTTGACAGATTATTGGAAGATTTGCAGATAAAAAGACCCAAAGGCTTTGCCGTCATGACAGAATCCGAAGCGTTGAAAGCCGCCGAAGATTTAGGCTATCCTGTATTAATGCGTCCGTCGTATGTTTTGGGCGGGCAGAATATGATTATAGCCTATTCTTCCGAAGATATAATCGAATATATGGAAATAATTTTGAGGCAAAAACAGGATAATCCCGTGCTTATCGACAAATATCTGAGCGGACGCGAGATTGAGGTTGACGCGATATGCGACGGCAAAGATATATTAATCCCCGGTATAATGGAGCATATCGAGAGAACCGGAGTGCATTCCGGCGACAGCATAGCGATGTACCCTCCGGCTCATATAAGCGATAAACTTGCGGATAAAATATTTGACGTGACAAAAAGAATATGCGCCGCCCTTGAAGTCCGGGGGCTTGTGAATTTGCAATATGTCTTAGTAAACGACGAAATTTATGTAATCGAAGTAAATCCCAGAGCGTCAAGAACCGTGCCGTATATAAGCAAAGTCACGGGGATAGCAATGTGCGATTTGGCGACAAGAACAAGCCTTGGTGAAACCCTCGAAAGTCTGGGGTATAAATCCGGCATAGGCAAAATCCCGCCGTATGTCGCGGTAAAAGTGCCTGTGTTCTCGTTTGAGAAACTCACGGACGTAGATACTCAGTTAGGTCCTGAAATGAAATCGACGGGGGAAGTGTTGGGACTTGGCAAAAATTTACAGGAGGCGTTATACAAAGGCTTGCTTGCCGCGGGATACGCGCTTAAGAGAACAGGCGGCGTATTTATAAGCGTCAGAGACAGCGACAAAGACGAAATAGGCGACATAGCCAGAAAGTTTTACGGGCTTGGATTTGAGCTTTACGCAACCGAAGGCAACGGGAAAGTTTTGCAAAAAGCCGGACTGCCTGTTAAAACCGTGCAGAAGATTCACGAGAGCGACAAAAACAATACTATGACTTTGCTTGAAAGCGGCAAAATAAGCTATATAATCTCGACTTCGGCGAAAGGCAGAAATCCCGCGAGGGACAGCGTAAAAATCCGGCGTAAAGCCTGTATGCTCAGAATCCCGTGCCTGACAAGTTTAGACACGGCTAACGCAATCGCCGACAGTCTTTTAAGCAATTACAGCGAAATAAACACAGAACTTATAGATATAAATAATCTAAGAACCGAACGCATGAAACTGCGCTTCACAAAAATGGAAGGCACAGGCAACGACTGTATTTTTATAAATTGCTTTGATAAAGAGAACGAAATAAATTCTCCCGAATCTCTTTCTGTATATTTGTCCGACAGAAATTTCGGTATCGGCGGCACGGGAATAGTTTTGATAATGCCGTCTGAAATAGCGGACGCTAAAATACGCATATTTAATCTTGACGGGAGTGAAGCCGGAGCGACCGGAGGACCGTTAAGATGCGCGGGGAAATATTTATACGACAACGGTATCGCGGCAAAATCCGAGATTGCAATAGAAATGCATAGCGGCATAAAAAAATTATATCCCGAAACGCAGAACGGACTTGTTTCAAGGGTTAAAATAGACATGGGCAAAGCCGAACTTAAAGCCGAAAAAATCCCCGTTTATTCGAACAGCACAGATAAAATCGTAAATGAAGAAGCCTGTATAAACGGACAAAAATATAATATAACATGCGTGAATATGGGAAATCCGCATTGCGTGATTTTCTTGGGCGACGATGAAAACCTTGATACGTTCGATATAGAAAAAACCGGACCGAATTTTGAAAACAATAAAATATTCCCCGAACGCATAAACGTCGAATTTGTTAAGGTCATGAATAACAGCACTTTGAAAATGCGCGTATGGGAACGCGGGAACTGCGAGACTTTATCAAGCGGAACAGGCTCGTGCGCGGCGGCAGTCGCGGCGGTCTTGAACGGCTATATGAACAAAGGCGAGGATATAAGAGTGATGCAAAAAGGCGGCGAGCTTATTATAAACTACACGGACGAACGCGTTTATATGACGGGCGGCTGCGAAAAAGTTTTCGAGGGCGTTGTGCTGATATAAAAAAACCACACAGGAAAGGAATGATATACAAAATGAACGAACAAATAAAACAAGTCGCGTCAAGAATAAAAGAACTGCGCGAAATATTCGGATTTGATACAAAAACTATAGCCGAAAAATTAAACGTGCCGGAAATATTATATCTCGATTATGAAACGTCGGGGTCTGATATCCCCATAAGCGTCGTATATAATCTTGCGAATATATACAACGTAGACACTATCGAAATTTTGTCGGGGACGTCGCCGAAACTTAATACAATAAGCGTCGTGAGAAACGGCGAGGGACTGAGAGTAGAACGGTTCGAGGGGTATGTTTACGAGAATATAGCGTATAAATTCATGCACAGAAAAATGGAACCGATGATTGTAATACTTGAGCCGGATTTATCAAACGAAAAGCCCAATCTTGTCACGCATAAAGGGCAGGAAATCAATTATTGCCTCGAAGGGGAAATGCTCGTATGCTACGACGACGACGAAATATATCTGAAAGAGGGCGACTGCGTTTATTTTGACCCGCTGCATCCTCACGGGCAAAAAGCCGCGTCAAAAGACAAACCCGCGAAATTTCTTACGGTTATAAACGACGGGTAAAATATTGATTGTAGGGACGAACTGTGTTCGTCCGCAGAAAGGAAATATAAAAAATGCTTGCCGATAAATATTTGAACAGGACGGAATTTGATTCTTATAACGATTTTAAAGAAAATTATAGAGTGAATACCCCCGGAGATTTTAATTTCGGGTTTGATATAGTCGATGTTTACGCTGACGAAAATCCCGAAAAAAAAGCGTTGGTCTGGTGCAACGATTACGGAGAGGAAAAAATCTTCACGTTTTTAGATATAAAAAAACACAGCAATAAAATCGCGAATTTTTTAGTCAGGACAGGGATAAAAAAAGGCGATAAAGTTTTATTGATATTAAAACGCCGCTACGAATACTGGCTGACTGCCGTGGCTTTGCATAAAATCGGGGCAGTTTTGATTCCGGGTTCAGTACAGCTCACGAAAAAAGATATAATATACAGAAATAATGCGGCGGATATAAAAATGATAATAGCAATCGGGGAAAAAGACGTAATAGAACAGGTCGAATCGGCTATGCCGGAATCCCCGACGATTATCGCGAAAGCATTGGTTAAGGCAAACGGAAATGTAGGGGACGGCGTCCTCGACGTCCCGCAAACCCCCGCCAGCAATGCCGACGTCCCTTTTCAAAAGGGGGCAGACGGGAGTTGGCTGGATTTCGCCGAAGAATACGAAAAAGAACCGGATGTTTTCGAACGTCCCGCGGGAAAAAACAGCGTTAAAGCAAGCGATGTAATGCTTATGTACTTTACATCGGGGACGACGGGTATGCCGAAAATGGCGGCGCATGATTTTTCTTACCCGTTAGGTCATATAACGACGGCGAAATACTGGCAGAAAGTGCGCGATAACGAATTGCACCTGACCGTTTCTGATTCGGGCTGGGCAAAATTCGGCTGGGGAAAAATCTACGGTCAATGGCTCGCCGGAGCGGCAATCATGGCGTACGACATGGATAAATTCGTGCCGGACAAATTACTTAAAGTCATAGAAAAATATAAAGTCACGACTTTTTGCGCCCCGCCGACTATGTACAGGTTTTTTATAAAAGAAGATTTATCAAAATATGATTTTTCAAGCGTGAAACACGCGTCTATCGCGGGCGAGCCGTTGAATCCCGAAGTGTTTAACCAGTTTTTAAAAGCGACGGGGTTAAAACTCTACGAGGGATTCGGGCAGAGCGAAACGTCTGTTTTAATCGGCAATTTCGAGTGGTTCGAGCCAAAGCCGGGTTCAACAGGCAAGCCGTCGCCGTTATATGACATAGATTTAATAAACGACGACGGGAAATCATGCACGGACGGCGAGGAGGGCGAAATAGTCATAAAAAATCTCGATAAATACCACCCTGCGGGCTTGATGACGGGATATTATCAGGACGGCGAAGTAAACAAAGATTGCTTTAACGGCGGCATATATCACACAGGCGATATAGCGTGGCGCGACACGACCGGGCATTACTGGTTTGTGGGCAGAAAAGACGACGTTATAAAATGTTCGGGTTACAGAATCGGACCGTTTGAAGTCGAAAGCGCGGTGCTTGAACACCCTGCTGTTTTAGAGTGCGCGGTAACTGCCGCTCCCGACCCTATAAGGGGGCAGGTCGTCAAAGCGACTGTTGTCTTAATAAAAGACGCGAAAGAAAAAGGCTACGAGCCATCTGACGAATTAATAAAAGATATACAGAATCACGTCAAAACAACTACCGCTCCGTATAAATATCCAAGAGTGATAGAATTTGTGGGAGAACTGCCGAAAACCCTCGGGGGGAAAATAAAACGCGCCGAGATAAGAAAAGAAAGCGAAGATAAAACTAATCAGTAAAATCTTAGTGAAAACGCTTGACAAATATAATTATATGCGGTAACATTAATAATATTGGGAATAATATTTTTGATTATTAAAATAATTATGAAAGTAAAAGAGGAAAGAAATCGTGAAAATTGCGAATATAAAAACCCGGATAATTGCGACAATATTAACGGTTATGATAATTGCCGGATTATTTAATATATCCGTAATGGGCTGGCAATCCAGCGACTGGGCGGAGGAATCGGCAATAAAAGCCGGGGAAACAGGACTGATACCCGATTCCCTGAAAAACGCCGATTTGACTTTGCCTGTAAGCCGCGCGGGATTCGCGGCTGTGGCGGTTAAACTGTATGAAAATCTTACCGGCACGGAAGTTGTTTACGCCGGCAAAAACCCGTTTACGGACACAAACGACGCCGAAGTATTAAAAGCTTACGGGCTTGGGGTCACAAACGGCGTAGCGGCTGACAGGTTTGACCCCGATTCGCCGCTCACCCGCGAAATGGCGGCAACTATGCTTACCCGCGTCTGGAAAAAATATATAATGCCGGACTGGACTTTTGAAACCGACGGCAATTTTACGTTAAGCTATAAAATGCCCGAATTGTTTTCAGACGACGCGCAAATATCAGACTGGGCGAAAAATTCCGTTTATTTTATGTCGTCAAACGAAATCGTTTATGGAATGGGGGAAAATAAATTCGTTCCCCGACCTGCCGACGGCGACGAAACAACCGGACTGGTAACAGGCGAACAGGCATTGATGATTGCTATGCGTATAATCGACAATCTTGTCGAAGACCCGATTGATTGGGCTTGGGATATATTCATGGCGCAGAACGTTTATAATTTAGGCGGCGAAAATATATATAAAAATCTCGAAGAAAGCTTTGCGTGGGGGGAATTTATCCCGGTTTATGACAGTTTAGCCGAGAAATTGGGGATTGACGCTTATGGAGTTGATACCAGAGAAACCGATTTGATGACAAGAGATGAAATTATTATAGCTTTATATGCTTTTATCGTATGGTCTCTTGATATTGAAAACCCCGCATTAATCACAGCTTTTGATTACTTTGTTACAAACGGATTAATAGAAGGCAGATTTAATATTAAAAAAACATGCACGGTCGAAGAAATGCTCGGCTTGTCTGTCCGGGTTTACGAGTATATCATTCATGAACTCGGATTTGAATCGACAGGGTTCTTCTGGCAGGTGACAGGAGGGAAAAATACTGTTTATTTGTTAGGCTCGGTTCACATAGGCGAAAGCGAAATGTACCCGTTAAACAATAAAATAGAAAAAGCCTTTGACAGTTCGTCGCATCTTGTTCTGGAAAGAGATTTTGACTCCGACACTCAGGCGGACCATGATTATTATTACGACAAAGCAATTATAAAGAACGGCAAAACGATAAAAGATTATCTCGACCCCGAAATATATGAAATATACGCTCTGCTCTGCGAGGTTTTCGGATTCGAACCCGACTTTTACAATTATATTTATCCGTGGTACGCGTGGCTGGAAGTGCTGAGCAATATTGAATCGGGCATAATTTTGGCAGGCGATGATTTTGAAAGCGTCGATGATATATACGACAGTTATTTCGAGGCGGCGATACTTGGCATAGACTATCATTTTGAATTCAAGTCGGTTTTTCAGGATAAAGATATAATCGGGCTTGAGACGGCAAAATCAAGGGCGGACATGCTGTCGTCGTTCTCCCCCGAACTTCAGGAAGAACTGCTTGTCGAAGAAATAGTATATATATTGTATTTGCTGGGATTTTTTGACGACATGACAGAAGACCCGGACGATACGCCGTCAAGCGACGGATATTACGATTTATTTGATATTTGGAAACGCGGGGACGAAAAAGCCCTGATTGAAATGAACGGGATAGACGTAGAAATAGACGACCCGCTTTTCGCCGAGTTTAACTATAAAATGCTGACCGAAAGAAACTACCAGATGTTTGAGAAGATATTAAAGTTTCTGACTTCCGGAGAAGGCGATTATTTTGTCGTGGTCGGGGCGGCGCACATGGTCGGGAGCGACGGGCTTGTGAAGTTACTGACCGACGCGGGATATACGGTCGAACGAATAAAATAAATATAAACAAATAATATAAAAAAGACCGGAACAATCCGGTCTTTTTTGGCATATAAGTTACGCTATTTTTTTACAATATAGCCTTTTCTGTACAAAAGCTCAGCCGACAAAACCCCTCCGCCTGCCGCGCCCCTTAACGTGTTATGCGACAAGCCTATAAATTTATAATCGAATAAACCCGCCGGGTCTTCACGCAATCTGCCCGCCGATATAGCCATGCCGTTCTCTAAATCCCTGTCAAGTCCTGTCTGCGGACGGCTGTCGTCTTCAAAATAATATATAAACTGTTTCGGCGCGGACGGCAAATCTATAAATCCCGGCTCGCCTTTATATTCTTTCCAGAGTTTTATTATTTCTTCTTTTGACGGCTTATTGTTTTTATCTTCGAAATTAACAAACACAGTCGCAAGATGCCCGTCAGTCACGGGGATTCTTATGCACTGAGACGTAATTACCGGGCTTTGAGCGTTTTCGATTAATCCGTTGTTTATATTACCCCAGATTTTCAACGGTTCTTTTTCGCTTTTTTCTTCTTCTCCGCCGATATACGGGATAACGTTGTCAATCATTTCGGGCCATTCTTTAAACGTTTTGCCTGAGCCCGATATAGCCTGATATGTCGAGACTACGACTTCTTTTATGCCGTATTTTAAGAGCGGCGTAAGCATGGGGACATAGCTTTGAATCGAGCAGTTGGGTTTTACAGCGACAAACCCAGTTTTTGTCCCTAATCTTTTTCTTTGCGTTTCGATAACATTTATATGCGAGCCGTTTATTTCAGGGATAAGCATAGGAACGTCGGGGAAATTTCTGCACGCCGAATTATTAGATATAACCGGGGTTTCGGTTCTTGCGTACGCTTCCTCAAGTTCTTTTATTTCCTTTTTGCCTCCCGGCATTTCGACGGCGCAGAAAACAAAGTCGCACATGCCGCTGACTTTTTCAACGTCCGAAGCGTCGTAAACAATCATGTCTTTAACAAGTTCCGGCATCGGAACGGATAATTTCCAGCGTTCGCCGACTGCTTCCGTGAATGTTTTGCCTGCCGAACGCGGGCTTGCGGCGAGGACGCTTATGTTAAAATAAGGGTGTTCAGCAAGGAGGGTTATAAATCTATGCCCTACCATTCCCGTTGCGCCGATAATCCCCGCGTTAATTTTTTGAATACTCATTTGAATTTATACCTCCTTCGAAAATAATAAAATTTATTTGATATAAAAAATTTATATTAATGTTATATTATATCAGAAAATCAAACGAGTGTCAAGAATTTTTTTCTTTAAATTTTATTTAAGTGTTTTTATAAAATTTATCGTATTATATTATATATCAAGGGAGGTGAAACCGGTGCGGGATAATGAGCTTATACAGAAAATCATAAACGGCGAACAGGAAGCGTTTGGCTATATGATTGATACATACAGCAAACTTTTGTGGGTTGTTGTCGGAGGTATTCTGAACAATATCGGGACGGTTCAGGATATTGAGGAATGTATAAGCGATGTGTTTGTCGAGGTCTGGAGAAAGCCCAAGGCTTTTAACAAACAAAAAGGCACGCTTAAAAATTTTCTCGCAGTCATGGCAAAAAGCAAAGCTCTTGACCGTTACAGGGTTCTCTCCCAAAAGAAAATCGTCGAAATAAACGAAGCGATTAAATCATCGGACGACGATTTGCTTGATTATGTTATCGACAAAGAAATGTACGGGGCTTTATACGAAGCGATTGATTCACTTGCCGAACCTAACAAAGAAATTATTATACGCCGGTATTTTTTCGAGGAAAAACCCGCTTATATCGCGGAAAGGACAGACATTCCGGTCAAAGAAGTAGAGAACAGGTTATATCAGAGCAAATTGAAATTAAGAACTATATTAAGCGAAAAGGAGATTTTTAACAATGAATGATAAAAATAATAAAAAAATGATAACCGAACTTACAGACGGACAAATTAACGACTTGCTGATATATACCCCGCCGTATAATGAACAAAACGCCGCGAATATAAAATCTCTGGCGTTAAATAAAATAAAATCCAGGAAAAAACAAAAATTAAATCTTCGCCGTATATTAATCGTTGCGGCTGTAATGTTGTTTTTAATTGTCGGAGTCGGGGCGTATTATATTGACGAGTTAATAGTAATAATCACGAAAATCAACGGCGTGATTTTTGAAAGCATGGATTATAAATTCATACCCGACGAAGAAGTCGTAGGCAAATGGGAAGTCGTTGATTTTGTTGAGAATATCGACGATTTTAAGGCAAGCGAGACACAATGGGAAGACGAAAATTTTTATTGGCTGGAGGCTATATTCTTTAACGACGGGACATTATTGTCAACTCTTGACGCGGGAATTATCGTAACAAATCAATGGACGAAAGGATATGTGGTTTTTGACAACGTTATCCCGGCTTATACTATAAAAAATATCGGCGGAGAAAATTATATATTTATCCAATGGAAAAGCGGGGACTATACAATACTCGGAATGAAACCGTATTATTACGTGTTCAAAAAAACGTCGCCGGATTTGCCCGACCCGCAGGAATATCTTTCGGAAAATTTAAAACGGCTTTTGGAAGAACGCAGAAACGACGATTCAAATATAACGGTTAATGAAGTCAACGGCGTAATTTATGATATTATAGATTATAAATTTATTCCCGACGAATACGTTTTAGGCAAATGGGAAGTCGTTGATTTCGTTAGAAAAATCGACGATTTCAGACCTGACAAAAAACAATGGAAAGAAGCAAATTTATTTTGGCTGGATATTATGTTTTATGACGATGGAACGGCAGTATCAAATTTTGACACGGGAGTATCGGGAAAAACTTTTAAACTTACCGGAATTATAAGGACTGACGAATATAAATGGACGAAAGGTTATATCGTTCAGTGGAATACTGTTATCCCGGCATATACTATAAAAAATATCGGCGGAAATGATTATATGTTTATCCAATGGAAAAGCGGCGATTATACGGTACGGGGAATGAAACCGTATTATTATGTGTTTATAAGAACGGAGTAAGAAATATTTATAGAACAAATCAAGCGGCGGGATTTTCCCGCCGCTTTTGTGTATTTTATACTATTCTCCCAGAGCCTCGTTGGTTTTTTCGATGGCTTTTTCTATTTTGCCGCGGTTTTTATCTATCCACGCAACTATATCGGCGTTTGCCTGTTTGCTTAAAGTCTTGCTGTTCATGGGGCTGTGTATTTCTCCCTGATAATAAACGTCGGCTATGCTGTAAATTCTATTCTGGAACATAATATCAAGCATTCCCTCGCTTTCGTCGTCGCGCGATATTTTTGTCTTTAACAGAACGTCGTAATAAGCTTTTATTACGGTGTCGGTGCTTTCGTAACATAAAGCCTCAAGAATCATGCCCGTTTTATCAAAGTCCTGCGTAGTAGTTGGGACGCACATAGCGACCGGAGAACCGGCAAAAGTATGATAGCCTTCCTGAGTTTCGTCAAATTTCGGGTGCAGTATTATCCCGAAATCAGAATCCATTTCCCTTAAAATAGTCGCCCAATGAACGCATTCGCTCCAGAACAACGCCTGATTCCCGGGGAACATCACGTCCTGCAAACGGTGGTTTCCCGCGTCGTCAGCGTCAAACATCATATTGCCGTCATGCATCATTGCCGTCATTTTTTGATATACCGTGATAAATTTTTCGTTGTCCATGGCGAAATAATGCAGGTCGTTTTCGTCTTTCAGAACAGTCTGCTGTCCCGCCGACCCGAGAAAAGCGGGCGACCATATATGGGTTATGGCAAGATACCCGTAGCGGTCGTCTTTGTCAAACTTGCCGTCGCCGTTTAAATCAAACGAAGCCTGCGAAGCCATTTCAAAAAATTTATCATATGTCCAGTTGCCCTCGTTTATTATATTATAAGGCATTTCAAGACCTAACTGGTTTATCAGCTTTTTATTGAAGAACATAGCTACAGTCAGCCCGTAATGCATCATCGAAAAATCCCCCGCCATAATATAAACGCGGTTCCCGACTGATAAATCGCGTCTTATATCTTTGTCCCAGTAAGGCTGGCTGAGGTCTACATACGGGATTTCGTTATAATCTGTCATCAGGTGTTTTTTTGCGAGAGCCATAGCTTCAGCTCCGGGGAGCATAAACAAATCATAGTCGTCCGAACCCGCCGTAATGCTCTTATTGGCTTTTGACTGTACCGTCGAAACGCCGCTTTCGACTATTTCTTTTATATTAATGTCAAATCTGTCTTCAACTATACGGTTGCGGCGATATACGGCGTCGTCTACTTCAACCCCGGTATCTTCTTCAGAGATTATAGTCGTATAGACCCAAGTCATTGCCGACTGCTGGACGTTCATGATTCTGAAATCCGAGCCGCCGTATGTAATATCGGGCAAATCAAGCGGGGCTTTTGTCGCGGGCTGAATTTCTTCGCCGCCGTCGGGATTTTCGCCGTTCGGGGTTGCCGCGTCATTTTTTACATCGTCTTTTATGTCGTTTCCGGATTCTTTATCACCGCATGACAACAGCGCGGGCAATAACATAGCTGTTATCAGCAGGAGCAGCAGAATAATTTTTGCTTTTTGTTTCATTTTCATAAAATATTACATTCCTTTCTTGAAATTTTTAAAATTTTCGTAAAATTATTTATTTCAGATTTTTATTGACGGTATTTATCTCAATCCCGTCAAGTTCATTTATGTCAAATTCTTTCTCGATTCCGGGGAACAAATCAAAGAAATTGTCCGAGACTTTTTTGCCGTCCAAATCAATGCTTGCGCCAAGTACAAACGCGTCGCTCTTTAAATATACTTTGCCAGAATTTTCGTCGGTTCTCTTTGATATTACGGGATTTTTGACAAGGTCTAATTCATAATATCTTGTATTTACAAATCTTCTTGATGAAATAATTTTGCCGTCGATATATAATATCGCGTACGGCAAAGATTTTGTTTCCCCGGTTTTCTGCCATAAATCAAAGTCTATTTCAGCGATTATATCTGAAGAATTTGCTTTTAATATAATATCTTTTGTTTTTTTCTCCAAATATTTGCCGTCTAACGTAAATATGCCGTATTCTATAATTGCGTTTGTATCTGTTATTTTATCAGATATACCGTAAACCGAAAGTTTGTTATCTTCGCATACTATATCGACGGCAATCGGATTAAACGCGCGTTTTACAGGATAAAACGCGGGAGTTCTGTTTCTGTAATAATCTATTATCGTCCAGCTTCGGGTCGTAGGCCAGCAATCGTTATACATCCAGAATATAGCCGACGCGCTGTCAAATTTCCTGCGCCTGAAATTCAAAACATATTCGCTCAGCCCGTCACCCTGAACAAACCCTCCGAGATATACATAATCTTCGACAGATACAGTCATAGGGTCGATATTCAGCCAGTCCTTGAACATAATATCAGCAGAAGTACTGCCCCAGTCGTCGATAGAATTTTCATGTACCTGCCACGACATCGAATGCATGTAATCTTCGCCGTTTTCAAAGCACGCTTTCATAACGGGCAGACTGTTCGGGCCTCTCAGGCCGCCCTCGTTCGGGAATCTGCACTCGCAGTCCCTGTATTCAAAAAAGTTGAAATTGTTGAAACCTATATGCCACGGGTGCTGGTCGCCGGTATAATCGTCGTTGGGATAAACAAAATCGGGGGAAAACGGGCTTGACGGCTGATAATATTTAAACGGGTCTTCTTCTTTTAGAGTTCTCGGCAGAATCCAGTGATATAAATTCGCGTCGGGGAATCTGTCGCCGGACATAGGGTTCCAGATTTGCCATTCGATTTCGTTGTTGCCGCTGTATATGACAAGAGACGCGTATTTTGACATTCTGCGTATCTGATAGATTATCTCCTGCCTGTAATTCTCGAAAAACTCGTTGTTGTTTGACGGATAGCTCGAACACGCGCCTATAAAGTCCTGCCATACGACCATGCCTTTTTCGTCGCACAAATCATAAAAATCGTCGCTTTCGTACATTCCGCCGCCCCACACTCTCATGGCGTTGCAGTTTGCCTCGATTGCCCTGTCGATTAATATTTCGTAGTCTTTACGTGTTATCCTCGAATATACTATATCGGCGGGGACAAAATTGCCGCCTTTCGCGAATATTTTATTGCCGTTGACTATCAAAACAAAATACGTGCCTTTGACAGGGTGTTTTGACTGGTCGATAACGACTTTTCTTACGCCGTGTTTTATTATTTTTTCGTAAATTAAATTATTGTTTTCGTCAAACAGTTCTACTTTTATGTTGTATCTAAACTGTTCGCCGAAACCTATGGGATTCCAGAGTTTTGGGTTGTTTAAGTTAAATTTGCATGAGATATAAGATTTTCCGGCGTTTACTTCGGTTGTATGGTCGGTGGTCCACATACCACGTTCATTAGTCGTGCAAGTTACCGCCAAATTACAGCTTTTCGCCTGCCCGCTGAGATTTTCCGTAAATACCCTGACTTCTATTTCGGCGTTTGAATAATCGTCCGAAACGTTGGATAAAACCGATGTTTCGTCAACAAATACATCGCCGAATTCAAGATACACGTCGCCGGGGATTCCCACGTTGATTAATCTCGGCGACCAGTCCCATTCAAACGAGCATTGCGGTTTCCTCAGCCACATTCTTTTACTGAGTTTCGCGGCGTCGTTGCTGATTGCGCCGTAATACGGCAGGGCGGGCTTGTCTGCCGCCCATATCAAACCGCTTTCGACCCGTACAAAAATATTGTTTTCTCCGGGCTGAACCAAATTTGTCACGTCAAGCCTGCACGGACAGTAATAATTATTATGCCGTCCGGCTTCTTTGCCGTTGATATAGATAACCGAAGTCAAATCCAGACATTCAAACACGATTCTTATTTTTTTGTCTTTTATATCGCTTTCGTTTAAATCAAAAGTTCGTCTGTAACCCCAGACCCATTCTTCGACCCATCTGGATTCAAGGACATTTCTGCCGAGGGTTGGTTCTTTGATGATTTTTTCTTTGATTAAAGTTTCGTGGACTGAGCCGGGAACGTCGGCTTTCATGAATCTTTCGGGATTGTCAAAATGCGGGAAACGTCCGATACCGCCCCTGTCGCCCGAACCTCCGCGAAGTTCCCACACGCCGTTTAATGATTGTTTTAACATATGATATATCACACCTCCTGATATATTAAATTTTACTGTTAGGCATATTATAGCATTTATATGTTTCAAAATCTACAGTTTTAAAAATATTTTTATTTAACATATAAATTCAATCGTTGATTGAAATATATTCAATTAATTGATTATTGACTTGCGAATTCAACTGATATATAATAAATTCACAAGTACTTGATAAAAAGAATTACGACTCCCCCCGTCACTTCGTGACACCCCCCTCGCAGGTATGCGAAGGGGGCATAAAAAGAAACCCAAAGCCCCCTTCGTTTACGAGGGGGGAAGCGACGAAGTCGCGGGGGGAGCCAAAAACTAAAAACCGGGAGGCATAATGTCATGACAAACAAAATAGGCGAAAAAATAAAATATTTACGAAAAAAGTCAAACGTCACGCAGGAGAAATTCGCGGATTATCTGGGGATTACGTTTCAGGCGGTATCGCGCTGGGAGTGCGGCGACGCATATCCCGACTTAGAGATACTGCCCTCTATCGCGAATTATTTCAACGTGACGACAGACGAATTATTAGGAGTTGATATTATGAATAAACAGGAAAAAATAAACGAGATACAAAAAAAAGTTAATGAAAATTTCCACAAAGGTTTAATTGACGAAAATATCGCGGTTTTACGAATAGCAGTCAACGAATTTCCGAACGATTTCTATTTATTGAAAGAACTTGCACATAATTTGAATTTTAAAGAAGAAACAAAAAAAGAATCTATTGAAATAAACGAACGTATTTTAAGAGACTGCACCGACGATGATACTCGTTATGACGTAATGTTTAGATTAGCATATGCTTATAAAAATATAGGGGAAAAAGAAAAAGCAATACAAATCGCTAATAAATTGCCGCACATTCATACCACAAAAAGTATATTGTTCGGCGATTTATACGATGGCGAGGAAAAAATAATTCATCTTGGTAATAGCATACATAATTGCTACAGCTGGCTATTAAATCGCATGTTTCAATTTGCTTTGGCAAAATATACAGACGATAAAAACGAAGAAGAAGTTCAAAAACGAATAGAAATCTATAAAAAAATAATCACTATATTTAACCTTATGTATGAAGATGAAAACTACGGGATGGATAATATTTACATATATAATTATACTATATGGACGGTAGAAAACTATTTACTTTTACAAGATTTTGACAATGCTCTTAACTATTTGGAAAAATCGGCAGATTATGCGATGGCGTTGGATATATTGCCGGAAAATTTCAGAAGTGCAACATCAATTTTTCAGGACAAAAAAAATTCATGGATGCAACGCATTAAAGATAATACTTGCTCTGATAGCGATGTAATGTTGCAAAAGTTATCAGCCGAACGATACGACCTAATCCGTGAAACCGAGCGGTTCAAAGCAGTCGTCGCCAAACTTGAGCAATACGCGAAAAAAGAAACGTAAAAATTTTATATATTCAAAATAATTTTAATAATACATGTTGACAAGTTTTGTTTAAGCATGTATTATTATTTTTGTATAAAATTATTTTGGAGATTGTTTTATGGAAAATATAGTCTGGCACAACAATAAAATCGACGAAATCACACGTGTGAAAAATCTGAATCAAAAAGGGCTTGTATTATGGTTCACGGGACTTTCGGGTTCGGGTAAATCAACGATTGCCGTTGAAGTCGAGGCTGAATTGACAAGGCTTGGTTTTATCGCGTATATTCTCGACGGCGATAATCTGCGTCACGGAATAAATTCAAACCTCGGATTTTCAAAAGACGACAGGGACGAAAATATCAGACGGATTTACGAAACCGCGAATCTTTTTTGCAACGCTCAGATTATAACTATAGTCAGCGCGATTTCGCCGTATGAAAAAATGCGACGCGAGGCACGAGAAAAAATTGTAGGGGACGGCGTCCTCGACGTCCCGCGTAACGCGCAAAATTTTTGCGAAATATATATCAAAGCAAGCGTCGAGACATGCAAATCACGCGACCCGAAAGGGTTATATAAAAAAGAAATAATCGGAACTGACACGATATACGAAATACCGGAAAACCCCGACATTATCATAGACACAGAAAAACTTTCGGTTGACGAATCCGTAAAAATTATAATGCATTATGTTTTGGAAAACCAAATAAATTATTTATTGCCGAAAATCCTCGAAACCGCAATATATGCCGCATTTGACGCAGGGAAAATAATATTAGACGTATATAAAAAAGATTTTGAAGTCGAATATAAAGACGACAAATCGCCGTTGACCGAAGCTGACAAAAAATCAAACGATTTGATTTGCGAACGGTTGAAAAAATATTCGCCGTATATTGATATTTTAGCCGAAGAATCTGTTGACGATAAAAAAAGATTAAGCAATAAATTTTGTTTTATCGTTGACCCGTTGGACGGCACAAAAGAATTTGTGAAAAAAAACGGCGAATTTACAGTAAATATCGGGCTGTCTTATAACAATAAATCAGTCATGGGAATCATATACGCGCCATGCCTGAATAAATTCTGGTACGCCGCGAAAAATCACGGAGCGTATGCCTTGGATTTAAACAAAGATATATTTAAACTCTTTGACGAAAACACAAAAATTAAAGTCAGCGACAAAACCAACGAGTTGACAGTAGTCAAAAGCCGTTCTCACAGCAACGAAAAAACCGACGTTTTATTGGAAAAACACAAACATAAAATAAAAAGCCAGACAAATATCGGGAGTTCATTAAAAGGCTGCCTGATTGCCGAGGGTCTTGCCGATATTTATTACAGGTTCGGTTATACGATGGAATGGGACACATGCGCCATGCAATGCATAGTCGAGGAAGCCGGCGGGATATTTATGCAGGGCGACTGGACAGATATGACGTATAATCGCGAGAACAGTCTGAACGAAAAAGGGTTTATTATTTTAAACAAAATAGAAAATAGGTTGGATTAATATGACATATGTAGGGGACGCCGCTCTCGGCGTCCCTACGAAAAGGAGAACAAACAGCATGAATCATTTAGATAAACTTGAAAGCAGAAGTATTCACATAATACGCGAGAGTTATAACCAGTTCAAAAATTTATGTATGCTGTGGTCGATAGGCAAAGACAGCACGGTTTTGCTGTGTCTTGCGAGAAAGGCGTTTTTCGGGCATGTGCCGTTCCCGTTGGTACATATTGACACGCATTATAAAATCCCCGAAATGATAACATATCGCGACAATCTCGCAAGGGAATATAAACTTGACTTGATTTACGGCGAAAACGCTGAGGCTCTCGAAAATAAACAAACTTTTCCCGATAAAAACGTCAATAGAATAGAGTGTTGCCGTTTATTAAAAACCGAGGCGTTGAAAAATACTTTAAGCGGCGAATGGTTGCGTTACAGAATGAATCACGACACGGGAAAATATGAAGTTTCAAACGATAAAGAACCGTACACGGGAGTAATAGTCGGCGTACGGGCGGACGAAGAAGGGAGCAGGTCAAAAGAGCGTTATTTTTCTCCTCGCGACAAAAACAACGACTGGGACGTTGGAGACCAGCCGCCGGAATTTTGGGGGCAGTACAAGACAGATTTCGCGCCGGGAACGCATTTGCGAATCCACCCGTTATTAGACTGGACCGAGCTTGACATCTGGGAATATATCCGGCGTGAGAATGTCCCCGTTGTTCCGTTATATTTCGACGATGGCACAGGTAAGCGTTACCGTTCGCTGGGGTGTTATCCGTGCACTTCACCTGTTGAATCGGACGCGAAAAATTTCGACGATATAATCGAGGAATTAAAAAGCGGCAAATTCGCGAATATAGCCGAGCGTTCGGGTCGCGAACAGGACAAAGAAGACGGCGGGGGATTGGAAGAATTACGGAAAGACGGGTATATGTAGGGAACGACCCCTGTGTCGTTCTGTGAAAAATATAAAATTATTTTTACGGGAGATAAATATATTATGGATTTTCCAAATAGAAAACGTCAGCGGTTAAAAGACTATGATTATTCGATGAATAATTCGTATTTTGTAACAATATGCACGCAAAATAGAGATGTTTTATTTGGAGACATTATGAACAAATCAATATTTTTAAGCAAATCAGGAAAAATGATTTCTGAAAAATTTTTAAACATAACGGAAACAGAGGGTGTAAAAATAGATAAATATGTTGTTATGCCTAATCATATTCATGCGATTATAACAATATCGTATGAAGAAACGAAAATTTTAAATAACGGAATAAATTCGAATGATGGAACGAAAATTTTAAATAACGGAACGACACAGGGGTCGTTCCCTACATTATCTGAATTGATACAACGGTTCAAAACTATAACAACTAAGTTGTATATAGATGGCGTTAAAGAAGGCATTTATCAACCTTTTAATAAAAAAATATGGCAAAAGTCATTTTACGACCATATAATACGCAACGAAAATGAATATAAAACCATATGTAATTATATAGAACATAATCCGCAAAAATGGGAAGAAGATTTTTATAATGTAGGGAACGACCCCTGTGTCGTTCCGTTATCTGATATTTCTGCTTCGCCGTTTAACCCAGAAGATTTTATTAAAGGGAAATACACATAAATAATAAAGGTATATTAAATGGAATACATTAAAAAACAAGATTATCACACAGAACAACAAGACTTAAACATAGTCATAGTCGGGCATGTTGACCACGGCAAAAGCACCGTAATCGGCAGACTTCTCGCAGATACTGATTCGCTCCCGCAGGGCAAACTTGAACAAATCAAAGAAATGTGCAGGAGAAATTCAAAGCCGTTTGAGTATGCGTTTTTACTTGACGCATTAAAAGACGAACGTTCGCAGGGGATAACGATTGACACAGCCCGGTCTTTTTTCAAGACAGAAAAACGCAAATATATCATAATCGACGCGCCCGGACATATCGAATTTTTAAAAAATATGATAACCGGAGCATCGAGAGCCGAAGCCGCTTTGCTTGTCATTGACGCAAACGAGGGAATACAGGAAAACTCGCGCCGTCACGGATATATGCTGTCAATGCTCGGAATATCGCAAATCGCCGTGCTTGTAAATAAAATGGATTTGGTGAATCATGACGAAAAAATATATAATAATATAGTCTCGGAATATTCTGAATTTCTCGAAAAGATAAACATAAAACCAACGAATTTTATCCCCGTCAGCGCAATGTTAGGCGATAATATCGCGGCAAAATCAAAAAATATGCCGTGGTTTGACGGCATGACTGTTCTTCAAACCCTCGATAATTTCAGCGACGCGAAACAGCCCGACGATTTGCCTTTTCGCATGTCCGTGCAGGACGTATATAAATTTACGGCGGAAAATGACGACAGAAGAATCATAGCCGGGACTGTGGATTCCGGAGTTTTGCGTGTAAACGACGAAATTATATTTTATCCGTCGGGTAAAAAAACGACGGTTAAATCAATCGAAGAATTTAACGCCGCTCCGAAAAATTATATAAGCGCGGGATACGCTTCGGGATTTACAATAACCGAGCAGATATACATAAAACGCGGGGAATTGTGCGTAAAATCAAGCGAATCAAAAAAAATAAAGCCGTTTGTCTCGACGACTTTTAAAGCGAGTCTGTTCTGGCTTGGAAAAGAACCGATGATTTCAGATAAAATATATTCTATAAAAATCGGCTCGGCGAAAGTTGACGTAAAACTAAAAAATATAATAAAAGTCATCAATGCGTCGTCATTAGACGAAATTAAAAATAACGATGTGAATTTATATGTAGGGGCGGACGTCCCTGTCTGCCCGCGGGACGCCGGGGACGGCGTCCCCTACAACAACGTGTGCAATACAATAAACCGCCACGAAGTCGCCGAGTGCGTACTTGAAACAGAACGCCCGATAGCGTTTGACACGGCTGACGTTATGTCGCTGACAAGCCGTTTTGTAATCGTTGACAAATACGAAATATCCGGCGGCGGTATCATAACCGAAAATATCGGGGACGAATATTCAGAGATAAGAGAAAAAGTTTTACTGCGTAATTTCAAATGGGAACGTGGGAATATAACCCCGTCGATGAGAGCCGGAAGGTTCTGTCAGAAAGCATGTATGCTTATAATCACGGGAAATCAGAACTCAAACAAAAAAATAATAGCGAAAACGCTCGAACAGGATTTATTCAACGACGGCAAAATCGCGTATTATTTAGGTATCGGAAATGTATTATACGGCGTGGATTCGGATATAAAAAATATATATTCAAACGCCCAGCAGGAAAATCGCGAGGAACATATAAGAAGATTAGCCGAAGTTGCGAATATATTATTAGAAACCGGGGCTATATTAATTGTAACCGCGACAATGCTCACGCAGGACGATATGGAGCTGATAAAAACCGTTCTGGCAAGGGAAAACGAAAGCGATATAATAACATACTGGATAGGGAAAAATATCGGGACGGATATAAAAGCCGACATGATTATTTCTGATTTTGAGGATTCAGATAAAGCCGCATTTGCGATAAAAAACGATTTACGGGATAAAAATATAATTTATTCTATATAAAACAGCAAAAACCGACAAAAACCAGAATATACGGGGGCAGATATAGAATCTGCCCCTACGATTTTGCGAAAAAAATAAAAAAATCAAGATTTTTTCAAAAAACGCTTGACAAACCGACTACTATGTGTTACTATATACCTGTACATAGCATTATAGAGTAGAGGAGGCGAATGAATATTGGAAAACCTGAGCGAAATGCTTAAAGGAGTATTGGAAGGGGTTGTTCTGGAAATAATCGGCAGGGGCGAGATTTACGGCTATGAAATTGTGAAATATCTTACAAACATGAACTTCAACGACACGGCAGAAGGAACTGTCTATGCTTTGCTTATGAGACTGGAAAAAAACAAACTCGTGGATATTGTGAGAAAACCGTCCGAAATCGGTCCGCCGAGAAAATTTTATACCCTCAATGATAGAGGCAGAGCAGAAATGGCGGCGTTTTGGGCAAGATGGGACTTTTTAAGCAGCAGGATAAATTATCTGAGATACGCAAATAAATAACAGAATTTAACATAATTATTATAACAGGAGGATTTATAACATGAGTTTAAGCAACGAAACAAATAATAAAATAAAAAAATTCGCCGAGGAACAAAAGCAGAATTATTTAAAAGGCGACGAAGTCAGGGACGACATGATAATATACATGAGCGATTATATAAACGATTTGATTTCACAGGGCATGTCTGAAAAAGAAGCGTTTGAAAAGGCAAAAATTGAAACAGCCGCTTTCAGCGAATCTAAAAATAACAAAGATTTAAAAGCGAAAATCGAAGAATATTATAAAAATAAAAGCCCTGCGGCTTATGAATCCGAGGGATTGATTTACGGGGGATTTACGACGGTTGGATTAGTAACCGGGGGATTAATTGGATATGCCATAGGAGGGGGACGAATTGAATTTTTAAGCGGCGGCTGGATAGACATGCTTATCGGGCTCGGCTGCGGCGTAATTGCAGGCGCGGGAATCGCGATGATTGCAAACGCTGTTATTATTTCTGTAAAAAGGGCGATGGATAAATATAATTAAAGAGCAGGAAAACCCCTCCGTCACGCTACGCGTGCCACCTCCCCGGTTAGGGGAGGCTTGGTTCAAATTCTTTGCCTCCCCTGAAAGGGGAGGGGGACCGCCGCAGCGGTGGTGGGGTTTCGTATTATTAATTACCAAGAGGTGCGAAATTATGTTAACACTAAAAATTTTATTAATTTTTATAACCGGATATTTTCTCGGCAGTCTGAACTTCGGCGTGATTATCTCAAAAGTTTATTATCACGACGATATAAGAAAATACGGCAGCAAAGGCTCAGGTGCGACAAATATGCTCAGGACATACGGCAAAATTCCGGCAGTCATGACTTTTTTCGGCGACGGGTTAAAAGCGGCTGTTGCTGTTATAATAGGCGCAATTTTACTCGGACACGACGGAGCTTATATTGGCGGAACAGCGAGCGTTATCGGACATGCTTTTCCGGTATATTATAAATTCAAAGGCGGCAGGAGCGTTGCGGCGGCGTTTTTTATGGTTTTATGTACATCGCCTCTTACAGGATTGATATGTTTTGCGATATTTTTAGTTATTGTTGCGTTGACTAAATATATTTCGCTTGGCTCTGTTATCGCAGTCTTGATTTATCCGTTGGTTTTATATAAAATAACGGGTTTCGGACCTCATAATATTATCGCAGTATTTATCGCGCTGTTTATTGTGTATCTGCACAAAAAAAATATAAAAAGATTATTAAACGGCAACGAAAATAAACTTGTGTATTAGAGATATTCTCTCTCGATAATTCTAATCAAATCCGCGACCGCGCCGTCGCCGCAACCGACGGTGTGGATTTTCGCGGATTTTTTCACGGATTCAAGCGCGTTTTCGGGAGCCGCGCCGTAATCAGCGAGCGTTATCATATCCAAATCGTTATCGTAATCGCCGATTGTGAAAAGTTTGTATTCAAGATTATCCCTGTCTTTTAAATATTGCTTTAATCTTAACGCCGACGCACCTTTTGACGCGTTTATGTTTACGGTTTCAAGCCCTCGTGCGTAAGTTCTTGTAAAACAAAACTCATGATTGTTATTTTTGTTGAAATCTTCTCCGGTTTCACGGACAAAATCAAGTTTTTCGGGGTCGTGTATCATCACGCATTTGTAAACTTTTTCCCCTGAATTAATCAAATCTTTCACAGACATTTCACGAACAGATATATTTCCCCTGAACATATCGTTTAAATCATCTTCAATAATTTTATTCAAAACAGGGATAACCAAGCCGTTTTCGCAACTGAACCTTATACCCATATCCGGATATTTTTCAGATATTATCTCATAAAATCTTAAAAACAAACTTAAATTCAAAGTATAATCAAAAAGATATTGATTTTTGTCCGAATCATATAATCTCGACCCGTTTGCCATAATAACCGGGGCGTTTACTATATTTTCATACTCCGGCTCGATTGCAATAAGCGAATGCTGGTCGCGTCCCGTGGCAAACGTGAACAGACCTCCGCCGTTTTTGAATCTTTCGACTTCGGCTATATTTTTAATTCGGCTTTCTTTATTGCCGTTGTAAAAAGTCCCGTCGTAATCCGAAACTATTATAATCCCCATAAATTTTCCCATGTTTATATATCCTCTTTTTATGTTTTTCTATTTCAACAACCCCAGCACCCTCACAAAATATTCCGGCAAATCAGACTCAATAAAAATCTTCTCTCCCGTTATAGGGTGAACAAACTCTATTGATTTTGAGTGCAGGCATTGCCCGTTTAAAAACGCGAAATTTTTATTTATATTAACGTTGCCGTAAACTTCATCGCCGATAACGGCGTGACCCAAGTGCGCCATATGCACTCTTATCTGGTGCGTCCGCCCTGTTTCAAGCCTTAATTTTATATGCGTATAACTGTTATTTTTATAATTATATCTTCCCAAAACTTCGTAATGCGTGACGGCTTCGCGAATTTTATTTTCAGGGTCGGCAGATTTATAAACGGCGACTTTCCGGAAATCTTTTTTGCTCCGTCCGAGCGGCAAACTAATCGTCCCCGAATCTTCTTTGATATTGCCGAAAACTACCGCGTTATATATTCTTGTAAACGTATGAGCTTTTATCTGTTTCGCAAGTCCGAGATGTGCTTTATCGCATTTCGCCGCAATCATAACCCCGGACGTGTCTTTGTCTAATCTATGCACGATTCCCGGTCTTATCTCCCCGTTTATCCCCGACAGCGAATTTTTGCAATGATATAACAAAGCGTTTACAAGTGTATCTTCGTAATTATTCTGCGACGGGTGAACAATCATGCCCTGACGTTTGTTAATTACGATTAAATTTTCGTCCTCAAATAAAACGTCCAAATCCAAATCCTGCGCGACAATATTAACTTCTTTTGGCTCTTCCAAAATAATTTCGATAACATCGCCGTTTTTTAACTTATAGTTTTTTTCTTTTTTTATGCCGTTTACAGTAATTCCGCCGTTTTCAATAATTTTCTGAACGGCGGAACGCGTCAAATCAAACTTTTCGGAAATATATAAATCTATACGTTTGTTTATATCTTCTTCCTGCACAATAATATTATTGCGTATCATAAATTTTATTCTTTGCCCCCTTCCGTGAAGGGAGCGTCTGCCTCACTCTCCGATGGGGGTGTCAACGGAGCTGACGGGGGGAGTTCGGACGGCGTATCTGTTAATTTATATTTCCCCATAAACATGCAAAGACAGAATAAAACCGAGCCTATGCAAATAAAAGAATCGGCGATATTAAAAGTAAAAAGTCTGAAAAACGTGAACTCAAGAAAATCCACCACGACTTTTGTCCCCTCGCCCAATATTTCAGGTTTTGCGGTCACGTTCGTAAACCGGTCTATCATATTCCCGACGCCGCCCCCGAACATCAGGGCGAGCGCGGTATTTATCCAAAGATTATATTTTCTCAGGCTTTTTTTCCCGAGATAAAAAATCGCCGCCGCCATCAAAACAAGCGCGACGCTTGACAAACTCATAAAAACCCATCTGTGGTTTTTTAACATGCCCAGAGACGCGCCCTTGTTTTCTATGTAATTAATATCCAGAATATATTTTATTAAATTAAAAGACTCATACGGTTTCATATTTATTTTAACGATATATTTGGAAATCTGGTCTAAAATTATGACGGACGCAGATATAATAAACGGTATAATCAATTTTTTATCTCCATGTAAATTTATTTTATATTGTAGGGGCGACCCTTGCGGTCGCCCTTATAAATTTTCGTTTCACAAACTCTTTAAAATCTCCATACATCTCGGACATATCGCCGAACCATCGTAATCTTCGCAACTGTCAGAATAAGTCCAGCACCTCTCGCATTTTTCACCGTCAGCCATGCTTACCGATATATCCAAGCCATCCTGCGGACTTGCGGTCAATTCAACCTGCGAAACTATAAATACTGTACTCAATTCTTTTTGCATAGATTTCAAAAATTCAAAATCCTCGCCCGAACCGTTTATTATAACTTTCGCGTCAAGAGATTTGCCGATTAACTTCTCGTTTCTCGCCGATTCGAGGGCTTTCATTATATCGTCGCGTATGTCAAATAACTTATCCCATTTTTCCGCGATTTCTTTGTTTTCAAGCGACTTATCGTACTTCGGCATATCGTTGAAATTTACGTTTGTTTTATCGTCAGAATCAAGCAAAGCCATGTTCTGCCATATTTCGTCGCTCGTAAAGTTTAATATCGGCGCGACTAATTTTGTCAGCGTATGCAAAACTTTATACATGACAGTCTGCGCGCTTCGTCTTGTTTTTGAATCTTTTCGCTCAACGTATAATCTGTCTTTGGTTATATCCACATATAACTTGGACATATCAGTCGTGCAGAAATTGTGCAGGTCGTGATAAACAAAATGATACTGGTATTTTTCATACGCCTCTATTATACGTCCGACAAGAGAATTTAATCTTCCCAACGCCCATTTGTCTATTTCTTCGAGTTCAGAATATTCTGCCATATCGGTTTTAGGGTCAAAATCCTCGCCGGGTTTGCCGAGATTCATAAGCAATATTCTCGCCGTATTTCTTATCTTCCTGTATATCTCCGACAACTGCTTTAATATATCTTTCGACATTTTCGCGTCCGACGTATAATCGACCGAAGATACCCACAGACGTAAAACGTCCGAGCCGTATTCTTTCGCGACTTCGAGCGGGTCTATACCGTTTCCGAGTGATTTTGACATCGCTTTTCCTTCTCCGTCGGTTATCATTCCGTGGGTTATAACCATTTTATACGGCGCGGCGCCTCTTGACGCAATCGAAGTAAGCAAAGACGACTGGAACCACCCTCTGAACTGGTCGTTGCCCTCGAAATATATTTCAGACGGGAAGCCTTGATTGGGATTGTCTTTCAAAACATACGCGTAAGACGTGCCGGAATCAAACCAGCCGTCCATCGTGTTGGTTTCTTTTTCCCATGTATCGTTGCCGCATTTCGAGCAGAATATCTTTTCCCCGACTATTTCTTCGGGAGTATATATATACCATGCGTTGCTGCCCTCTTTACCGAAAAGCTCCGCGATTTTGTTTATATATTTTTCGTTTATCTCATAATTGTTGCACTCTTTGCAATAAAATATAGGTATAGGCAAACCCCATATCCTCTGACGAGATATACACCAGTCGGCTCTGTCTTTTATCATGTTTTCCATTCTTAATTCGCCCCACGCGGGATACCATTTTGTCGATTTTACCGCTTCCAATGCTTCTTTTTTCAAATCCTCGACAGAACAGAACCATTGCTCGGTCGCCCTGAACAATATCGGGGTTTTACACCGCCAGCAATGCGGATATTGGTGCGTCATTTTTTCCACAGTCAATAATTTATTGCTTGCTTTCAAATCTTCAAGTATCGCGATATTAGCCTGTGATGTTTTTAATCCCTCGTATTTTCCCGCTTCGCTTGTCATATAACCCCTGAAATCAACCGGGACATATATCGGCAGTTCTTTATAATTCCGGCATACGTTAAAGTCGTCAACGCCGTGACCGGGAGCGGTATGGACGCAGCCCGTGCCGGATTCAAGCGTAACATGGTCGCCGACGATAACAAGGGAATCCCTGTCATAAAACGGGTGTTTTGTCACCATTTTTTCAAGCTCCGTGCCTTTTATCTTAGTCAGAACTTCATAATCTCCCGAATCTATCCCCGCTTTTTTCATCACAGTTTCAACCAACTCAGACGCTATTATATAATATTCTGTGTAGGGACGACCGCCCTCGGTCGTCCGCGGAACGCCGGGGGCGGCGTTCCCTACATTCACCTTAACCAAACTATAATCAAATTTCGGCCCGACGCATATCGCGACGTTGCCCGGCAAAGTCCAAGTCGTCGTCGTCCATATCACAAAATAAATGTTGCTGTAGGGAACGACCCCTGTGTCGTTCCGCAGACAAGATTGAGAGACTTCCATATCGTTCCCTATATAAGATTGAAAAACCCCTTTATCATCAACCAACGGGAATTTGACATATATCGAATCGCATTCGTCGTCGGCGTATTCTATTTCAGCCTCGGCAAGAGCAGTCTCGTCTTTCGCGCACCAGTAAACCGGCTTTAAGCCTTTATAGATACAGCCTCTTTTTAGCATTTTCCCGAATATTTTTATTTGTTCTTCTTCAAATCTCGGCTGCATAGTAAGATAAGAATTATCCCAGTCGCCGTAAACCCCGAATCTCTGCGCCTGTTTTTTCTGAGATTCAACAAAACCCATCGCAAATTCCGCGCATCTTTTTCTGTATTCCAAATCTCCGACGTCGCGCCTGTTTATTTTTTGTTTTTTCATGATTGCCGTTTCTATCGGCAACCCGTGATTGTCCCAGCCATGGATATAATGCGTCAAAAATCCGCTCATATTTTTATATCTTACTATAAAATCTTTCAGGATTTTATTTAAGGCGTGACCCATGTGCAAATCGCCGTTTGAGAACGGGGGTCCGTCGTGAAAGACAAACAAAGGCTTGTCTTTGTTTTTTTCTATTAATTTTAAATACTGCCCGTCCTCAAGCCATTTTGAAAAAGTTTCTTCTTCTCTTTTGGGAAGGTTCGCCCTCATTTCAAAATCGGTCGCGGGCAGGTTAAGCGTTTTTGAAAAGTCTTTTTTAGACATATATTTATTTCACTCCAATTTATATTAAATTATGTTTTTATTTGTAGGGGCGGGTTTCCATGCCCGCCCGTGCATGAGCGGGTCGGCATGGAAACCGACCCCTACGCGTAACGTATTCCCGTTAATGGTTACAGGCTCGATTAATAAAAATTCCTGCCTCATATGCGCCCCCCTTAACAATTTATTTTTATTATATTTTTTATTATAGGGCGCGCCGGGTTCGACGCGTCCTACATAATCAATTTTACATTTTGTGAAATTCAATCATTCGTCGTCCAAATCTTCAAATATATCCATAACGTCGTCGTCATCGTCCGGGTCATATTTTTTCGACGCTCGTTTTTTCTTGTCTTTTTTCTTTTTAAACAACCCTAAGAAACCTTTTTTTTCAAGCACAGGCTCAGTTTCGGATTCAATATCAATATCTTCGTCCGTTTCGTCATACTCAATATCGTCGTTATAATTATCATCGTTGTCGTCATAATCAATATCATCTTCATCTTCTTCCGCATTGTCGCCGTAATCTTCATCGTCCGTTTCGTCATACCCGATATTATCGTAATCGTCAGAATTTTCGTTGTTGTTTACTGCATTATTGTCTGCGTACTCGTAATCGTCGCTGTCGTATGTCGCTACAGGTTTTTCAAGTTCATCATCTTCATCATCTTCATCTTCTTCTTCATCGTCGATATAGTTATAATCGTTATTTTCATCAGAATTTACAGGATTATAAGCCTCGCGGGCTGACGCTCCCGTTTTAGAAAATACTTTAACGTCTTCGTCGTCATCGTCATAATTTTCGTCTTCGTCAATTTCAATATTTTCGTCAAACTCAATATTATCGTAATCGTCGTAATCGACTGTCTGATTTGTTTTTATTGATTCGTCAGTTTCAATTTCAATTTCAGTTTCCGTTTCTACTTTTAAATTATATATAGATTCTTTGCTTTCTTTCAGTATCTCCAGTTCTTTCTCGAAATCGTATTCTACCCCGGAATTTTTCTTCGCGATTTCTACCGCGTCGTTTTTTATCTCCTGCATAACGCTGTCGTAAAGCTTGGATTCTGTCACATGCTCCAAATCTATATTCGGCGTATAAGTATTTTCGCTCAGTATATTCAAATGATTTTTGTACATTGATAAAAGTTTGGCGTTGAAATCCTCGGAAAGATTTTTTATGCTCGATATATTTTCTTTCTGGACCGTAAGCTCTTTCTTGAAATCGCTCAGAAGCTTGGTGCATCTTGTTCTCGCGGACAAAAGAAGCGCGTCGGATTTTTTCTGCGTCGATTCTATCTGCATTATCGCTTTCTGTTCGATAAGACCCAGAGCGGTCTGCGCTTTTTCCCGCGCCTCGCCGAGAATGTTCTCGGCTTTCTCCCTCGCTTTATGGATTATATCCCTTGCGTCGCCTTCAGCCTCGGTGATAAGACGGTCGCAGTTTTTCTGCGTCGATATTGATAATCTTCGGATAGTTTCTTCTTCCTGCTGTATCTCGCTTATGCGGGAAGAAACTATCCTGAGCTTTTTGTCGTACTTGTCGCACTGAGCAAAAATCTCTGAATATTTTTCTATTATAAAATCCAGATATTCGTCAACTTCGGAAGTATCGTAACCTTTTCCCGAACGGGTAAACGATTTGTTTTTAAGTTCCTGTGGAGGAATCATTTTTTCACCTCTAAAGATTTTCTAAATTTTTATGTTTTTGCTTTTTTATAATTTAAACCGCGCCGCTTAATAAAGTAGTGAGTATAATCAAAACTATCATAGCGAACATAAACGACATATCTATGGGCATGTTACTGAAAAACTCGATTTTATTCAGCAACTGCCTGAGGGGATAAACGAACGGTTCTGTAACCATGTATAAAAACTGCGCGAGTTTATTGTCCTCGTCGGGCGAAAACCACGACATGATAGCCCTGCCGAACATAAGAAACTGCAGCGCGTATAATAATACGACCACCGAGTCCGCTATGATTTTCACGATATTGTTCAAGTAATAAATCACCCCTGTGTATCTTGTATCTGATTACCTGTCGAAATTATTAAGACCGTAGGGGCGGGGTTTTCCCGCCCGAAATTCGCGTTATATATTATCTTAATACATAGTAGCATTATCATTGTTTCTGGCTTTGCGTATTTCTTCTTTAGCCTGAGCGTTGTCTATCGGGATATTGCTCGGCGTTATGACAAAAGTTCTGCCCGAAACCTGCTCGACCTGCCCCTGAATGGCGTACGCTACCCCGTTTAAGAAGTCTATAAGACGTCTCGCCGTTTCTTTGTTTGTTTCTTCAAGATTTAAAATAACGGTTTTCCCCCCTAATAGATGGTCGGCTATCTCGCTCACGTTATTAATATCGTCGGGTTTGACGACTTTTAATTCTACAGAGAGCTGCATATTAGAGCCTCCCGAAATCGTTAAGCCTGTGTTGTTGTTTACGGGCGGCGGGGACTGCTGCTGATATTGCTGAGGCTGAGGCTGCTGGGCATAACCGCCCTGATTCTGATTCGTATTCCCGTAAGGCGAATATGACCCGTTTGACATGAAATCGCTCAGGTCTCCCGAATTATTGAACCCGTCGTCAGAATTACCGTATATTTCATCGTCGTCAAAAACATCGTTGAATGGTTCGTCGTCGTCCGGGTTTACCCCTTTTATTAGTTTATCCAAGAATTTCATTATAAAACTCCTCCATAATAATATATAATTTTAACAACATGATTTTTATAGTTCATGTTTTACTATCTCTCCCCAAATAGTGCCGTCCCGATTCTGACTATGTTAGCCCCGCATGATATTGCTTCTTCAAAATCGTCCGACATTCCCATTGATAAAATACGCATATCTATATTATCTATTTTTTTTGACGATATGTCAACAAAAATTTTATACATTTCGACAAAAAAATCAATTTTTTTCAAATTTTCCGGTTTTTCGGGCGGCGGAGGTATAGTCATAAGCCCTTTTACGTTCAGATTTTCAAAATCTTTAAGAGTATTTATAAACTCCGGAGTCTCTTTTGGATTGATTCCCGTTTTGGATTCTTCGTCGCCGATATTAATTTCAACCAGAATATCCATTTTTATATTTTTCTGCGCGGCACGTTTGTTTATTTCCTCCGCAAGTCTTATCGAGTTTACCGACTGTATCAAACTTACTTTGTCTATTATATACTTGACTTTGTTTGTCTGCAAAGTGCCGATAAAGTGAATCTCAAGATTTTCGTTTGATTTTTTTATTTTATCATATTTTTCAAGCAGTTCGTTTACTTTGTTTTCGCCGATTAAATCCACGCCTTTAGAAATCGCGAAATTTATTTTATCGGCTTCGACTGTTTTTGTCACGGCGAGAAGCCTTACGTTGCCGTTATTGTATTTATTATCCCTGTTTGATACGGCTTTATTTATTTTATCATGAATTGCATTAAGATTTTTTTCGATATAATCAAAATTATTTAAATTTTCGCTCACGATAGTCTCCTAACTGATTTTGCCTTTAACAAATTCGCTGATTTTTTCGCTGTCCTGTAAAGCTAAAGACGCATCGCTGTCTTTGATTTCAATTTCAAACGGATAACGCGGCTGTGAGGAATAAAGATTTAAACGGTCGCACTCGTCGCCTATTTCAGAAAATGAATTGTCAATTTTTTCGCATCCATTTCTTAATGATTCTAAATCATGCGTTTTATCAGGTTTAATTACCGAATGAATCAAAAAAGCTTTTAATACTTTTTCTGCGGATTGTTGACAAAGATAACAAATAATTTCTAATGGTTGCGGTCGCATATTTTCATATAAATGTTTTGCCGTTGCTAAATCTGTATCCGAAAATTTAATCCATTCATTAATTAAATCATCCATGCAATTTTACTCCCGTTTCCATAACTTCATTTTCAATCGAATAAAAATAATTTTTACGTCGGTTGAATTTGCTTTGCGTCCCAACCAACATATCAATACTTCTTTTTTGTTTGCCCCTCAAATTGTACCGTATCGCCCAATTAGCTTCTAACTCGCGCATACCGCTGTCGTCGGGGATAACCACATAAAAATCATAATCGCTGTTTTCCCGTTCAGTGCCTTTCGCGAAAGACCCGAAAAGATATATTTCCAATGCGGGAACGCTTGACAATATACTGTTTACTACTTCGTCTATTTCTGTGCGTTGTATTTCATTCATTATCAATCTATTCCCCTTTCAATTGTAAGTTAATTTACAGCTTTCCCGTCGTACAGATTCTTGCCCGCGACTATTATATCTTCATAAAGCTGAAGCTTGCCCCCTCCGGTCTCCGGTCTTTTCGACGGCTCAAGATACAGGTAATGCCCCTCGAATTTCGCCAGACATTCGTTTTTCGGCAGTTCCCTGAATACGACTATACTCCCTTTCTGCACGTAAACTCCCTCAACCGATGTCCCGTCGTCTCTTTCTATTATATGAATTGCCTCCTCAGGGACTTTTATCCCCCTGACTTCGCTGAATACTATCTGTATCGTCTGCTTTCTTGAAAAATCAAAATCAAACGGCACCGACGACGTTTCAAATATCAGTATGACTTCGTTTGATTCCGTGCTGTCAATCTGTTTATACAAGACAGCCCCGATTGTTTTGTTGGACGAAAACGGATAGACAACATCGTATTTTTCCCCCGTGATAAAATCAAACGTCTTGCTTTTTTCCATGCGGCAGACAAGATACCAGTTGAAATCATACGCCACTTTGCCCAGAGCGTTATCTAAAATATTATTGTCGGGCTGTTTTTGGATAAGCGCGTCCAAACTTTCAAAATCAATATTTTTAGCCGAATCAGCCGTAAAATAATTCTCATAACCGTCAACCCTCGAATAAAAAATCCCCGATTTATTTGAATAAACCTCGACTGCCCCGATTTCTGATATATACATCTGGTCTTCTAACTGCTTTTTCCGGTCCTCGGTTGAATTTATGATGCCGTCGAATTTCCCGCCGCTTATTTCTCCGGTTATAAGCTGTTTTTTGTTGAGGAGTATAAGAAATTCGTTTCTGTTTTTCCCCGCGTCTTTAAACTTGCTTTTTTCTATGCTTTGCAGCATACTTAAATACATAGTGTGAGAATCTTTATCTATTTTTTCTATATTTGTCGCCACAAAATCCAGATTGATATTGCTTTTATTGAGAATATCGAGTTTTTCTGTCAATGCGGTTATCTGGTCTTTCATCGAAAAATCCGCCGAGTTTGGATTTGATAGCGCGACGGCTTCGTTTTTCCCGACTTTTACGCCACTGTCTATCAGATAATTTACGGAATTTCCCCCGATTGAATATATTATTTCTTCGTTTCTGAATATATACCCGTAAATCTCGACTATATCCTGACGTATTTCTATATCGGCGCGTTCGGTTTCGATTGAGTTTCCCGTCGTTTTAGCGTACTGGTAAAGAAAATAAATCGCGGCAGTTATAAGAAAAGCGTTCAGGACAATAACCGAAGCCCATGATTTTAATTTATTTTTCATATCACATTATACCACAAATATTTCTAATATTTCTAATTTGTATCATAAATTAACATATTTCAAACAATTTTTAATTATTTTACACGGATTTTTAATATAATCTTCGTTTATGTCGTCTATATCAATCCAAATAGTTTTTTTAACATCTCTTTTAAACCACGTCAACTGACGTTTGGCATAATTTCTCGTATTCTGTTTGATTTTTTCAACAGCTTCGTCAAAATTATTATATAATCCGTTGAAATAATCCAGGATTTCTATATATCCTATCGCGGCGGTTTTGCGTATATGAACTTCTTCGCCGTCGTCGTAAAGTTTTTTGACTTCATCGGCAAGCCCGTTTGTTATCATCATATCGGCGCGTTTGTTTATTTTATCATAAAGCAAATTTCTGTCGGAATAATTAAGCCCTATTTTTACAAAATCATACTTTGACTTTTGAGAATTCGCGATTTCGTCAAGTTCAGATTTTGTTTTTCCTGTGATTTTATAAATCTCAAGTGCTCTGATAACCCTTTTTTTATTGTTCGGGTGAATAATTTCAGCACTTTTTTTGTCGGTTTCAACAAGCATAGAATATAATTCTTCGTTCGTAAATTTTTCAAGTTCATGTCTGTACTCAATATCGTTGTCATATTCTGTAAACTGCGTGTTGTTTATAAAATGGTCTATATAAAGCCCGGTTCCACCGCAAAAAATAACGTTTTTATCTCTGTTTAATATATCGCGAACGCATTCGTCTGCCAGTTTCACATATTCTGCTACGCTGAATCTCCCGGATTTTATCGAAACAATATCAATCAGATGATGTTTTATACCGCACATTTCTTCTGTCGAGGGTTTAGCCGTGCCGATATTTAATTCTTTATATATCTGCATAGAATCCGCCGAGATTATTTCAGCGTTCAGAATTTTCGCGAGTCCTATCGAAACGTAAGTTTTGCCGCTTGCGGTCGGTCCGCAGATTACCGTTATTTTTGGTTCCATAACATGAATTATTTCGTTAATGCTTCTTGATAAGCAAAACTGGTTTTATATAATGTTTCAGGAGCGATATCTATATCACCGTCAAGCCATACTACCGTGCCATATTCAATTTTTGCGGATTTGAATGTTCTTTCATTTTCAAGCGGTTTAAACGCGGGATATTCTAATAATCCCGACGCGTCATACAAACGTTTTTCACCCGTATTAAAAGTAAGCAATAAAATCATATCGTCCAATGCGTCAACTTTTGCGATTTCGATTCCGTTTACAGGTTCTCCCGCATACGCAATACCATTTATTATATACATACAATCCCCCCTAAATATTTTTATAACGGTTTGATTTTATTAAAATGCTCGCCGCAAACCGCTTTGTTCCATGCCGCATAAGCTTCTTCTTCATGAAGAGCAAGCCAGCCCACTAACATTTTTAATTGCTTATACGGTAAAGAACCAGCCAATAATTCGCCGTCTATCCCAACAGAGGCTCGAAATTCGCCGTAATAGACATGAACATGAGGTTTATTGTGCTGAACATTATCGTTAAACAGCATTTTGACTACTATTCCTTGAAATCTGCTTAATTCCGGCATTATTATTCCCTCTAAACTTTTCAGCCTTAATATATCATCATACAATCCCCGAACGAAAAAAACCTGTATTTATTCTCCACCGCGATTTTATACGCGTCAAGCATATTCTCTCTCGTATAAAACGCTGAGACAAGCATCAAAAGCGTGCTTTCGGGCAGATGAAAATTCGTAATCAGCGCGTCAATAACATTAAATTTATAATCCCCATAGATAAATATATCGGTTCTGTCCTCGCAAGCCGTGATTTTCCCGTACTTCGCGAAATTTCCCTCCAAAGTCCTGCATGAAGTCGTGCCGACTGCGATAACCCTGCGGTTCTCTGATTTTGCCTGTGTTATCTCGTCCGCGCTCGACTCTGATATACTGTAATATTCTTCGTGCATTTTATGCTCTGTAATATTTTCGGTCTTGACTGGTCTGAAAGTCCCAAGCCCGACATGAAGCGTTATCGGGCATATAATCACGCCTTTGTCTTTTAATAAGTCCAATAGTTCACTTGTAAAATGCAATCCCGCAGTCGGAGCGGCGGAAGAACCTTTTTGAGTTTCTTTTGCGTAGACCGTCTGGTATCTTTCTTTCGCGTTTACTTTAACTTCGCTTTCTTTGATATACGGCGGCAACGGAATTTTCCCGATTTCGTCGAGAATTTTAAAAAACTTTTTACTTTTATCATACTCAAACTTAACGAGTTTGTTCCCGTCGTCTAAAGATTGCAAAATTGTCGCTTTTAACTTGCCGTCCCCGAAAGAAAAAACAACGTCTTTTCTGCCTTTTTTCCCCGGTTTCATGATGATTTCCCAAATATCCCCGCCTTTGTTTTCAAGCAAAAGAAATTCAACAGCCCCCTTTTTAAAGGGGGTGTCGGCAACGCCGACGGGGGTTTGCCGTTCCCCAATCAGACGCGCCGGAAAAACTTTCGATTCGTTTATGACAAGCACGTCGCCTTTACGCAGGTAATCCGTAATATTATAAAAATTTTTATGCCCGATTTTACCGGATTTTCTGTCGATTAGCATAAGCCTTGATTCGTCGCGTTTGTCCGACGGATTCTGCGCTATTAAATTTACAGGCAGGTCAAAAAAATAATCCTTGAGACTTGTCATTTATTACGCTTTCTTTTCGAAATTTTTCAAATCGTTAAAATTAACAAAATTATATAAAAAAATGTTTGACATATACTAAAATAAATGATAAAATTTTAATAAGCCACGGCATATAATTTTAATAGGAATTCTTTATATCTGAGTATTATAACATAAATATGTGAAGAATACAATATTTTTTTTAGTAATTTTAAAATAAATTTAAGGAGTTTTACGCATGGGCAATAAAAAAAGAATATTTACAGGCGCGGGGACTGCCATAATAACCCCGTTTATAAACGGCGAAATAGATTATGATAATTATTATAAGCTTATAGAATTTCAGATAAAAAACAATATCGACGCGATAGTCGTCTGCGGGACGACGGGCGAAGCCTCGACTTTGACTGACGACGAACATAAAAAAATGATAGATTTTACCGTCGAAAAAGTCAACGGCAGGGTTAAAGTAATAGCCGGAGCAGGGTCAAACGACACGGCATACGCGATAGAATTATCAAAACATTGCGAACAATCCGGGGTTGACGGCATACTTCAAGTCACGCCGTATTATAACAGAACAAGCCAAAAAGGATTAATCAGACATTTCTGCGATATAGCCGATTCGGTAAATATCCCGGTTATACTATATAATGTGCCTGTAAGAACAGGCATGACAATAATGCCCGCTACATACAAAGAACTGTCAAAACACGAAAATATCGTTGCGACAAAAGAAGCGAGCGGCAACATGAAAACGATTATTCAGACGCGTCAGTTATGCGGGGACGATTTGGATATATATTCCGGCAACGACGAGGATATTGTCCCGATATTATCAATCGGGGGAATTGGTGTAATTTCTGTGTTGTCAAATCTTGTTCCGCAGGACGTCCATGATATATGCGAATTTTATTTCAACGGCAAAATAAAAGAAAGCGCGGATTTGCATATAAAATATATAGATTTGGTTGACGCGTTGTTTATCGAGAACAGTCCGATACCGATAAAAACAGCGATGAATCTGATGAATCTCGACAGCGGCGAACTCCGAATGCCATTGGTTGATATGGAAGAGAAGAATAAAAATATACTTATCGAAAGTTTAAAAAGGCACGGGTTGATATAATAAATTAAAACAAACAGGAGGAAAAGTTATGCAGGATTACGCTAATTATGATAAAATTAAAGAAGAAAAAATAGACGGCACAATATATCTTATGGCTGCGCCAAGCTATGAACACCGAGACGTTCAATACAATATAACTAATATATTCAACGATTATTTCAAGATAAACAAAAAACGTTGCGTATCAAGGTTCGACGCGGACCTTTATATTGATGAAAACAATTATCTTGAACCGGATATAATGGTTTTTTGCTATAATACTAACAAAGATATTCCGTTGATTGTGGTTGAAGTTTTATCGAAATCAACGCGGGATTTGGATTTAGGCAAAAAAATGAAAAAGTACGCGGAGATTGGCATTAAAGAATATTGGATTGTCACATGGGAACTTTTTACGCTCGATATATATTTGCTGGGAGACGACCAAAAATATGAGCATTATAAATCATACGCCTATGTTAAATCCGAAAAATTTACGAGAAGGCATGATGAAAAAATCGAAGTGGTAAAGGAATTTTCTCCCGTGTCTATGCCGGAAGTGACAGTAAAACTTGAAGACGTGTTTTATTTTGTCGAATAAAAAAAAGGGAAAAAGGAAAAAGATGATTAAGAATGTAATTGTATGATTGTCGGAAGTGTGATATAATAGGGACATTAGAGGACTACGGACAGTCTCGTGAGTCCGTAAGTGTTGCACGACGTAGCGTCG